>ERZ650309.89-NODE-89-length-43517-cov-7.506074_pt1 | contig 43517 bp, 53 predicted proteins | sample MGYA00376245_ERZ650309 | MGnify/ENA primary metagenome ERZ650309 (study PRJEB26733, sample SAMN07839294) | wastewater metagenome | biome: urban; feature: wastewater treatment plant; material: waste water | place: USA: North Carolina | collected 2016-04-26 ... | reverse complement strand
CAAGAGTGCGTTGGATAAGCTGGCAGCGGAAGCGGCTTACCTCAAGGTGTTGGGTTCTTATCCGATTGCTGTGTACTAGTTCAAACCACTTAACCGATTGCACGTCATGAGCCTGCTCGACCACGCCTTATCGAATATCAAGAAGATTGCACCGTATCAACCCGGTAAGCCGATTACCGAAGTGGCACGTGAGCTGGGTTTGCCGGTTGAATCCATCATCAAGCTGGCATCGAATGAAAACCCGTTGGGCATGAGCCCGAAGGCCAAGGCGGCACTTGAGAAGGCGGCGGGCACGCTGGAGCGCGCCGTCGTGCCGGCCGCGGCGCTGTGGCCCGAGTGCGCCGGCCTCGACGACCCGCGCGCGCTGGTGCTGCGCACCGGTGCCGCGGCCCGCGGCGGCGCGGGGTGGTCGGGGGCCGCGGCGTCGGCGCGCGGGCCGAGCGCTTCGAGGAAGCTGCGCGCCGGTGCTTCGAGCAGCGACAGCATCGGCGAGCCGTGGCTGAGGAACAGCGTCGGCAGGGCGGTAGCCGCCCCGGTGGCCGTGGCAGCAGAGGTGCGCGGGGCGGGGGTGGTTTCGGCGGACATGGTTGGCTCCGGAGGACATCGGGCCGCACGCAGGCGGCGATGTCTGCATCGTGTGGTCTGCATCGACGCATCGCCATTGCCGAAAACCGCGCACTATGTTTGCGAAAACGCATGCACCGCTGCCGGAGTTCGCGATGCCACCGAAGCCGACTGCTGCGGATGCCGGCCCGTGCCGGCTCGACTGGGATGACCTGCGCCATTTTCTCGCGATTGCCCGCCACGGCACGCTGTCGGGGGCGGCGCGCGCGCTCGGCGTGCGCCAGTCGACGATGTCCCGGCGCCTGGCGGCACTCGAAGCCCGCGCCGGCGCGCAGCTGCTGCAGAAGACGCCGGACGGCTACCGGCCGACCGCCGCCGGCGAAGCCATCCTCGGGCCGGTCGAGCGCATCGAGGCCGAGGCCGACACGGTCGCGCGCACGATCACCGGCACCGACCTGCGCCTGGCCGGCAGCGTGCGCATCACCAGCGTCGAGACGCTGGCGACGCAGGTGTTGATGCCGGTGCTCGCCAGCTTCGCGCAGCGCTATCCGGACATCGAACTCGAACTGCTCGCCGACAGCCGCAATCTCGACCTGAGCCGGCGCGAGGCCGACGTGGCGCTGCGTCTGGCGCCGTACACGCAACCGGGCGTGGTCGCGCGCCGGCTGGCGCGCGTCGGCTTCGGCGTGTACGCGAGTGCGGACTACCTCGATCGCCACGGCCGGCCGGACTTCGCCGCCGGGGCGCCGGGCCAGTACACGGTGCTGCCATCGGACGAGCTGCAACAGGCGCCGGAGATGAAGTGGTTCGCGGCGCGCACGCACGCGGCGCGTCCGGGCCTGCGCTGCAACCGCCGGCAGGCGGCGCTGGCAGCGATCGAGGCGGGTATCGGCATCGGCTGTCTGGCGCGCTATCTCGGCGACGGCAGCGGACTCGTGCGCCTCGACGCCGGTCCGCCGCCGCCAGCGCGCGAGCTGTGGTACGGCGTGCACGAGGACATCCGCCACACCGCGCGCATCCGCGCGCTGGCCGCGGCCCTCGCCGAAGGCTTCGCAGCCGCCGCGATGCGCCTCGATCCGCCGGACTGAGCCGGCGCGGCCGGTGACCTCAGCTATCGCCGCCGACGCGCTTGAGGCCGACGCGCGCGACGCCGGCGCCGGTCATCGACAGCGCCCGCGCCGCGGCCGGCGACAGATCGAGGATGCGGCCGTGGCGCCGGAAGCCGCCGCGGTCATTGATGCGCACGACGACGCTCTGGCCGTTCTTCAGGTTGGTGATGCGCACCTTGGTGCCGAGCGGCAGCGTCATGTGCGCGGCGGTCATGGCCGACGGGTCGAAGCGCTCGCCCGAGGCCGTGCGCCGGCCGCTGAAGCGGCCGCTGTAGTACGAGGCCATGCCGACCTGTTCCTGGCCGGCGACAGCGGTCGCGGTGGTCTGGGTTCGCGCGTGCCCGGCATGGGCGTGCGCCTTGCCGGCATGAGCGGGGGCTGCGGTGCCGATCAGCAGCGCGGCGAGAGCGAAACAACGGCCGCCGTGCTGCAGGGCGGTGCGGGTGAAGGGAACGACACGATGTAGTCCGGACATGGGCTGCATCCCCGAAAGTAAGGTGATTTGGCCGTCTCAAGTACCTGATTCCGATACGCGGAAAAACCTTTGTTCAAATTTTGGTAATAATGCAACAAGTCTTGCCAATCAATGACATGCAGTGCTTGTTGGTTTTTTTTACGATATAAATATCATCATATCCTTGCCTGGCGCCAAAGAGGTACTTGACAGCCAAGCCCGTCGTCCCGCGCGGCGGGCGTGCGGGTTCACGGATGGGAGGATATTCATTAACTATTTGAATTTTTTTGATTATTCTTCGATGACGACAAAATCACGAAATGAGCATGCCGGGATCGATTCCGGGGCCATCCGCTGTCAGATCAGTGGTTTACGTACATTTACAGAGTAATAAATCATCATTTGATGATTTTTAAATCTGTATATATTCGACCCACTCTGCCGCAGGCGCTGCGTCCGGACGGAGGAGCAGGCCACAACGCCTGCAGTTTGCACCGGCGCTTGCGTTTGTGTCGGGCAGCCTCCGGTCGGCGGTCGATCTGTTGATGCCGCGCGCGATAAATCGGCGGCTCGCCGCGCGATAATCATCCGAGACTGAATTTGCAGCAGCAGCAACACGCTTGCCCCTGCCGCAACGGCTACCACATCACAGCCGCGATTTCCTCCCCCGTCACCGCTGCCGCCAGTTCCGCCCGCCGCTGCGCCAGCCGCGCCCGGCAGGCATCGACATGCGCCACCACCGCCCGCCCGACCGCCTGCACCTGCTCCGCGGTGTGCAGGCGGCGCGCCCAGGCTCCGGCGGAATCCCGACAGGTCAGCCCCTGCACCCAGCCGTCCGGCACACCGATCAGCGTCAGCGCCACGACGCCGGCGAGGTTGAGCTGATCGGTCGGGGTGGTGGTCGGGTAGAACAGCGCCTCCCCGGTCACGTCGAGCACAACCCCGGCAGTGATCGCGACTGCGCACGCCGCGGCCAGTTCTGCGTCGCGCGCCGATCGCCGCGCCTCCAGCCGCTCCGGGCTCGGAACGCACCGGCTTTCCTCCCAGGCAGCGCCAGCCTCACAGTCTGCGGGCAGCGCCTCGACGGCATGCACATCCACGTCTCCGACGCCGATGCCGGCGACGGCCACCCCGTCCACGCGGTAGGGAGGGCCAACCTCTGGCATCGAGCCGGTCACGAACAGCACGCGCCCGCTGGCGCGCTCGACGATCACGTATCTCACGGCGTCACCTCGATCGGGGTCAGCACCGGGTAGCTGTCCCCGGGGCGAACCGCTGCCAGCAGCAGCAGCCCGGACGAGAGCGCACACAGCGCGGTGCCGTTCGACGCCCCGCTCGTGATGCGCCCGATGTCAGCGCGCGCGACCGCATCAGGGGCTCCGCTGGCGGCCCTGATACGCGCCGCCTGGCTGTGGTCGGCAACGGCCGGCGTCGCCAGCACTGCGACATCCCCGGCGGCCAGCCGGGCGAGCAGCGCCAGAGTGCCGGCAGCCGCCGTGACGGGCAGGTATCCGGCGGCGGAGAGGGTGACTGTGGTGCCCGATACGTCAGCGCGCAGCGCGGTAGGGGCAGCCCCCGGATACCCGAGCAGCACGCCGGATACTCCGTCGAATGCGGCGCTGCCAGGAGCACCTGCTCCGCTGGCCGCACTGCCGGCCGTCGGCGCAGCAGTGCCGCTGCACGTCACCACGCGCGCCGTGGTGCCCGCCGTCAGCAGCGCGCGCGCCGTGTCGATTCCCGTCAGCGTCAGACCGCTCACGGAGCTGATAGCCAGGTCGGCGGAGTCGCTGTAAGCGCTGGCCGTGCCGGCTGAAATGCCGACCGTCGTCAGGACCGTCTGAGCCGGAGTCACACAGCCACGCACCACCACGACGCGCCCCGTGTCGAGTGCTGCCACGCGCGTTGTGCCGCTACCAGTCAATGACCCGATCGTGATCGGCGTGCCCGCCGTCGCTGTCGTGCCGCTGACGGTCAAGGCTGCGCACCGGACTCGGTACGCCGGGCCGGAGATGGTCTCGGCCCATACGATCGCCCCGTCCGTAGCCGACAGCCCCGCCAGGTCGATGTCCTGCACGGAAGTGGCGCCGGTCACGATCGTGGCCGCGCCGCCGAGCGTCACCACTCCCGCCGCGATGGTGGCAACCACGACGCGGATCGTCGTGCCGGAGAGCCAGGCGCACAGGGCGTGCGTGCTGTCGAGCGGTGCCACGCGCACGGCCGCGGCTGCGCCCGGGGTCACGACCAGTTCCGCGCACGGGTGCAGCGTCTGGCCCGGAACCGACCACACCGGCGCCGCCGGGTCGAGCAGGCGGACGGCGGCTTGCGAGAGCGGCGGCACGGTGCCGATGCGTCGACCGCCGGCGGCGCGCAGCGCCACGGCCTGCAGCGTGTCGTTGATGATCTGATATTCCAGCCCGGCTGGCAGCGTGCTGGCCGCCGGCAGGCGCAGCGAGCGCCAGTCGGCGCCACAGGCCGTGATGCGCTGCGTCGTCAACGCCGAGGTCGGCAGCGCTGCGTCCGCTGCGCTGAGGTCTTGCAGCGAAACTCCGGCAAGCGCCTCCGCCGGCGGCGGGGAAGCCCACACAGCAGTGCCGCCCTGCACAATCAACTGCTTTCCTTCCTCCCCAGCGACTCCCGGCAACGCCTGCCGGCCGGTGAGGATCACGGTCCAGGCAGCGAAAGTCCCACTGCCTGCAGTTCCGGTAACGCTGACGGTCATGGAGCCGGTGCCGGCACTGTACGCCGTCACCGTGCCGTCCATGTACGCCGATGCGCTGGCAGTGAGGCGCACCGGCATGCCGACCACGAAAGCTTTGCCGGCCTCGACCACAAGGGTCTTCGAGCCGGTGCCCACACTGAGGCTGGTCGCGCTGCTCGCCTGCGTGCCCGGGGCGCTGACCACCCCGGCGGCGACGACGTCGACGCGCTCGGCGGTGTCGTCCGTGTGTGCGGCCACGGCTACGGCCGCCGCGAGCATCGGCAGCAGGCGCTCGCGGTGACCTCCGCGCCCCATGCCGGTCAGCGGGTCAGCATCGTCGGTGAAGGTGGCCCCGCCAGCGTAGGCTGGATACGTCACGCTGCTCATATCAACTCCGTCAGCTCGAAGGCGGCGCTGTGCGTCGCGTAATACGGGTATTCCAGCGCTGTCAGCGTGCGCAGGCGCGCAAACCACGCCGTGCGCAACGCTGTCCGGCCGGACGCGTCAGGGTCTTCGCAGTAGAAGACTTCGCCGTCAATGCCGACCTCGCGCTGCAAGTCGAGCACGCGCAGGCGCTCGTCGGCGTCCAGCCAGTCGAGCTGAAAGCGGGTGCTGCGCGTGGGGCGCCGGCGGTCGAAATACTCGGTCCCGCCCAGGGACGCCTCCACCCTTGTGCCGGTCTCGTAGCCAAAGCTGAGCCCGTAGCCGGCGTTGCCCGCCGGCTGCCACGCCGGCGCGATCACCAGCCGGCCGACATCGACGTAGCCGGCGGGGTTGACCGCGTCGTCAATCTCGACGCGCCAAGCGCCCGCGACGACCGCCGACGGCAGCAGCGTCCATGCCAGCGCGGTGAACGCACCGCGCTCGTCTTCGGACGGCCGCAGATCCCACCACGGCTCATCCTCCCACTCCGGCTCGTCCCACGCGTACACCTCCGGCCACACCGGCAGCCAGTCTCCGGCGTAAGCCAGTTCGGTGAACGCGGCGTCTGCGGCGGCCGTCACACGCCACCGTGCCGTAGACGAGCAGGAGTGCCCGGCGAGCGCGATCAGCCGCGCAGCGCGCTGACGGCCGAGGTCCAGCACGAACTGCGTACTGGCCGCGGCAGTGTCGATCGAGCGCGCCGGGTGCGCGATCACCCGGTCCTGCAGCGCGGACAGGGGCAGCGCCGGCTGCCACGCGCCGCCGGACAGCGTGCCGGTGTCGGTCAGATTCGGCCAAGCCAGCAGGATGTTGGCCACCGTCACCCCCACAATTCGAGCGCGAGCCGGCCCAGCGCTGCGTCGCGCTCGATGCCGATCACGCGCAGAAGCCGGCCGGCGCCGTAGCCGAGCCGGCGGTCCGTGATGCGCACGCACTGCCCGATCGCCACCCCGGCAGCGACGGCCGGCTGCAGGCGCACGGACACCGATACCCGGTCGCGGCGCGCCCCGTGCAGCGCCTGCCGGCGCGCGGCTTCAGCGGCGGCGTCGGCAGCGTCGAGCAGCGGCGTGTCGATGCGCAGCTCACCGGCGAGCGGGTGCGCGGTCTGCACGGCGGGATCGGCCGCGGCGGCGCTCAAGTATTCCTGGGCCAGCCGCGCGCGGCGGTCGGCACTGACCACGCCCGCCAGGTCCTGCGCCTGCACAGTGGCGAGCCGCGCGTACCCGATCGTCGTGCGCCAGACCGGCAGTCCGCCAGCCCCGTCGCCGAGACTCGCGCGGCTGATCTCTGTGATTTCCGCCGCGGTCAGCTCGAGCGCGGCCGGGCCGGCAGGCGCCGCGAGCTGCGCGGCGGTCAGGCGGCCGAGCGTGTCGATAGTCCACCACGCGCCGGCCGCCAGACACACCCGGTCAATAGCGGCTGCAGCCGTCTCGGTCGCGTCGACGACGATCCCGCATTCGTAGGGCGCTACCGCGTCGAGCGTGGCCAGTGCGGCGGTGTCGACGCTGCCGAACCCGACCCGGGCTGCCAGCGTCGCGATCAAGGCGCCGGGTCGGCGGTCCGCCGCACCGGCCCCCTGCACCGCATCGACCGTGATCTGCCCTGCCGGCGCGCTGCCGAGCCGGAGCATGCCCCCCGCCAGCCATACACGGTACTGCCCGGCAGCCGGTGCCGTGGCCTCCAGGTCGGCCTGGGACGCGTAGGCGGCCCCGGCCGTCAGCCCGGCACCGCGGTCATAGACCGCACTGACGGCCGCCAGCGCACCGTCGTGCAGCTGGTAGATCAGCTTCGAGCCGTTGACCAATACCGGCGACACGTTCAGTGCGCGGCCATACAGCGCCGGCTTCGGCTGGTCCTTCAGGTCCGCGCTGCCGTCGACGCCCGCCGGAGCGACATTGGTGCCGCCGTAGAGGACGGCGCGCAGCGGCGCATCAAGCTGTTCCTGCCGATCGCGCAGGCGCAGCGCGACGACTGCTCCCTCCCACGCCGGCGCCAGCAGTGTGCCGTCGATGATGACGGCGAACGCGCTGTACGGCCCCGACCGCGGCCCGACCAGCACCCGCACGCGCCTCCCGTCCATGCCAAAATCGGAGAGGAAATCGAGCGCGCCGTCCGGGTTCGCGAGGGAGATTTCCCCGGCCGTAGGCCGCGAGCGCGGCGCGTCCGGCGCCGTCCACGCGGCCAGCCGGTACAGCGCCGGCTGCTGCACGCGCGGGGCGTAATACGCATTCGCTGGCGCCTCGGCCGGCCCGGTGGTGTAGCCGTGGCTTGCCCAGCGCAGCGTCACGACCGCGCCGCCGTCCCAGGCGTCCGCCTCGACCAGGTAGATCGTCTCGGGCGTCACGCGGCGTTCCCCAGGCGCTGCTGGCGCTCGATGCGCATCAGCCGCTCACTGACCTCATTCAGCGCTGCCAGCAGCCGCTGATTGGCCTCCGCCTGCAAGCGCACCAGCGCGCGCAGTTCGCCGACCGTTTCGGTGTGCTGCTGCTCGCTACGCCCGTCCAATGCCGCGCGCGTCTGGTCAGCGGTGTAGACACGCGCGGGATCGCTGAAATTGACCAGCTCCGGGCCGCGCTCGCCGACCAGCGCCCAGCCCGGCGCGGCGTAGCCGCCGGCGGCAAACTTGCGGCCTTCGGCCGCGCCGTACAGCCGGTAATGGTCTTCGGCCGTGCCGGTAAATGAGCCGTCCGCAATCGCGCGGGCGACATCCGGGTTGGCCAGCAGGTAATCCACCTGCCGTGAGCGTTCCGCTGTCAGTGCGTCATACTGCGCGCGCCCGGCGGCGCTCCAGTCATTCGACACCGCGTCCGGGATGGCCACCGCGCGCGACGCCAGCGCGTACGCCTGCCAGTCCAGTGCCGCCCGCGCCACGTCGTAGGAGGCGTCTGGCGCGGCATAGCTGCGCCCTTCGGACATGCCGTACTTCAGCCAGTGATCCCGCGCGTCGGTGAACTCTCCGCGTGCAATCGCCTGCGCCACATCCGGGTTAGCCTGCAGATACGCAGCATCCGCATCGCGCAGCCTCGCAGCCACACCGGGGTCAAGCGCGAGCGCTTCCAGCGCGCCGCCGCCCTGCGCTTTCGCCAGCGCCTCGGCCGCTTGCTTGACGGTCAGGGCGTCACGGATTTCGCCGAGCGCGCGTAGCTGCGCCTGCAGCACGTCGTACTGCCGTGCGGCGATATCCGCCTGCCGGGACGCCGTACCCTGCGCCGCCTCGGTCGCCGCCTGCACGGCGTCCAGGGCGCTGAAATAGCCCTCGCTGCTCGCGTAATAGTCCTTGGCTGCATCGAGGTACTGCTGGCTGACGCTGGTCAGGGTGCCGAGTGCATCCTCATTGCCGAGCTTCGCCAGTGCGCTGGTCTGGTCGAACTGGCGCTTCGTCTCGGCCAGTCGCGCCTCGGGCGACAGCTGGCCGTACTGCAGCTTTAGTGAGTCGCGGAACTTCGCCAGATCGGCGGCAAACGCGCGGAACCGGTCGCGGGTCTGCGCCAGCGTGTCGGACTCGCGCTGCAGCGCGTCGACGTAGTCGCGCCTGGCCGCGTCAATGATCTCCTGCTGCTTGGCCGCCGCCTCCTCGGCGATGCGCTGCTGCTCGGCCAGCTGCTCACGCAGTATCTCGGTGCGCTTGAGGCCGTAGAGCTGTTCGACCTGCGCGAGGTCGCCGCCGACCTCGACTGCGTCGGCGCGCACGACCGCGAAAGCGGCGTCCAACTGGTCCAGCGCGGCGGCGGTCGGGTCCGCGAGCTGTTTGATCTGAGCGGCGATGTCGGTGTTGAAGGCGGCCGTCAGCGCGGCCGTGGCCTGCGCCTGCTGCGCTGCAACCTCTGCGACCATGTAGCCGTACTTCTGCGCATTGACGGCCAGCCGGCCGAACTGCGCATCCAGCGCCTGCAGCTGCTGGGCGTACGGCCCGAGCGCGTCCGCCTGCGCGGCGTGCGTGACACTGAACAGCTCGGCCAGCTCCGCCACCACCTGGCCGATGCTGTCCGCGGTCACGGACTGCCGGCCGAATGCCGCAGCCAGATCGCTGTCGATCGCGCCGAAGATTGCGCCGTAGCGGGACCGGAAGATCGCCAGCACCTGCGCCGACGGGTCTTTGCTGGCGAGCTGCCGGGTGCTCGCCAGCGCCTGCCCGTCGATCGCCTGACGCGCGATGGCCACGTACTGCGCGCCGAGCTGCGCCGCCAGCGCGGCATCGGTCTGGCTGAACGCCTGCACGATGCCCGCAGAAAACTCCTTCTGCATGTCGCCCGGCAGATCCTCCCAGCCGGACACGGCCACGCTGCCGAACGCGGTCTGAGCCTCAGCCAGTGGGCTGTACCTGGCATCCCTGCCGGATCGCGACCCGGAGGCGACGCGGAACCAAGAGCTGTCCGGATGCGAATCACCGAACGCCCGTGCGATCACCCCGCCGAGCGCGCCGCCGATCAGCGTGCCGAACACCGGCACCGCGCTGCCGAGCGCCGCGCCCAGCGCCGTGCCACTGGCGAGACCCGAAGCGCCAACCAGGCCGGCGATACCGCCGAGCCCGCCGGCAAGGCTGCCGTAGGGGCTGGCGGGTGCGATCAGGCTGCCGAGCAGGCCGCCGCCGAGGCCGGCGGCGCCGTAGGCGAGATTACTGAAGCCGGCGGCGGCATTGCCGAGCACCGATCCGCCCGCCGCTGAGCCATATCCGAAAGACGATGCCCCGAGAAACGACAGCCCGCTGCCGCCCGCCGTCGCGCCGGCGCCGTAGGCGCCAATCTGCCCGGCGCCGAGCAGGCCGCCGAGCGTGCTGCCGACGCCGTTGCCGCCGAACAGGTTGCTTAGGCTGCTGAGATTGCTGACACCGAACCCGCTGCCGGTCGCCGACACCGCCCCGCCACCAATCCCGAGCTGCTGCAGCGTGCCGCCGATCGCGCTCTGGCTCATGCCGAGCGTGCCGCCGAGCGCGGTGATGACCGGCACCAGCACCGGCCGGGCGAGGGCCTGCGCGGCGAGCTGGCCAAGCAACTTGCGGATGTAGTCGGTCGCCTGCTTCCCGAAATCCTTCAGCGATTTGACGTTGCCGGAAAACAGGTCTTCCCAGAGCGAAGACCAGCTCTGATAGATCTGCTCGGCCGCGTGCTCGTACAACTTCGCCATCGGCTCGACCTGCGAGCGCAACTGCTCCTGCTCGGCGACCAGGCCGCGGATCGCCTCGCGCTGCGCGTCGGTGACTTCGAGCCCGGCGCGGCGCGCCGCGGTCTCCGCTTCGAGCACCGCGCGCGCCTGCTCGCGCTCGGTGCCGTTCAGACCGAGCAACTGATTTTCCTGCTCCAGCTTGCGCACGTAGGCGCCGACGACATCGACCTTGTCGCGGTAGTCGAGCGCGGCGTCGCGCACCAGCGCGTCGTGGCGCTGCTGATTGATCAGACCCTTGGCGAGCGCCGCATCGAGCGTGCCGACCTGCTCGGTGTAGCGCGCCACTGCACCCGCGACCGGATCGACGGCGGCGACGGTGCGGGCGAGCTCGTCGGCGAATTTTTTCTGCTCGGCCGCGGCTTTCTTGGCGCCGTCGGAGGCCTTTTTGCCGGCGGCGCTGGCGGCGTCGCCGGTGGCGGCCACGGCAGCGGCGTGGAAGCGCTCGCGGTCGCTCGCATCGCGCAGCGCCCGGCTGCGCCGGCGGTCGCCTTCGGCCAGCGCTGCCTGCTCGGCGGCGGCGGCGCGCGCGGCGGCGCGCTCGCCGAGGAAGCCGGCGACGGCGGCATCGGCAGCGTCCTGGCGCGCCTGGCGCTCGGCGGCGATCTGCGCGCGCCGCTGCTCGAACTCCTGCGTGCGGTCGGTGGTGCGGTCGCCGACACCGCCCTCGAAGCCGAACGACGCGCCCTCGACACCGAGTGCGCCTGCCAGCGCTCTGGCTGCGCTTTCCGCCACGCCCGACAGGGCGCGGCGCATACGATCGGTGCTCTCGATGACGAAGTTGGTCGTAGCCGACCAGGCGATCGAGGCGCCGAGCTTGACGTTCTCCCATACGGCGTTGGCGTCAGCCCCGAACTTGTCGAGCTCGCCGAGCATGATGCCGGTAGCGGTGCGCAGGTTGATCGGCAGTTCGGCGAGCGCTTCGGCCGCGAACCGGACGCCTTCCGGGATCGCCTCGGCGATCACCCGACCGGTCTCGGTCGCGGCGTACTGAACGCCTTCGATCGATACGCCCAGCGACTCGATCGACTGCGCAGCCACCGCACCCGACTGCTCGGCCGACTCGGCCAGTCCGGCGAACAGCGAGCCGTCACCGATCTGCTGGCGCAGCGCATCGAGCGCGGTCGCGCCGGCGTTCAGGCCACTGGCCAGCGCTGCAGCGGCGCCAGTGTCGCCGAGCGCCTGCCAGAGCTGCCGCGCGCTGTTCTCCACACGACCAAACGCACCATCGAGCGTCTGCGCCTGCTCGGCCAGCGCGCTGCCGAACTGGTGAGAGCCGATCGACACCAGATACTGCTCGATCGCCGCAGCGCTGTTGCTGATCGAGGCCGTGACGCCATGGAAGGTGATCTTGACCTTGTCGCCGTCGGCCGCGGCCTTGATGCCGAATTCCTTCAGCCGCTCGAACTCGCCGGTGACGGCATCAGCGACCGCCTCGACGAAGTCCTGTGTGCTCTTGCCCATCGCCGCAGCGGTGTTGCTGTAGCTGCGGATGGTCTCGGTGCCGGCCCCGAGCCCCAGTGCCTTGAGCTTCTGGAACGCCGCCGCCGCCGCCTCGACGCCGATCGAGGCGCCGAACTCGGCTTGCAGCGTGCGCCAGACGGCAGCCGTCGTTTGCGCGTCGCCAGTCAGCACATTCAGCGATGCGCGCAGCCGACTGGCTTCACGGTTGGCCGAGATGAACTGCTCGACTGCCAGGCCGCCGCCGACCAGCGCCGCGACGCTGCCGGCCAGCTCGCGCAGTCCGCCGGCCGCAGCCCGGCTTTCCTTGTTGACGGCCGCTGCTGCGTCCGGCAACCGCTTCAGATCGCGCTCGGTCGCGCCGATCTCGGCGCGCGCGCCGGTGCTGTCGCCGGTCAGCTTGATCTGCAGCTTCTGCGTAACATCAGCCACGGCGGCGCTCCCATACCCGCAGCGCTGCGCGCTCCATGATCTGCACGCGCGCCAGCACCGCCGGCCGCTCCCGGGCCGGCACGCGCTGCATGCGCATCACGGCTTCCACCGCCGTGTACTCCAGCCCGATCCGCACTGCCTCGGTGGCGGACTGCAGCCAGCGCCACTGCGTCGCGCAGGCGCAGAACATCTGCACGGCAGGCCAGTTGCACGGCCAGACCTCACACACATCGGGTTCCTCGGGTGGCGGCGGGGCGGTGATGCCCCAGTCGGCGAGATCCTCGACATCGAGCGGGGCGGGCTTTTCTTCGCCGCCGCCGGCCCAGTGCCGCGCGGCGGCGATCAGTTTCCCGCGGGGCCCTCGCGCAGCGATTCGAACCAGGCGCGCACGATGGCCGTGCGCACGCCGGGCAGGCCGGTCAGCGCATCGCGCGTCGCGTCCGAGAACGGCGCGGGCTCGCCGTCGACACCCAGCACGTCGGACCAGCCGATCAGCACCTCGCGCACCAGCCCGTCGTCGGTCAGCGTGGGAGTGGTGTTGCGCAGGTCGGCGCCGATTTCTTCGATCCGCGCCTGGCTGAGAAAGCGAAACCGCGCCGTGAACAGGAGCGTTTCGCGTTCGCCGGCCCGCTCCAGATTCGGGCGCTTGACGCTGACCGGCCACGGATAGCCGGATTCGGGAAGGCTGAGTGTGAGCATGTGGGTCTCGCGGATCAGAGGAAGGTGATGACGATTTCGTCGTTGCCGGCGTTCGGCAGGAACTGCAGCCCGAGATCGAGCATGACCACGCCGTCGGAGTCCGAGTACTTCGGGTCCGTGAGCTGGACCTTCGGCGCGTCGATCTTCACGCGGTTGCCAGCCGGGCCGTGCGTGACGCTGAACACACCGGTGGTGACGTTGCGCACGGCGCTGAGCCAGTCCTTTGCAGCCACGGTCGTGGCCTCGATGCTGACCGAGCCGGACGGCTGGCGGTCGGTGATCAGCACCTGCTCGCTGGCACCGACCAGTGAGCGGAACACCACGCTGTTGGCCAGATCGATGCTCAGGCTCGCCAGCGCCGCGCCGGTGTAGCCGGCGAGCGTCAATGCCGTGGTGTTGGTGGCGTTGACCGGCACCGGCGTCTTGTAGTCGGTGTAGACCGGAGAGCCGTGCGTGGAGTCGCTCGCCGGCGACCAGAGACCGGTCAGCGTGAACTTCAGCGTCGGAAGGGCCTGCTTCTCCAACTGCAGGCTGACGCTGCCGCGAGCACCGGTCAGCTTGTGCAGCAGCCCGTCGTAGTATGCGTAGATGGTCGCCGACTCGAACGCCGCGGAGATCGGCGCGTAGGCCACAGACGTAGTCGCGACGATCGTTTCGGCCAGGCCGCAGGCACGCAGCAGTGCCGACAGGCCCGGGGTCGCCACGCCGAGCCCTTTCATACCTGCCAGCTCGACTTCGAATTCGACGCGGTATTGCGCCGTGGTCGGGATCTGGTCGCTGCGACCGAGATAGGGGCGGATCAAGGATCGATCGGCGTACTGAGCGTCCAGCGGGTTGACGCTGAGATCGCGCACCAGCACCGCATCGGTGCCGACTACGGGCACCGGATCGGTGCCGTAGGTGGTCTCGCGCTTGGCGAGGATCAGGCGTTTGCGCATCGAGGCCATGCTCAGCCCTCCGAATGCGTCAGCGCTGACGCATTTGCATCAGCTGCATCAGGGAGCCCTTGGCCGTCGATCTGCACGCCAGGCTCGGCATCGTCGGGGCGCGTGCCGAGCACGCCCGGGATCGGTGCGGCGGTTGGCGCCTCGATCCGCACGCGCACGCCGGTCAGCGGGTCGAACAGAAAGCTGCCGCCCTGACCGGCGTATTCGTCGACCGGGGCGGCAGCGAGCGGGGGAGATGTGGGGTGGGCCATCGGGGCTGCCTCGCGGTTGGGGTCCGCGAGGCAGTTTCAGGGCGCACGGGGCGCCGGGCGACTGAAGGAGTTCACTCCTCCGGGGGCGGCGGCGGGTCCATCAGCCCGCGGTTCACGGCGACCTCATTGGCCGTGTGCTGCAGGATTTCGGCGCAGCCGACGCTGTACTGCGTGCCATCGACTTCGATCACCAGATGGTCCGGGTTGCTCTGGTCCTGGCCGATGACGGTGTACGGGTAAAACGGGTTGTACTCGGGCACGGCAACGCTCCTCAGTAGGGCAGTCGGAAGGATTTCGCGCAGACCGCGACGTTCGGCGACGTGCCTGTCGCCTGTGCGGTCCAGTTGGTATTGACGGCCGCTTGCGCCCAGCCGTCGGGAATCGGAAGAACCACCGTCTGGCCGGCCGGAACGGTAGCCGTGATACGGATCGTGCCGCTGGTCGTATCGCGCAGATCGATCTGCACTGAATTCGCGGCAGACAGATTCGCGATCACCAGCGTGTGCAGGACATGCCGCACGCTGGCGACGGCCGCGATCAGCGTCGTTTCCGTCGTGCCCGTCAGCACCTGGCGGTTGGAGTCCTGCAGTTGCGGGACACTGCCAAGCTGCACCACCGAGCGTCCGGCGAGATCGCCGAACAGATGGGCGGCCGCGGTGGCGCCGAGCGCAGTCGGATTCGCACTGCGCGTCAGCACGCCTGAGATCAGTGGGAATACGCTGCCGGCGCCCGCATTGCTGGCCACGGCGCCCTGTGCCGCCACCGGCAAACTCTGCGAGGCCGGACTTAACCCACGACCGCCCGATATTTCCGCAGACACCTCGGCGTAATCGAGCGCGAGCACGTGGTACAGCACTACGGCCGCGCCCGCGCCGGTATACGTCGAATCGGTTCCGACCCGGATGCGGATTACATACTCGCGCAGCGGGTCGGGCAGATTGGTTTGCAGCGAAATGCCACCGAGCGATCGCCCGGCGGCCATCAGTCCGGTGGCTAGTGTCACTTCTTCGTTGTCGACAACGATTTCAGCCAGCGCCCCGGCCGTGCTCGCAAGGCTGGCCAAACTGCCGACATTAGCGGTGACAATCTCTCCATCGGCGACGGTCGTATAAGACCAGGCCGTGGCCGTGGTGCTGCTGATCTGATTGCCGAATGAGATACGGTTATTCTCGTCCAGAGTTCCGTCTGCATTGACAGCGACGAGTTCGAACAGCACGTACTGGCCGACCACGCGCGGTGCGGCTGTTTTCAGGCCGAGCACAGCCCGCACCGGTGCTGTCAGCCGGCGCGTACCGACCAGTACGGTTTCGCCCACATAGGCGGCAGCGGCAGAAGGAGCGATCGTCACGAGTGAATTGCTGACGCTTAACGTCATGCCGGGATCGACCACCGTCGACCATTTATCCGGGTCGATGGCCGATCCCGGAAAATCGTCCCGCCAGAGCTGGCGCATTCCCCCGACAGCCAGATTGCCGTGCGTATCCGCGCGCAGGTCCACCGCCTGCATCACACCGCGCACGCGCTCATATACCGCCTGCAGGATCCCCACGGGCCCCTCCTTATATGTATGTGATCGTGATCAGCCGCAGCCGGCACGCATGCGCCAACACGCCGGCGAACATCACCGGCCCGGAGTCCTCGACCTGGATGCCGGCCGTGTCGTCGCTGACGGTGGTGGCGACTGCGCCACCGAGGGTCTCGTCGGCGCGGAAGGCGTCGCGGATCGCTTCGAGCTGCGCATCGAACTGCAGCTCGGTGGCGGCCGCGTCCTGCAGGCCGAGGAACCCGCGGATCTCCCACTCGATGCGCTCGACGTGGCGGCAGAGTGACGGACTCGATTCGCTGGTGCGCACCCGGCGCACGTACCAGCCGCCGAGCACGCAATCGGTGCTGTACAGCGCCAGCAGGGCGGCATTCGTGCTGGCGTAGCGCTCCCAGCCATGCACCGGGCCGATGTTGAGCCCTTCGAGCGTGGCAACGATCGCGGCGCGGACGGCGTCGAGGCTCATGCGTCGCCCCCGGCGTCGCCGGCGAGCTGCCGGACGATGCGCCGCTGCGCACGCGCGTACATCGCCTCGATCTGCGGCCGGCACGCGGTGAAGGCGCGATGGAACATCCCGATCGCCGGGGTACCGCGGGCAGCGATCTTGCGCTGCAGGCTGATCGCCGCCGACTCGACTTCGGCCTCGGTGCGCAGATCCCAGGTCTGCCGCACCCAGTCCTTCAGCGGCTCGATCGGCGCCCAGTGCGGGCGCGTGCCCAGCTCGACCGGCACGGCGTGCGGTGCCGGATTGCTGACCACGCCGATCACCTGGTCGGCCAGGCGCAGCGGCCGTTCGGCGATGGTGCCCTGGCGCAGCAGGCCGGTGACGCCGGTCGGGGTGCGCTCCTGAATCTCGCGCACCAGCAGCAGCTGCGCCCGCCGGGTAGCGCCGGCGAGCTGCTCGGCGACCAGCTCAGGCGCACGCGCCCACAGCGCCTGCAGTTCCGGCAGACCGACGATCTGCACCGACACCGGTCCGTCGGCCACAGTCAGCGGCCCCGCCGGCGCAGCAGCGGCGTGGCGCCGGACTCACCGGCGGTATCCCACTCGACCACCACACCGGCCGCCGGCGGCGATGCACTGGTGCCGCCGGTGGCGCCGGCATCGGGCGTGGTTCCGACCGCGGTGTAGTAGCGCGCCTCGTAGTCCGCGGCCAGGCGCCGCCAGTCGGCCGCCGCCGAGCGCCAGTCGACGGTATCGGCGGCGATCGTGCTGTCGGTGCTGCCGGCGGCCAGGCTGGCGAGCGTGCGGCAGCAAATGGCCGCGGCGTAGTGCGCGACGGCCTCCTGGTACTGCACCGGAATCTCGTCCTCGGTCGAGGACAGGCGGTAGTGCGTCGTGTACCAGAGCGTGACGACGGTCGCCTCGGGCAGCGGCTCGGCGAGCAGCAGCCCGTCGCCGCTGGCGTCGCTCGACCACACCACGCCGTCGGCGGGCAGGTCGGCGGTGGCGCCGACTACCCGGGCGCGCTGCACGCGCGACACCCCGGCGATCCAGCGTGCCGGGGTGCTCAGCCAGTAGCCGCCGGGCTGCACTGTCACCGGCTCGCGCAGCGTCTGCGGCACATGGCCGCTGAGCCGGCGCGTAGCGAGCATCAGCCCGGATTCGAGGTCGAGCGTGCTCAGACGCCCGCCGTGGCGCACCAGCAGCTCGACCTCGGCGCGGCGGTCGGCGAGCGACATTACGGCACCACCGCCTTGTACAGGCCGCGGAAGTTGAGGATCGCCGCGCCGTAGATGTGCCTGATCTTGTAGGTGATCTGGTCGTTGCTGAACAAGCTGCCGACCGTCGGCAGATCCTGCGTGAACAGTTCCGGCTCCTCGTTGCCGTTCAGGAAGCCGACCTCGACGCTCGGCAGGTCCATCGGATCGGCCGCTGCCACCCAGTCGTTGGCGTCGGTCCAGTACCAGACGGAGCGCACCTTCGGCGCGGTGCGCTGGCGGAACTGCTGCTCCTGCTCGGTCTGCACCACGAACAGGTTGTTCGCCGTCTCCTCCAGATCGGAGGGGACGAACAGGCACGCCGGGGCGATGCCGAGCCGGTCGCTGCTGCCGGCCTCGGTCTGATGGAGCATCGCCAGGCGCGCGGCCGACCAGCTCGCCGCGCCGAGCGGCGCCGAGCCGAGGTTGCCGTGCGTCGCGTGGAACAGCGCGACCCCGTCGTAGATCGCCGGGTTGGTGCGCAGCAAGTCCATGACGAACTTCGCCAGCGTGCGCTTGGCCGCGCCGGACATGCGCAGCGGGATCTGGCGGACCGCGCCCACGTCGTCGTTCGCGATGGCTTCGAGCGACACCGTCTCGATGCCGCCGCGCTTGCCCGCCGCATAGCTAGCCTTTTCGTCGCTCGGCGAACTCAGCGCGGCGTAAGCGCTTTTCTCGGCGACGGTCGGCAGATCGCCATAGCCGCCGAAGCGCACGCGCTCGTTGGTGCGGAAATCGGCGAGCGGCACCGGATTGCCGGCCAGGTCGCGCCACACGTCGTACTGCGACGGGCGGTTGTAGTCGGCGATCATCCGCCGCTGCAGCGCCGCGCCGAGCACGTTGGCGAACGCCGTGGTGTCGATGGCCTCGCGCAGCGCCTGCGGGCCGGCGGCCTCGCGCAGGCGGCGCGGGTCGCAGGCGTCGACGCGGCCGGTGCAGCGGCGGTCGCCGGTGATCTCGCCGTAGAGCTCGCGGATCGAGCGCGGCGCGCCGGGCTGGTGCGCGAAGAAGCCGTCGAGGCTCTCGCGAATCTGCTCGTACCGGCTGCGCGTCTCGGTCGCCGCGCCGCCCGCCCATCCAAGGTCCGGCAGGCCGCTCGGGGCGATCTGCTGCAGGTAGTCGGCCTCGCGCTGGATCGCCTCGCGAATCGGCGCATCTTCGAGCGCCGCAGCGCTGCGTTCGAGGAGGCCCGCGATCAGGCGGTCCTTGCTCGGCCGCGGCAACGCCGAGGCTTCGATCAGTGCGCGCGCGTCGCTGCGCAGCAGGCGCAGCAGCAGCGGGTTGTCGGCGGCGGCACCGGCCCCGGCTGCGGACTGCGTGCGCGTGCCGGCCTCGAGGCGCAGCGCCTCGCTGTAGGCTTCGGCCAGCCGGGTATCGTCCTCGACATCGAGGCCGAGCAGCAGCGCCGGGGCCACTGCCTTGATCTTCGCGATCATCTGTTCGCGCAGGGCCATATCGGTCTGCTCCTGGGTGTGGGTGGATTCGATCAGGTTGAGGACACGGCCGCCGGCGGCGGCCTCGACGATCAGGTCGAGCGACTTGATCTTGCTGATGCTCTCGACCCGGCCGGCCTTGGTCTTGCCCACCGCGTCAATCGAGAACTGGAACAGGTCGAGGGCGTCGAGATCGGCGGCTTCGCGCATGCGCTCGGCGAGGCCGGCATCGACGATCACCAGCTCGGCGTTGATGCCGCCGGGGTCGCGGCCGGCGGCCTCGACGAAGCGCGGCGAGCGCAGCTTGCCGACCAGGTTGCGCACATCCTTACCGGCGCCGGCGAGGTGTTCGGCGTCGCTCTTCACCAGCACGCGGGCGCCCTCGAACAGCGGCACCGCTTCGCGCAGCACGGCCGCCGGGTAGTCGCGGCCGTTTTTGCTTGCGCCCACGTCGATGGCGCGCACCAGCCAGCGCCGGCCGGTGCTGTCGGCGGCCTCGCGCACCGCGGTCGGTGCGTGGTCGACCACCACCTCGACCGGCTCGCCCCAGGTGACGACGTTGTCGGCTCCGAGCGTGTACGGGTAGGCGAGCAGGCGACCGTCGCGACGCACCACGACGCGGTCGGGGTAGAGCGCGGTCAGATCGACCCAGCCGACGGCGAGGCGCGCGATCAGAGAGTCACGGATCAGGCAGGCCAGGTCGCCCAGCTCGCTGGTCTGCGCCTCCCGCAGCCGAGCCCCGTGCACGCCGGTTGCAGGGATCGTGGCGGGCATCAGCGCGGCACCGTGATCTTCTGGCCGGCCGTGGTGACGACGACTAGGCGATCGTCGTACCACTTCCAGTTGACCAGCTTGTCCGGCCCGATGCCGGCGATTGCAGCGACGCGCATGCGCTCCGGATCGTTCGCCATGTCAGCAACCTGAGCGGCGGTCGAAATCGTGAGTTTCTGGCCCGCCGTAGTGACGACGACCAAGCGATCGTCGTACCACTTCCAGGCGAACAGCTCGGCCGATGCGATGCCGGCGACGGCGGCGACCTGCACGCGCTCCGGATCGCGGTCGGCCAGCGCCACCTGCGCCGCGACTTCCTCGTCGGTCTCGCCGGTTAGCGCACCGACCGCGGCGTAGGTCGCGGCGGTGTCCTCGTCGACGGCAGCGACCGTGTCGAGGGTGGCCGCGACCGCCTCGTCTGCGGCGGGCGGCGGTGCGACAGGCTCGCCAGCGTCCGTGCCGGTCTGCAGCGGGGGCTGCTGGTCGTCCGGACCATCACTGGCCTGCGCACCGCCCGCGTCCGTGCTGCCCGGCGCGCTGTCCTGCGCTTCGCGCTCGGCCTCGGGGGGGGTGTTCTGGATCTTCGCTTTGGTGGGGGGCATCGGCTGCTCCGGCAGTTCGTCGTTCGCGCAATCAGTGCGGATACGGCGAGCAGCTTCGGCATCGAGCCCTGGGCGGGCGATTGAAGGACTTCACTGCCTGTGGGCGCAGATGCAGGCGGCGCGCAGAACTCTAACGCGTCGTAACGCGTCCAGATGCGCTCAGTGCCGCGATCGCCCGCCCAGCCATGGAACGGCGGCACCGCGCCACCGCGCGCGGCGCTACGGCGATTTCTCGGCCTGCTTCTTCAGATTCGCTTCGAGCGCCCGCTTCATCGGGTTGCGGGCGATCTCTTCCTCGGTGAACGGGCGGCGGCCGGCGGTGGCGACCTCCCAGTCCTCGATCCACGGCAGCATCACGCAGCCGCAGTTGATCGTCTCGCGCGCCGGCGCGGCCGGGTCGTGCGGGTGCTGCATCTGGTAGCCGCCGACCGCAAACGGCTTGCCGACTTCGCGCACCTGGCCATCAGCGATGTCGTGCGCCAGGCGCGAGTGCACCTTGCCGCTGCGCCTCCATTGCTTGCGCAGCTCGGGGATCTCCTGCGCTGCCTCATCCATCGCCGCTTTCGAGGCGACACTGTACAGCCGCCCCAGCTCGGTGCGGGTGATCGTGATGGCGCGCGTCCGTGCCTGGCCGCCGAGCGCGGCATCGACGGCGGCGATGGTGTCGCCGATCGACTGCGCCCCGACGCTGGCGAGGCTCAGCTCGCGGCGAATGGTCTGTGCGGCCTCGACCGCCACATCCTTGAGCCGGTCGGTCATGAAGCTGGTGATGGCGGCGAGCTGGCGCACATCGAGCAGCGCCGCCATGCCGGTGACGGCGTAGCCGCCAGCGCCGAGCGGCGCCAGCACCAGGTCGGCGCCGGCGGCCCAGGCGCGCTCGCCGGCCGCGTCGAGCGCGGCGCCGGCCTCCTCGCCGAACAGATCGATCATGCGCTCGATCTCGCCCTGCAGCTCGCCCAGGCGCCAGCGCTGGTAGTCGCTCGGCTGCGCGCCGAGCTTTTTCGCCACCTCATCGCGCGCTGTGGCGAGCAGCGCGCGGACCTCGTCCATCGCGCCGTTGATCAGCTCACTGCGCGCAGCGAGCTGGCGACGGCGCTCGGCGCGGAAGGCGGCGGCGGGCGTGGTCACGGCGCCGTCGGCTCCTCGGGCAGCGGCGGAGTCTGGAAGGTGTCCGCCTCGGCGCGCTGCTCGGCCTCGCGCTGTGCCGCGGCGAGCAGTTCGACGGGGTCGCAGGTCGTGCCCAGCCGCGAGGCCACGTCCTCGACTGCGCGCAGCGCCCGGTCGCGGGTCCACAGTCCGCGGTCGAGCAGGATCTGTGTGGACGCAGCCACCTGCTGCAGCGCCGTGGCCCAGCGTGTGGTGTCGCGCGCCGAGAGTTCCGGAAACACCGCCAGCACGCCGAAATCGGCATCCTCGGCCACGCTCCCGAGCACACCGCGGCGGGCGCGCACGACGTAGGTGCCGATCTGCTCCAGCGCGGCCTTCCATAGCCGCTGGCGCTGGCTCAGCACCTTGAACGTCGGCTCGCCCATCTCGCCGGCCGTGGCGCGGTTCACGTCACCGCCGCCGCCGAACCAGTGCTCCGGCACGGTCGCGCCGCCGAGCAAATGGTTCCTGAACGTGCGGGCCGCGGCGTCGGTATCGGCCGCCTTCAGGTCGGGAGCCACGGCCTCCCACGTTTCCGACGGGTTGTGCACCCGGACCGAACCCGGCTTCGGTGCCGTAATGGTCTTCGCGCGCTCTTTGACCTGATCGTCCGTCAAGCCGGTAAGCGTCACGTCCCACACGAACGCCCGCAGGAAATCGGTCCGGTCGAGCTCGCCAAAAAGGAACCGCTCGTAGCCGTCGAGCCAGTCGGAAGCCGCGAGCAGATCCGAGCGGCCGCGCTTGCCCGAGGACAGGCGCCGGATCGCCAGGTAGAACGCATCGCCATCGGTGAACCCGGCACGGATCGCCTGCGCCTGCGCGCCGAACATCGATTCCGGGCCGTTGTAGAGGATGCGCAGCTTCCGGTAGCGCCCCTTGTCGTCGCGCACGGTGACGATGCCGATCGGCGTTGCCGGGTCGTCGGGATCAGTGACGATCAGCGAGATCAGCGACGGGTCGAGGGTAGTGATGCGCACCGCGCCGTTGTGGGCGACGTACACCGGGTAGACCTGCTCACCGAACAGGGCGAGCTCGCGGATCATCGATTCGAGCCGCAGATCCATGCGATTGAGCGGATGGCGCCAGAACGCATCGAGCGCTGCCTGATCCTCGTGCGCCGGCGCGGTCAGGCGCACGCCCTCGCCGAGCAGGTAGGCGACCGGCAGCTCGATCAGGCGATCGGCGAGCAGGTTCGATTCCCACAGATACGCGGCCAGCTCGACCATGCGCGCCTGCGTGATCGGCATCAGGTCGCGGCGCGTGTCCTGGGTGATGCGCCGCCACAGGTGCTCGTCGTCGTCGATGGTGACGCCGGCGGCGGCTTCGCGGATCGGCTCGCTCATGGTGCCGCCCTCACGCCGGCGGCAGCTCGCCGGTGCGCATCTGGCGCACCAGCTCGGCACCGCGCCCCTTCACCTGCCGGTACCACTTCGAGTCCTTCATCTCGGCCGCGGCGCGTTCGAAGTCGAGGCCGGCGAGCGCAGCGAGGAAGCGGCGGAACCGTGACAGACGGGGCCAGCCGAGGTTGAACATCATGTTGGCGACGACAGCCTGGCGCGCGACATCGAGCGCCCCGAAGCCGGCGACGTGCTCCAGGCAGGCACCGATGGCGCTCTCGATGTCGTGCGCCAGGAAGGTTTCGGCGATCGGGAGGTTGATGCCGCGCTCACCGATCGGGTAGCCCCAGCCAATCAGCCACTCGCCGCGATTGTCTTCGTAGAGCTTGAGCATCGGGCGGGTCTCCGGCACCGGCGCTGTCCGGTGGTCGAGTCGATACAGCAACACCGCCTCCACGTAGCTGATCCCGCAGTCCTGCAGGTTGCGGCCGTAGCCGATCGTGAGCACGCCCTCGCTGTCGCGGTACAGATCGAGGCGCAAGCCCTCGTGCACGCTCAGTTGCGCGGTGAGTACTTCATGCAGGATGGCGGACATAGTGGCGGCGCCTCTCAGGCTCGATGCCGGAGCCCGAGCACGCGCCGCGCGCGCCCTCGGAGCACGCCCGGCGTGTAGGTGTCGCGGTGGGTGTCGGGGTCGGGGTCGATAGTGGCGCCGGCAGCGGGCAGGCCCTCGGCGCGGATGGCTGCGCTGCACATCACACCGGCAACGGCGCTGTCGCCGTGCCGGAATCCGCCGTCGGCGCCCTTGTCGCGGCCGGCATCCATGGTCGGGCGGCCGGCGGCGAGCACGACGCGGCGGTGGTCGGCGATCACGTCCTCGCCGGCCTGCACGACGATCGCGCGGTCCTCGAACAGCGCTCGATAGGGCGGGAACTGCTCCGCATACCAGGCGGGCGTCACCATCACGCAGGTCACGCGGGCCGCGCCGTATTTCTGCATCGCTGACTCGGCGTGGGACTGGCCGTTGCCTCGGGCGTCGAAACAGGCGTGTGACCACAGCGGCAGCAGCCCGAGCACGCAGTCACGGACTCTCGCCTGCACGTCGAATGGCATGTTGCGCAGCTCCAGCCCGATCGCCTGGCGCCAGAGCGTCGGTGCGTGCTGCTGCAGCACCCAGGTCACGGACAGGTCGCCCGAGCGCCCGAAGTCCTGCCCGTACACCGAGCGCAGGCCGGGCAGCGCAGCGAGCACCGGCAGCAGATGCTCGGCGATCCAGTCGTCGGTTTTCTGGAGCCGCTGCGGGTCGGTGACGAACTCCGGCGGCGCCGTCCAGCGCAGCACCGGCACATCCGGACTCTGGCACTGCTCGATCAGGATGCGCGAGAAGTAGGCGCCCGAGCCGGCGCGCGGGATCGCGCCCAGCTCCTCGTCCGCGGCGGCCGGGTCCGGGTAATCGGCGTAGGCATCAGCGCGGTACTGGTCTTCGGCCGCCTGCGACCAGTCCCAGCCACGGATCAGACACACGCGCCGGTAGAAACCTTCGCGCAGCGCACCGTCGAAGTCGATGCGGTGCAGCGACCACGGCAGCTTGCCGGCCCTGATCTCGCGTACGAACTGGTTGAACGGGTTCTCGTCGCCGTGGTGGGTGCTGGCAATGCTGATGCGCCCGCCCCAGAGCCGGAACGCCAGCGCGCCCTTCACGACTTCGGCGAGGTCATCCATAAACGCCGCCTCATCGATGCGGGCATGCCCTTGCCGGCCGCGCCAGTTGTACGGCGCGGCCGACAGCGCCTCGTAGACATGACCGGAGCCGAACTGCACCCGGTAGCGCAGGATGTCGCGCTTCTCGTTGCGGATGACCGCCCCGCTTTGGTCCTCGATCTGGATGTGCTGGATCTCGCGCTGCACGTCGATCGTGCTCAGCGCGAACCCGAAGGCGCGTGCCCAGAACGCCACGTCGCCGATGTTCTCGGCCGCCATCGCGTAATTGGTCCCCATGTAGAACTGCGACATGCCATTGGCGCGCGCGGCTTCGAGGGCACCTTCCGCCGCGTAGCAGCCCCACGAGGCACCCACGCGGCGCGACTTCTCGAACAGGCGCACGACGGACAGATCGGCATGCCAGCGCGCCTGGTACGGCAGCAGCAGTGCCGGCACCTCGGCGAGCGGGATGCGGCGCACCTCGCTGCGCTTCTCCTGCTGGATCTCCTCGACCTGGTCGAGGGCGGCGGCCTTGTCGCCGGCCGACAGCGCGACCGGTTCGACCTGGACGCTGACGCGCGTGTCGTCAGGCACCGGCCGGCACCTCGACCTGCACGCCCAGGATGCGCGCGCGGATCCAGTCGGCCTGCTCGTCTGAAAGTCCTTTGCTCTTGGCCTCCGCCCGCGCCGCATCGGCTTCGGTGGCGGCCTTGCGGGCGACTTCGGCCGCCAGTTCGCGCCGCGCGGCGATGCGCACGCGCTCGCGCTGTACGGCGCTGGTCTCGGCGCCAGCCATATCCTTCATGGCCTTGGCCAGAAACATCAGGCTTTGCGGGTCGATCGGCTCGGGCGCGCCGTCGAGGTCCGCGACGGTGCGAAACGCCACCGCGCCGAGCAGCTGCGTGACCATCAGGCCGACATCGCCCTGCGGCTCGGCACCGAACTTGTCCACCCAGACCTTCGCCACCGACTGCGCCTCACGAAAGCGCCGCATCGAGGCCTCGGCCTTCTGCTTGTACCGCCCGACCGCACTCTCGCTCGGCAGATCGGCCGCCGGATCGACGCCCGGCGCCAGCGTGTGCAGGTGCTCGACGATGCGCTCGATCGTCGCCCCGCCGCGCACCAGCTCGTCGACCGCCTGGCGCAGCTGCGGGTGCAGCAGCTCGACCTTCGACTTGCGCCCCATGCGGATCAGGCCGGCAGCGGGCGCTTGACGCCCGGCACCTGCGCGCGGCCCATCGCCACGTCGGCGCCGCGGCGGCTGATCTGTGCGATCTGCACGCCGCCGGTGTCGCGCACCGTCAGCAGCCCCTGTTCCGAGAGCCAGGCGAGGTCGGCGCGCAGCCGGTCGGAGCCGACCGGGTGCCCGAGTTCGCCGACCATCTGCCCGAGCAGGAATTCGTTGCAGGTGTAGTCGGTGCTGTCGTGCAGGACGCGCAGGATCACCAGGCGGCGATCCTCTTCCTGCAGCGCGGCAAACGATTTCGCGGACACGGGGTTACTCCTTGCGGGCGAGCAGGTGCTGATTGATCAGTTGCAGTTGCCCGAGCATGCCGCGCATCTGCGTTTCGACACCTTCCACGCTTTCGCGCACGGCGTGCACGTCACCTTCGACCGAGGCGAGCGCGGCAGCAGTGGGCAGGGCACTGATGCGCTCCTCGACGCGCGCGACCCGTTCGAGCAGCGCATCCAGGCGCGTACGGTGGCCATCGCCACGAGCCACGCCGGCCGACTCCACGGCATCGATGCGCACCCGCAAGTCCTTGTCGATGGCGTCGATGCGCGTTTTCAGGGTCTGCTCGACGGCGGCGAGGTGCGCGCTGGTGCGCGTTTCCACGGCGGTGAACCGCTCCGCTGTCTCGCGATCGCGGCGCGTCCACCACGCGAACAGGGCCACGATCACCGTCAGCGCGAAGTTGCTGAGGTTCAGCAGGAACTGCAGCTGCGCCCAGTTGATGGCTGGCGCAGCGGCCGTGACCGCGACGACGGTTTCAGGCACCGCTGCGCCCCCCGATCAGACCGGCGATACCGGTCACGGCACGCACCCGGCCGTAGATCGCCAGTGCCGAGCCGGCGAGCGTGGCGATATCGCCAGCGGTGGCCGTGGTATCGGCGCCGCACACATCGACGCCGTAGCGGCTGGCGATTGAACCGAGCAGCGCCAGCAGCACGCCCCAGACGGTTTTCGACTGAAGCGCCCCTTTCACTTGGGGTCCGCCTTGGCCGGCGCTTCCTTCACGACCAGATAGCGCGTGCTGGTCAGGTAGATTTCGGCGCCGGTCATCGCCGTCGGGTATGGCAATTCACGGGTGAGCACGAGTTGATCGGGCTGATCATCACCCCGCTTTTCCCACACCTCGACCACCACGGAATAAGGGGCGGTGTCGGCATTTTCGATACGCACGAGCTTGGTCATTTCCGTTCCTTTGCCTACAGCAGATGCCCCGGCAGGGGCTGAAAGTCGGCTGCCACCCAGGCGGCCACGTCGAAACCGGGATCGCCGCTGAGCGGCAGGTGATCGGGCACGACGCCTGGCTGCGCGCGGTAGTGCTCGACCGCCGGCCGGCCGCGCAGCAACACGCGCAGCGCCGACCAGGCGGCGGCGCTGTAGCGGCGGGTGCCGAGCAGGCAGACCAGCAGTGCCGTGCGCGGCACAGCGGACAGGCCGGGTATTTCTTCGGGGTGTCGCCCGACCGTGACCACGCCGAGCGGATCGACATAGAAGTGCGCGGCCAGGAACCGGTGCAGCGGCGACGTGGCGGCGATGCCGGCGAGGCGCGGATCGAGGCTTTGCAGCGGCACGTCGGAGCGGCGCAGCACCGGCACCAGGTCGAGCGCGTCAATCTCATCGAGAGTCAGCGACTCGCCATCCGGCGTGCCGGTGCACGTCAGGTGGAGGCGGTCGATCTGCGCCAGGGGGCGGTACTGCTGCAGGGTGTGCATGCGCCGCAGGATCGCGGCGCGGAGGGATCAGGGGCGATTGAAGGAGTTCAGTCGCTTGCCGGTGTGGGCAAGCCAGCAGGGTCGGCTTCTGAGCCGGTCACGACACCTGCGGAATCCGACGTGGCTGCCGGCTGTGCCGGATGATCCGGCGTAGGAGTGACAGTGCTGCCCCCTTCATCGTCACCGATCACCCGATGCACCACAATCAGCGTGGGCAGAATCGATCCGGACTTCTTCGGGTCCGGCTTGTACTTCACGGTCAAGTCTGCACGCACAAACAAGCGGTTAGCCAGCTTCCGTGGATCAACATCTGGATCAAGCTGGATTCGCACCCGTCGTGATATCAGGTTGGGGATCAAGCCACCCCAGCCACGCGTCTTGCTGTCCAGGTCCATGGCGCGCAATTGCAGGTCCACATCGCTGAAGCTTTGCTCGGTCTGTTCTGGTTCGAAGGTGACTGTTGCGGGCGTCTGCTGAATGACTGCAGCCGGGAAATGCAAGGGCCGCGCGTCCGCAGCGCTACCGATGGTCAGCGACCCTTGCGGATCAGCCTTTGCCGGCGCCAGAACCTTGATGGAACTTTTGGCTATCTCCTTGCGGTCCTTGACGGCGGCTTCCACCACCGTTCGGAATTGCTCTGGTGTGAGCACGGTTTCGCTGGCACCAATGTTGAAAATGATGTTGTTGTTGGCCTCGATGGTTGTCGTAGGCCCTGGGCCTGACTGCATCGTTTTCGTAATCCAAACCATAGCGGCCGCGATCATCCCGGCGACTACCGCCGCAATCAGACCGTCACGCATCTTGCCGTCGCCCAGTTGCTTGTGCCGTTTGTCGAGCCACTCATTCAGCTTTTCCTCGGAGCCGAAGAACATCCGGATGATGACGTTCTCGATCAGGCTGCCAGAGTGTATTTCCTCAACCAGTAGTTCGACGTGTAGAACCTCGACGCCGGTCAGCGCCGTCAGCACGGGTGGCGCTTGCTTGACCAGCTTCTCCAGGGCCAGCAGGGATTCTGTCAGTTCGCGCACCGTCACCGGCTTGCGTGTGTCGTAGTAGATGCGCTCGTGCAGATCGAGCGTCAGTTGCTGCGCCTCACCCAAGATTGGACTCCTATCCGTTCGTTCCCCACCGTCGCCTGCAGCGCCGGCATTCGAAAATCTTCCCGCCGTCCGGCGTCCAGTGCAGGTAGCGCCAGCGGTGGCCGAGCAGCCAGCAGGTCAGGCGGATGCGCGCCTGTTTCCACCACTTACCTTGTCGCACAGGTCGCCGCAGGCCGTTCGCCGCCGGTGGGAAGAAACACCCGCACTTCCCACGCGCGCTCCAACCCTTGCTTGCGCAGCAGGTCGCAGGCCAGCGCGGCGATTTGGCGAGCCTCTCCGGGTAGCAGAGATGAGATGGTGAGATCGAACGTGCCGCCCCAGATGCGCAGCTCGTAGGCGGTGACGACACCTTTCGTCTTCATGATCGCGCCCAGATCGTTGAGCTTGTCGGTATCCCCCGGCACGACCGGGGCCGATGCCGGGCGCGGGCGCGGTGGAGCGTCGGGGTCACGCGTGACCAGGTGCACGAGAAACAGCAGCAACCCGATGAGCACCGCGCCACGGATCAGAGTGCTGAAGCAGCCACGACGCTCGATCGGTGCGCCGCATTGCGGGCATGCCTTGGCGTTGGCGCTGATTTGTGCGTGGCATTCCTTGCAGGCGATGAGTCCCATCTGCCCTCCTGTTGACGGTTTGAGGTTGGGCGATCCCTCGCCCGGATCAGGTTAATGCGTAATGCTTCCTTCGCACAGCAAGCGGGCGCGCTCGCAGCGGAAGAAGTCCAGCAGCAACGCCAGGCGCTCGCGGGCTTCGCCTTGCAAAGAGGTGCTCGGGCTGACGAGGTCGATCAGGGCGCGTTCGGCCTGATCGAGCGCGGCGAGGGCGTCAGAGACGCGAGTGGCGCAAGCGGGGACGCCGGTAACGGGGGAATGGGCGTTCATTGTTATTTTTCCGGTATGCACGCACTACAGCGGTGCATCTGCAGCATGGTGCAAGTACCCCTTGCGCAGAAAACGTCACAGGCTCGACACAGTGTCCGAATTTTCGGATTTGTGCATGCGCACATGAACGCTTCGCGCGTGCTGACTGGCACGCCCCGCGGCAAATACGTCAGCGCTGTCGCATTTGCCATTCTGCGAAATCTTCATGTCTTATTTTTCGCATCGCTGCAAATACGTCAGCGCTGACGCATTTGACCGGGCCGGCAGTCAGCACCGACTGACTCACTGCCCCACGCGCTTGATGACCAGCACGGCCTCGCCGAGCGGCCACACGTCGGCGCGTTCCTCGGCGGTGAACACGGTGTCCTGCTGTTCGCTGGCGACCAGCGCGCGCCCCTTGGCAATCGCGCTGCCGTCGGGCTGCGGCCACCACTCGCGGATCCAGAAGCCGCTCTTGAAGACGTTGAGCAGCACGACCGCGCCGTGTGCGGGCTCGCGTGTGGCGCGGACGATGACCACATCGCCCTTGGCGATGCCGGCCGCGGCCATGGCGTCGGTCCAGACCTCATTGGCGTAGTAGCGCTCGCCCGACGCCAGCCAGCGCTCGGGCACCTCGATGCAGGGCAGGTTGTTCCTGCCGCCGACGATCGCCTGACGCTCCAGGCCTGGGGAGTAGCGGCCATAGAGCTGCACCAGGCGCACGGGACTGTCGGGCTGGGTGATGTACGGCGTATGGACTGACTCCCTGACACCCTCCACCTCGACGCCTGCAGCCCTGTACGTGCTGGCGACTTCATGCACGCCAGCCGCCGGCATGCCCAACAGTACGTAATTGAGATCAAAGGGTTTTTCGGCAGCCCTCTCAACAATCTCGGAATAGGGGACAGACCTGTTCTTTTTCCGTGCGCTGTAGGCCGAGCGCCCGATCCCCAGGAAATCGGCGACGGCAATGTCCGTGCCGCCCACCCCCGCCGCTTCTCGCAATCGGTCAATCACTGGCTCGAAGTCAACTTGAGCTTTCATGGCTATTGCCCCTTGCATAATCCACAAAACCTGAACTAAGCTTATCCATGAAGTTTGGACTAAACTTCACATTATTGAGACAACCCACATGACACACGACGAAATTCGCGCTTGCTTGGCTGCCCGTGGGCTGAATCTGGCCATGATCGCCGAGGCGCTTGAAGTCACACCCGTCGCAGTCGGCCAAGTCACTGCGCGGAAAACCACATCCCGACGCATCGCTGCCGCGGTTGCTTCGGCCTTGGGGCGATCACTCGCTGACGTCTTCCCTGACATCCAGAGCTATCGCCGGGACTCGTCACGCGAGAACCGGACCGCGCGCGTCAAGGAACTGAAAGCGCTCATCCAAGTTGCCTAGACATTGTGGGCAAGCATCGCCAGATGCGCAACGCACTTTCAGTGACAGAAAATAAAAATGTCCAATAATTCTGGATGCAAGTATCACCACGAAGCCCAGCAACGCTTGCTTCGCGTGCTGAAAGCCCTGCGCGGCCGTGAATTCGACGGCATCACTCCCGGAGACATCGCCAAGGCGGTCGAGACCAGCGCAGCGAACGTCACGCGTGACCTGGCGAACCTCGAAGAGGCCGGCTTCGCCGAGCGCCTGCCCGGTGCTGAAGACCGCTGGCGACTGGGCGTGCAGCTCGTGCAGATCGCGCAGCAGTACCAGAACGCGCTGGCTCGCATCCGCGCGCAAGTGGAAGAGATGGCCAGGCGGTACGACACAGGGAGCCGTTGAGATGCCTGCCCCTGCCACTTCCCTGGATGAGTTCGGCGGCTTCGACGGCGTGTGCAGTCGGCTGCAATCCGCGGCCGGACTGAAACATACGGATCGAGCGATCTGTGAGGCGCTCGGGCTTTCGGGCGCAGCGTTCAGCGCCAGACGCCGAACGAGTTCGCTGCCGCTCGCCGAAATCATCCTGTACTGCGCACGCCAAGGCATTGATCTCAATGTCGTGCTGCTGGGGAAAACCCCAACGCCACGCGCCACCGCCCCCCTCCCCGCCGCGCATCTGGCGATGCGCGAAAGCGCCCTGCGCACCCTGAGCGCCGCGCTCGACACCCTCGAAACCCTGCACGCCTACGAAAAACAGGGATTGGAAAATGGCCCGCAAAGCTGACGAAACCCCGCGCACCGGCGAACTGGTGCCCGCCACCGACCCCGCAAATGCGTCAGCGCTGACGCATTTTGACGATGACCGCATCCGCGAAGCCGAATTCCGGCGCCAGCAACTGGCCCGTGCCGCGGCGCTCGGCGAGATCGACACCACCTACGGCGATACCCAGCCCTACGACCGCGGGCGCCTGGTCAGCGAGGTGCGCTGGTACCTCGCACAGACCGCCGCTGCCGCGCTCGAAGCGGGCCGGCGACTGATCCTGCTCAAGGAGCACGAGGCGCACGGCGACTGGCTGGCGGTGCTCGATGATCTGCAGCTCGCGCCGCGCACTGCGCAGCGGCTGATGCAGTCGGCCGCGCGCCTGCTCGACGGCCCGCGCCGGGCGCTGGCCGAGCGGCTGAGCCAGACCAAGCTGTTGGAACTGCTGATCGAGGACGACGACTCGCTCGATGCGCTCGCCACCGGCGGCACCGTCGCCGGCGTCACGCTCGATGCCATCGACCGCATGAGCGCCCGGGAGCTGCGCAGCGCGCTGCGCACCCAGCAGCGCGATCGGCGCGAGACGCAGGAAACCACCGACCGTCTGCTGGCCGAAAAGAACAAGAAGATCGACGACCTGCACGGCAAGCTGATGGCCGCCGAGCAGCGCAGCCTGCTGGGCGACCAGCAAGCCGAACTTGACGCCGCGCAGATCGGGCACGACCTCGCCCTGCGCACGCAAGCGGTGCTCGACGCGCTGTTCGGGCTGGAACGGCTGACCATCGCGCTCAGCGAACGCGAGCTGCCGGTGCACCTCGGCGAGGCCCTCGCCAGCGGCCTGACACGCATCGGTGAGCACATCGATCGCATCCGCGAGATCGGCGCGGCGATCGTGCCTGATGAGGGCAGCGACGACGCCGGCTGGCTGGCGGAAGCCACGCGCGCCGACGGCGCCCGCCCCAACTGAGCGCGCCGCCGTGACCGACATCACCCTCGAATACTGGCAGGGCCTGGCCCGGCGACTCGACGAGGCCGGGCACGGCGCGCGCGACACGTTGATCGCCGGCGCCACGCAGTTCACCGGCCTGAGCACGGCCACCATCTACCGGCGCCTGCGCGGCGTCGGCTGGCACTCGGGCCGCAAGCTGCGCACCGACAAGGGCGACTCGGCGCTGTCGCTCGACGCCGCCAAAACCATCGCCAACCTGATGTTCGAGAGCCGGCGCACGACCGGCAAGCGCCTGCTCTCCTGCGCCGACGCGCTCGAAATCGCCCGCGCCAACGGTCTGATCGATGTGCTGGTCAGCCCCGAAACGGCGATGCGGGTGATGCGCCTGCACGGCATTCACCCTGACCAGCTCGCCCGCGCCACGCCGCACCAGTCGCTGAAATCGCTGCACCCGAACCACGTCTGGCAGATCGACGCCTCGGTGTGCGTGCTGTTCTACCTGTCGAGCGGCGGGCTGGCAGCGATGGACCGCAGCAAATTTTACAAGAACAAGCCGGCCAACGTCGCCAGGGTTTCCCGCGATCTCTGCGTGCGCTACGTCTGCACCGACCACACCAGCGGCGCCATCCAGGTGCGCTACGTGGTCGGCGCCGGCGAGACGCAGGAGGCGCTGTTCGAGGCGCTGATGCAGTTCGTGCAGCGCGATGCCGACCCGCGGCTGATCGTTCACGGCGTGCCGCTGGTGCTGCTCTGGGACAAGGGCGCGGCGAACAGTAGCCATTTGATCCAGCACTTGCTGAGCCGCCTGCAGGTGCAGGCCGTCGCTCACGCCGCCGGCAATTCGCGGGCGAAGGGCCAGGTCGAGTCGGCACAGAACATCGTCGAGCGCTCATTCGAGGGCCGGCTGTACCTGCTGAAGGTGCGCGACCTCGACCACCTCAACGCCCAGGCGCAGATCTGGTGCCGCTGGTTCAACGCCGATCGTGTGCATTCGCGCCACGGCCTGACGCGCTACGCCGCCTGGCAGCGCATCCGCGAGGATCAGCTGCGCATCGCGCCAGCGCGCGAGATCTGCGAGCTGCTGCTGCGCACCAAGCCCGAGCCGCGCAAGGTCCAGGGCGAACTGTGCGTGCAGTACGCGGTGCCGGGGTACGGCAGCCAGATCTACAGCGTCGCGCACGTGCCCGATGTGCGGGTCGGCGAGCAGGTGCTCTGCGCAGTCAACCCGTACCGGGCCCCGAACATCGACGTGATCCTCGTTGCGCCGAACGGCGCCGAGACGATCTACGAATGCCCGCCGCTGCGCCTCGACGGCAACGGCTTCCGCGACGACGCGCCGGTAATCGGCACCGAGCTGCGCAGCCAGCGCGACGACGCGCTTTCCATCGACCGCAAGGCGATGGCCCGCGACGCCTGGGACAGCGACACAGATAAAGGAGTGCGCGCCAAGCGCGACGCCAAAGAGCCGGCGTTCGCCGGCAAGGTCGACCCGATCACCTTCCTGGATGAACGCGCCGCCGTCGAGCACATGGCCCGCCGTGGCACCGCGCTCGAAACCCCGGCCGTCGCCGAAGTCGTGACCGTGCCGCTCAGCGTCACCGAAGCCTGCAAGCGCCTGAAGAGCGAGATGGGCACGCGCTGGTCCGGCGCTTTCTTCCAGCAGATCCGCGACCGGTTCCCCGATGGGGTGCCGGAAGCCGCGCTGCCTGCGCTCGCCGCCGAGTTGCTCGGCGAGGCGCCGGCCACCACCACGCCGGCCGCGCCGCGGCTGGCCATCGTCAAGTAGAGGAGGACCGCATGAAGCCCGCACGGGCCACACCCGACGCCGGCGAGACCATCGACACCCGCTCACCGCTGCGGCTGCGCGATGTGCTCGATCAATACGGCGTGCAGATCGCCGAAGTCGCCGAAGTGCTCAGCGTCACGCAGACCGTCCAGACCCAGCGCGCCGAGTCGGTCTCGCGGTCGACGTTCAGCCAGATCGTCAACGGAGACATCTGGCCGCAGCGAGTCCGCAAACACATGGACTCGATCCGCGCACAGGTGGAGCGCTATCTGCGCGAGAAACGCGGCGTTCCGGCGACCGCGCTGGAGCGCTGCTGGGAGCGACAACCACCGCGCGACAAAAGAAAAACGCCCCGGAGCGGTAACTCCATGGGCGTTCGTCGGAAGCACAACCAGTTCATTGGCAGTTTGGGGGAACCCGTGATGCTGAGTCAACAAGCCCGGCGGCATTTTTCGCTACCGAAAGACCCTTTTACCGATGACGTGAACAGCGCCGAGGACGTGTTCGTCAGCGCCGATCAGCGCTATGTGCGCGAGGTGATGTGGCAGGCCGCGCGCCACGGCGGCTTCGTGGCCGTGGTCGGTGAATCCGGCGCCGGCAAATCGGTGCTGCGCCGTGAGCTGGTCGATCGCGTGCAGCGCGAAGGCGCCAAACTGGCGCTGATCATCCCGCAAGCGCCCGACAAGACGAAACTGAACGCGTCGATGATCTGCGACGCGATCCTGGGGGATCTCGGAGGTCGAGGCCGAGGCACGCTCGAAGCGAAGGCGCGCGCGGTGACGTCCGTGCTGACCGCCAGCCTCCGCGCTGGCAACAGCCATGTGCTGCTGATCGAGGAAGCCCACGATATCTCCATCCAGACGCTGAAGTACCTCAAGCGCTTCTGGGAGATGGAAGACGGATTTCGGCGGCTGCTCGGCATCGTGCTGATCGGCCAGCTCGAACTGAGGGCCAAGCTCGACGAGCGTCAGCACTACGACGCGCGCGAGGTGATCCGGCGAATCGAGATCGCCGAGTTGCGCCCGCTCGACATGGAGCTGGAAGCCTACGTCGCACACAAGTTCGCGCGCATCGGCGTCGACGCAAAGACCGTGTTCGCCGAGGACGCATACGACGAAATCCGCAGCCGCCTGACCCAGCGCGGCAAGGGCTTCGGCGGCACATCGGTGTCGTTCGTCTACCCGCTGATCGTCGGCAACCTGGCGCGCGGGGCGATGAACCTCGCCGCCGAACTCGGCGCGCCGCGGGTCAGCGCCGAACAGATCCGGGCGGTGTGAGATGCGCACCTCCCGCGATGTGATCACCCGCCGCTGGGGCGACGCCCACGGTGTGCAGGGACAGGCGCCGGTGCGCCGTGCCAACGGCCACGTGCTGACCCTGGAGCGCGGCCTGCGCCTGAGCGACGAGGAACTCGACCGCCTGGCCGACCGCTACCAGACGCTCGGCCTGCGGGCGCGCGGCATCCTGTTCGAGAGCTACGTGCAGTACCCGGTGGCGATCGAGCAGGCCGTGCGGGTGATGGACCACCGCCTGCCGCGGCTCGCCCTCGACCTCGACTCCGTCGAGCACCGCGCCAACCCGCCGGCGCCGGCCGTCTACCGCCGCCGCTGCGCCAACGGCCTGCAGATCGAGCGCAGCCGGCCGCTCGATGCGCGCTGGCGGCACGGGGAGGACCTCGGTCATGGCTGACCACTACAGGCCGTCCAACGGCACCGAGGGCGAATACTTCTACGCGACCTGGTGTCGCCACTGCCAGCGTGACGCCGAGCACCGCGCCGACCCGATCAACGCGGACGGCTGCGAAATCCTGCTGCGCAGCTACGCGCTCGACATCACCGATCCGGAGTACCCGAGCGAATGGACGTACCGGGACGGGGAGCCGGTGTGCACGGCGTTTGTGCGGGAGGGCTGCAGCCATGGCTGAGTTCGACCCCTTCGCCGACGCGCCGCTCGCGGTGGGCGAGCGCGTGCGGATCACGCAGGCCTACCGGATGGGCAGCGAGCTGAAAGGCTGGGAGCGGCACATCACCGGACGCTGCGGCACGGTGGAGGAGGTGCAGGTACGGTATGACGCCGCCTGGCCGACCCGGCGCACCCCCGATGATCCCGCGCCCGACAAACGCGCCGATCTCCACGTCTTCGTGACCGTGCGGTTCGACCCGCTGAAGCTGCACCAGCGTGTTGAGCATCGCGTCAGCCTGACGCTGGCCAGCCCCTACCAGCCCCGGTGCCTCGATCGCATCGAGCGCCTGCCGGCTGAGCCGGCCCTCGTGCAATGCCTCCACTGCGGATACCGGCATCGCCCCGCTGATCGTCAGCCGCTCCAGCCCGATGCACCTGACTGGCAGGTGTCTGTCTGCCCGCGTTGCGGTGGGCAGGGCTTCCGTCTGGTTGAGGAGGTGGCCCATGGCTGAATGCCTCGACTCCACCACCGGCGCCTGCGTCGACGTGCTGCCGATCGACTGCCCGGACGGCCTGATCCTGTTCGGCCCGTACCGGCTCAACCACCGCCAGGCCGTGCAGGCTGCCGGCGAACTGTGGGAGGCCGGCATCCGCGCCCTCGACCGCGAGTTGATCCGCCAGCACGACGCCCGCGGCGTCACCGCGCCGCTGTTCGTCGAGGCTACTGAGCGGGGAGGTACGCCGTGATCACTGACGGGCTGCTCTGGTGGCTCGGCGTGCTCTGCGCGCTGTTCGTGGTCGGCTTCCTGATCTGGGCTGCGTGGATGTGGTGGGAGGTGACGCACCACGTCGACGAGTGGGGAGAGCCGTAATGGCCGATCCGCTGCTGACCTGCCCGCACTGCGGCCTGCGCGGCGACGCCGAGGTGTTCCTCGGCGAAGCCGCCAACACCCGCGCCCTGGCTGCGGCACTGCGCCTGCCCGAGGCGCTGGCCGTGGCTGTCATCGGCTACCTGCGTCTGCACAACCCACCGGGCAAGGCCATGGCCGCGAGCAAGCGCGAGCGGTTGCTGACCGAGCTGGTCGCGCTGGTGCAGTCGGGCGAGGTGACGCGCGACGGCGTCACCCATGCGGCCCCGCGTGCAGTCTGGCTGGCCGCGCTGGAGCGCCTCGTCTCGAAGCCGCCCGCCAGCCTGCCGCTGAACGGGCATGGCTATCTGCTCGAAGTCGTGGCCACCGAGGCGCAGCAGGCAGCGGCCGGCGCCGAGCGCACGCGCAACAGCGGCGGTGCTCCGGAGCGCGCCACGACACCGGTCCGGCTCGCCGACGGCCGCGAGTTCGCGACCGCTGCCGAGGCCCGCGCCGCATGGGAACGCGACAAGGCCCTCGGTGCCGGCACACCGGCGCGCGGCAGCGTGAGCGCACTGATGGAACAGGCACTGGCCAAGGCCGGCGCAGGCCGCGAGGCGCTGCGCCGGGCTGCCGGGCTGCAGCACCGCGAGGACGAACCGCCCGAGTCCTGAAGCGAAACCGCCCGGCGCCACGCGCGCCGGGCCGGTCTGCCCGGCCGGGGGGCCGGGTACTGACGAGCATCCGAGGACATTCCTGTGGGCAAGCAAGAACTGATCGACATGGTGAAGACGGCCCTCAAGGGGCGTGACGCGAAGCTCAGCGCCGAGCAGGTCACCGCTGCCGTCGAGGAGACGCTGGCGCAGATCGCGATCGCGGTCCGCGCCGGTCATCCGGTGCAGCTGCGCGGCTTCGGCACCTTCCAGCGTACCGAGCGCGCCGCACGCACCGGCCGCAACCCGAAAACCGGCGAGGCAATCGCCCTCCCCGCCAAGACCGCCGTGAAATTCAAGGCCGCGAAGGAGCTGACTCAATGACCCTGACCGCAGAACCGCCGCGCCTCGGCTACCGGCGCAACCAGCACGGCATCGACGTGGCCGAGCAGCACATCAGCGAGCGCGACCGGCTCGCCGATGACCTGGTGCTGGACCTGACCGTCGAGGCCGAGCGGCTCAACGCGCAACTGGCGGCGTTCAAACTGCGGGCGTTCGGCGACATCGCCGCCTTCGTGGCGTTGTCGCTGGAGACCTACGGCGTGCCGGTCGGCGGCGCCAAGGGCAATGTCTCGATCGTCAGCTACGACGGCCGCCGGCGCATCGAGATCCGCACCGCCGCCGAGATCGCCGTCGACGAACGCATCGCCGCCGCACAGCACCTGGTCGAGGAATGTCTCGCCGCCTGGACTTCCGACGCCGAACCGCACCTGCGCGAGCTGGTGCAACTGGCATTTCGCCCGACCGCCTCCGGTGGCCTGAGCGTGGCGAAGCTGATCACCCTGCGGCGCCTGCGCATCGAAGACGAGCGCTGGCAGCGCGCCATGCGCGCACTGGATGACGCGCTGATCGAAGTCAGCCGCACCAGCTACGTCCGCGTGTTCGTGCGCGAGGGCGAGGACGCCAACAACCCTGCCTGGCGGCCGGTGCCGCTCAGCATCGCGGCGGTGTGAGATGCGCGCATCCGTGATCAAGATTTCGACGCCGGCAGCCGAGCGGATCATCAGCGACTGCCTGCGCGAGGCGCAGCGCGGCCCGCTCGCCGTGCCGCGCATGATCCATGCCCACAACATCGAACTGCTGCACGAGCACCTGCGGCGCATGGTCGACCCCGAGCGGATGAGTCGCGCCCAGCGCACGATCCTGCACCTGCAGGAGCAGATGGCCGAGGCGCCGCAAAGGAGATGCGTGGCATGAGCATCATGAATTACGACCCGAACGTCGTCGACTACACCCGCCAGACCGTCCGGCTCACATTTGCGTCGTGGGAGGCGCGACGGGTGATGGAAGTCGATGTCCCTGGCGGCACCGGCTTCGATGTCATCGAAGGCGCAATCTCACTCGCCTATGAGTCCCTGCCCGACAGGACTTACGAGACGCTCACATCGGAGCCGATCACCGTCGCCGTCCTGGAATTGACGTACCCGGACGGTGATGTGCTGATCTGCGAAGACGAGGAGCAGGCCGGCGAGGACTGGCTGCGCGAAATGCTGATCGGGGCGGAGATCGTCGCGATCACCGCCTCCTCGCCGAGAGGAGCGGATGGAAATGAGCAGCAGAACCAGTGATCTAGTCAGAGTACTGCGCTGGACTGCCACGCAGATCCATCAGCTCCTGGAGAGCGAGACCACGGACGATGCCAGCCACCGTATCCGCGAAGGCGCCGAATTGGTCCGCGTACTGTCTCGCATCGTCGAAGGCCAAAGTCTGCACGATGCGTTCGGTGCCCCCGGCGATTGGGGCTACCACTCGCCGATCGGTCGAGCACTGCTTCGGCACTATTCGGAGGACGAAAAATGACCAGCGCCGGCCGCCAGCCGAAGACGACTGCTGAGCGCCGGCGCACCGCGCTGCGCGTCGGCGCTCAGCAGCTCGGCATGGATGAGGACGCCTACCGGCAGTTCCTCGCCCGCCACGGTGCCCGGCCCGGCCGTGACGGTGACCACCCATCGACGACGACGATGACCGAAGCGCAGCTCGCGGCAGCGCTCGACGAGCTGCGGGACAAGGGGTTCGCGCCGGTCAAACCCTACCGTCCCCGCTCGCGCGCCCAGGCCATCCGCACCGGCGCCGCCAGCGGCGCACAGATCGAGCTGATCGGGCAGATCTGGCGCGCGATGCACGAAGCCGGTGTCGTGCGCGACGGCAGCACCAGTGCGCTGCGCGCCTGGTGCAAGACCACATCGCGCCGTGACAGCCCCGACCAGAAAGGCTACGACGCGCCGGAGCTGATGCCGGCGGAAGTCGCGCAGCAGGTCATCGAGGCGCTCAAGCGCTGGGCGCGCCGCACCGGCGTTCAGTGGCAGCAGGAGGACTGATCATGGCCGGCGCCGCATCCGATCTGATGACCGACCTGATGGCACACGTGCGCCGCCATGCCGAGGCCGCAGGCGTCGCGCCGACCACAGCCGAGCAGATCGCATCCGGCGTCGCCGTATCGATCAGCCGCGCCTGGGGCGGCACCGCCCCCTACATCCCGCAGCAGACCGCTCTGAGCGCGCGAGATCAGCAGATCGTCGACGCGTTCGACGGCAGCAACTACCGCGCCCTCGCGCAGCAGTTCGGCGTGTCGGAGCGCTGGGTAAGGGTCATCGTCGAGCGCGCCCGCCTCGCCGAGATCGCCGCGCGGCACGACGACCTCTTCTCCTGACCGCCCGTTTTTCCAGCGCCCCAAGGCTTGCTCCCACTGCAAGCCTTTTTCATTTCAGCTTCCCGAAATCCTTCGAAATTCGCCGCCACATCCCAGTTATCGCATCTATCTGGTCTGGGTTTTCTCAAGCCTGATCAATCTGTACGCCAATGCATTGATCAAGCCGATACAACAAGCGATCCATATGATTTCGTTCTATCGCAGCGCATCAGGAATCGCTGTGCCGGAGTGCAGTTTCTGCATTGTCATTCTCTGCCTGAGCAGATAAATTGCCTGCCCATGCAGACATCACTGCCCGTGACCGCCGCCATGACCGACCCGAAGCCCGAAGTGCCGCTGCTGTACACCCCCGAGAACTACACGCCGACCGAGAGCGTCGGCTACCTGCTCGGTCAGGCCAAGGGCCGGATCACGGCCGCAATCGACGCCGAGATGGCGCCGTACGACATCACCGGCGCGCAGTGGATCACGCTGCTTCACCTGTCCTGCACCGAGGTCGAGACCGCCGGCGAACTCTGCAAGCGCGCCTGCGTCGATACCGGTTCGATGACGCGCATGCTCGATCGGCTCGAAACCAAGGGCCTCGTGCAGCGCGTGCGCTGCGTCGAGGACCGCCGCGTCGTGCGCCTGCACATGACGCCGGCCGGCGAGAAGCTCGCCGCGCTGATGCCGGAGATCGCCTCGCGCGTGCTGAACCATCACCTGCGCGGTTTCTCGCGCGATGAGCTCGAACTGCTGAAGTCGCTGCTGCGCCGGATCATCGCCAACGCCGACGGCTGAACCGCCGGTTCCGTCCCCCTGTCGCACCGCGTGCGTCGCAATAACTGCTCAGGCAGATAAAAGACAGGCAGAAACCGCCATGACAAAGACCAGCGCCGTTCCCGTCTCCGCAAGCCCCTCCCCGATCCGCCCTGCCCGCCGCGCCGGCCTGGGCCTGCTGGCTGCGGCCCTGCTCGCCGCCTGCGCCGATCCCTCCGGCATCGCCGGTCAGTCTGCGTATACGGAGGCAGACGCGCTCGCCGCGCAGCGCACGCTCACCGAAGCGCGCGCCGCGACCGCAGCCTGGCCGACCGAAGGATGGTGGCGGGCGTGGAACGACCCCGGCCTCGACCGGCTGATCGGTGACGCGCTGTCCGGCAACCCGAACCTGAAGCTCGCCGAAGCGCGGCTGCGCAACGCCCAGGCGCTCGCCGGGCTTGCCGATGCCAACCGCGGCCCGCGCCTCGACGCCGGCGCCACCGTCACGCGCGAGCGCCTGCCCGAGGGCTACATCTATCCGGCGCCGCTCGGCGGCAGCACGCAGACCGATGCGCGCCTCGGCCTGAGCTTTTCGTGGGAACTCGACCTCTGGGGCCGCCGTCAGGCCGAGGCCGCCGCTGCGCTCGATCGCGCCAGCGCCGCCGAGGTCGAGGCGCAGGCCGCACGGCTGATGCTGGCCGTGGCGATCGCCCGCGGCTGGAACGATCTCGACGGCCGCTATGCGCAGCACGACGTGGCCGCGGCCGAGGTCGAGCAGCGCCGGCAGGTGCTGGAGCTGACGCGCCAGCGCGTCGCCGCCGGGCTCGATTCGTCGGTCGAGCTGAAGCAGGCCGAAGGCGCGGTGCCGGCGGCGCGCCAGCAGCTCGCCGCGACCGAGGAAGGCATCCGTCTGGCGCGCACGCAGCTCGCCGCGCTCGCCGGCCGCGGTCCGGACTTCGGCCTCGCGCTGCCGCGCCCGGCGCTGCGCGCACCCGATGCGCTGGCGCTGCCCTCGACGATTCCGGCCGAGCTGCTTGGCCGGCGCCCGGACCTGATCGCCGCGCGGCTGCGCGCCGAAGCGGCGGCGAAGGACAGCACGGCGGCGCGCGCGGCCTTCTATCCGAACGTCAACCTCGCCGCCTTCGCCGGCTTCCAGGCGCTCGGCCTGTCGCATCTGGTCGAGGCCGGCAACCGCTCGCTGTCGGTGACGCCGGCCGTGACGCTGCCGATCTTCGACTCGGGGCGGCTGCGCGCCAACCTCGCCGCCAGCGAGGCCGGCGGCGACATCGCCATCGAGCAGTACAACGCCGCGCTCGTCGACGGCCTGCACGAAGTCGCCGATGCGCTCGCCAGCGCCCGTTCGCTGGAAACGCAGCAGGCCGAGCAGCGCGCCGCGCAGGCGAGCGCCGAGGAGGCGCTGCGCCTCGCCAACCTGCGCTACCGCGAAGGGCTTTCCAACTACCTGACCGTGCTCAGCGCGCAGACCGAGGTGCTGGCGCAGCGCCGGCTCGGCGCGACGCTGCGCACCCGCCGCAACGACGTGTCGCTGGCGCTGGTGCGTGCGATCGTCTTTTCGCTGCGCTATGCCTTCCCCCGTGCCACCTGGCTGCGCGCTTCCGAGCGCTACATCAGCTGGATTGTCTGGGGCTGCCTGGCGCTCTACCTGACGGGTCTTTCCGATGGTGCGATCGCGGCGCTCGAATCCGTGCGCTTCACGATCGGCAAGCAGAAGCTCGATCTCTGGCTGATCCTGCATGGCGTGATCCTGCGGGTGCGGCCCGCGAAGTCCGCGCAGAAATACAAGGGCATCTGGCTGCCCGAAGGCTCGCCGCTGCTGGTCTGGACGCAGCGACGCAAATTCGGTGCCGTTGCGCACCGCTTCGATGCGCGCGAACAGCTTGGTGTTCTGCACGATGGCCGACTCGTAATCGGCGATCAGCGGCGTGATCTCGGCCTCGACCGCGCGGTATTCCGGCGAGGACAGATTGCCGCTGTAGATGCTGAAGAAGGCCTGCGCGCGCAGCACCAGTTCGCCCGAACGTTCCATCGCCACCAGGGTGTTGTCGAAGGTGGCCGGCTCGGCCTGCGCGGCGATGGGTTCGGCGGCATGGCTGCCGAGGCCGGCGAGGGCGAGCAGGGCCGGGCTGGCGAGGCCGCCGAGCTGGAAGGCGGCGGCGCTGATCACCGCGGTGACGACGGCGCTGAGCCCGAGGCCGAGCGGGGCCGCCGGGGCGCCGCGGCGCAGGAGCAGGAGCAGGACGAGGGAGGTGGCGAGCACCGAGAGCGGGGCGATCGCCAGGTGCGGGCGGGCGCCGAGCAGCAGGTTGGCGGTCGCGAACGGGGCGCCGACGATGAAGACCGCGAGCACGCCGACGAGGATCCGGGCGCGTCGCAGGTCGTCGCCGGCGGCGGCGAGGGTCCGCGGGTGCAACAGGCGATCGACGCCGCGGCGCGCC
>ERZ650309.87-NODE-87-length-43706-cov-8.871297_pt1 | contig 43706 bp, 69 predicted proteins | sample MGYA00376245_ERZ650309 | MGnify/ENA primary metagenome ERZ650309 (study PRJEB26733, sample SAMN07839294) | wastewater metagenome | biome: urban; feature: wastewater treatment plant; material: waste water | place: USA: North Carolina | collected 2016-04-26 ... | reverse complement strand
TGTAGGAATGGATGAAGGAGCCTTTGCTTGGGGATTGGTGGAGGCCATCGGCTAGGTCTTTTGGAACGTCGCTGTATTGGTACTGGCGCCCACCCCGGAAGGTGATGGTCAGTGCTTTTGTGTCTGCATCGTATTTTACCGCTTCGACGTGCGAGCCTGATTTACCGGACGTGACGGTTGCACCAGCCGAGGTCGATTTGGGTTTCTTGCGGGCCGCAGGGGATTTTAATGGTTTATATGCTTTGAAGGGTTTGAGCATGGAAATTCTCCGAGGTCAGTAGAATTGATTAGAAAGATTTAGATTATTCGCGGGGCGGGGTCAAGGGATTGCAGGATGTGACGTAACGTTAGAGGTATGGAAAAAGTTGGTGCGGTTTGTGCGACGGGGAGGCCCGGTCTCCCGGCACCGGCTCGAAGGCTACCCCCTGGGTCTGGAGAATTTACCGGGCGGGTCCCCTTTTCGATATAATCTGACTAGTTTTGTTACGTTGCGTAATATATGAATGGGCTTTAGTGATTTGTTAATGAATGCATGGCAATATCGAATCATAGAGAGAAAGGAATTTAATATGTTAAAATTTGCGGTATATCTAGAACCATACAGTCTAGAAATAGGTGAAGTAGGTAAGGATATTTATCGCCCTATACTAATATCCCGTCACAGATCCAAGCGTGCAGCCGCGCGGCGCCTAATACGTCAAATTACTGGTACAGACAGCGATGCGCGCGATTATCTCGCCAGTGTCAATAATCGGCCATATTCGATTGCGTTGCGTTATTGTATATGGGAAATTGCCGATAGTGGGCGAGTAATACAAAAAATGTCAGTTAATGAATGCATGGCAATATCGAATCATAAAGGAGATTGAAACGTGCAGGAATTACTCAGCAACATTCGGGAGCTGGCCGATACACTGGCCCGCCTTGGGCAACCTATTGAGGAAATAGCACTCCAGCCGGAAGCTTTTGAGCCGTGGCTGGAATTTGAGCCTGTTAATGGGCTGACCTATCTTTAATCATTGGGAGAATTGAAATGTTCAAACTAAGACAAACATGTGATCACGTGCATATAATCGAGCGTAATACTGTATCAGGCATATATACTGTAGCGATACGTTCAGGAGTAACACTCATTGCTAAAAGATCGTTCAATAGCGGAAGAGAGGCACATCGTGCTTTTAATCTTTCATCTGAAATTTTTATCAATAGATATAATTGAAAGGAAATTGAAATGGATATGCAAGATTGGCAAATTCGCTTTTTCGCGGCGCGGATGGAGACTACGAATGCCAGCGAACAATCGGAAAAACGGAAAAGAGATAATTTAGATTTGTTTCTTTTTCCCGGCGATAAAATTTTTTCCAGTCATCCATTGAGTGCAAACAGGTAAGCGCAGGCAGTGAGCGCAGGCCGCAAGGCCGTAGCGCGAGCTGGCAAGCCAAGCAGCGTAGCTAATACGCGCACGCGCATAAAAAGAGAATACCATATTCACCCTACTCTCGAAAGCGGTATGTGAAGAATAATTTCTCAGTCCGCTTTCAGGAGAAATGGCTGAAATGCGCGGTTTTATAAATTCCGACGTTCATCAAATTTTAATCGTTTGACATTATCAATATGACTGAATAAGGATTGAAGAATAATTTCTCAGTCCTTATCGGCAACCTAGATAGAAGGAACTAATCATGATTTACCTAAACGACTTACCCTTGATAGTGACTGGGCCGGGAGAGTATCGCACGCGGTGTGGTGGGCGGGTTACTATTCATAAGGTGGAGGCTGAAGGCCCGCCGGAGCTAACCACATTTCGTGCCAAGGGTAGCATTTGGCGTATGTTTCGCGGTAAGTTATGCCCTCGCACCTACTCCATCTGGCATGTATCAGGTCGTGCCTTCCCGCACCAAGAAAGCGGGTCTGACATTGTGGGACCGTGGACAGACGATTGAAGCCTAAGAAAGGAGCGATAAAAATGCCTAGTCCATATCATCATTTTACTGGATATATGCCGTTAGGTGGCGGTTATCACTATGCGGCTTTGCGTTGCGGTTTAGTTGTGCGCAATCCAGCCGGAAAAGAAATATATGTGCAAATGGGCGACGATGAAACCGCGATGCGTGAAAATCTCGCCGCATTGGATGAAATTTCTTTAGACGTTGATGATCCAAAGCGCGCCACGATTGCAGATATGATCTTAGGGGATTATTTCATATGACCTATTATTTTTGCATCTCGGAAGGTCTGGCAGATTTTACGCCGACGACACAAGATTTTTACGCTGTGGAAACTGAAAAGGAATTCCATGAGTTTGTGAAATTAGCTTGTGAGCAATGGGAAAGAAATTTACCGGAACCAAACGAAACGCACGGCGATGAATTCTATAGTTACGAATTCCGGATGCCGAGTGAGGGCGAAAACAACTATTCGCAACGTTTGCGCATCTCTGCCAGCGATGATTTTGTGCTGGATATAACCGGCATGACCGAGGCAGACTATATGCGCGAAATGGGTGATATGAACGATCGCGCGAATTGTGGAGGTAAATTCTAATGGATGACCTATTTTTCAAACAGTCCGATCCCTTGCCAAAACATTTGCAGGGGATGACGCAAGCAAAATGGCAAAGCATGACCGCTTGCGAGCGGGAAGCCGCGCGGGATAATTCGCACCTCACTCCACAATTTATCGGATTAGAAGGGTATCGCGTGCAAGTCGTTACACTGTATGATGAGACGCGGCGCTTTATAGTTGGTAAATCGACCGGCTGGCGTCCTTGTCATTTGGAGATTGCGCGCTGCGATAGTTCTGGAGGTCATTCCGCAGCGCGCAAATATAAATCCGTTAAAGTGCTGGAGCGCGTGCGATGAACATTTTTGAATTCTCGGACAAATATAAAATTAGCGTGCCAAAGGTCCGCAAGATAGCAAAGGACTATCCCGCATTGTTTGATGCTGGAGATAATCCAATGGCAGGCGCGATGCGTCATTATCTAGGGCGAGGCCAGTCACTAACCGCAGAGCATTTGTGCACTCTTATTGAGCAACCTAGCTTAATGCTGGCACTCGGCAAATATGCTGAAAGTGCGCAAGCCCAGGTTGATGCATTGCGCAAGCCTCGGCTGGAGGTGGCGCCACCTGAGATCACTGCAATAATAGGTGAGGCGTCAAAAGGCGAAGCGGACGCAGTGCACGCCTTGACACTGTGGCTTCAAAACGTGATCCCTGCCGAGCGCGTCATGCATAGTTATATAGGCGTGCGCCTGTTGCTCGGCGTGCATGTGAATTCTCGGCAATATGAAATCCCACGAATTCCGCGTGCACTGTTGCAATGTCGCAAGTATGAGCAATTCGCGGGATGGTGGAGTGTGGAAAATTTCAACGGTCGCAACACTACATTTTATCAACGACCTAAAAAACCTGTTGCAAAATTCGATTTGTGACGTTACGTTACATTATCAACTCGCTTTCAAAGGAGCGAACAAAATGACATCAGAAGAGCATATCCTAGCATGGATTGAATCCAGCAAACCGCATTATGATAGGTTAATAACTTATTTCAAAAACCGCAATTCACCTGTATGGTCTGATGACAGTAAGGCAGAAAGTGCTGTCCGCTTAGCAGTCTCCGCTTATCGGGAAATGATACGCGGCGGTGACGCCTATGCAAGCGATCACGACGCGAGCACGATATTAGGTGCCGCCGTTCTCATATCAAATTGGAAGCTGGAGCAATGACTATTCATAAAGCGACGTGCGCCACGCTGGCGCGTCATCTTGCGGCAATCAATTCGGGCCGTGTGCATTGTGTGCCGGTTTACCAATTATATGGTGCAGGTATGCAAAGCTTCACTTTTCGCAACATCCCTTGGCAATCGGGCGGTAACGGTCCTGAAATTATGGAGCGGTGACGATGCCACAGAAAGTTCGCAAAGAGCGTATAACCAAAAAGGAATTTTACGACCGAGGCGGCTTTGCCAACTCCGCACTATTCCGGCTGCAATCTCGCGGCGGTGCATGGCGCTATTATGTCAACCTAGAATATCTGGAAGCGACAAAATCATGATTATGCGCAACGAATATATGGACGCCGACAAATTAACTGATGGTGTATATGACGGCAGCAAAGGGGCAGATTTACACCATGCATATTTTTCGCAGTATGTGAACAAGTGGCATATTGAAACGGTGCTGCAACGCATAGGTGCTGACAAATTGTTAGCTTCACGTGACTTTCATTTGAATGATATTCCCTTGAAAATGTGGGATGATCTACCAATGACCGCACATATTGCTACAAAAGCAAAAGAGTTCGGAGATAATACAAGTTTGAGCACTAAAGTTTGTGTATATAAAACGGCGGCGCGCATATGGTTAGAAGAAAACGGCGGCTTGCCGAAATGGCGCATCCGTTACAAATATGCGGGAATGCCCGGCGAACGCACGCACTGGCTTTATTCATATGCCGTGGGTTCCGATCCCGAAAGCGCCCTTGTGAATTTTCGTGCTATCAATCCCGGCCCTGCGCAATGCGATATTATCGACGCGGAAGGTAGGCCACTGTGACCTATGCAGACAAGCTCGCCCTGTTGCGGGCGCTCGGTGACTTGCAAGGGGAGATGGCTGAAAAGGCACGCCACTATAAGGCGAAGGACAATGCGGAGCTGGCTTTGCGGTTCGAGCGCGCCAGTTATGCCGCGATTAATGCGCGCACCTTTTGCCAAGCTGCCTTGATGGCCGAACGCGAAGCAAAAGCCATCGGCGTGATCGAGCGTGGCCTGCGATATGATACCGGGCTGGATGATGTCGCAGGTGCGATATGAAGCCGCTTGACGCGCAAGAATGGCTGGAGGGTCAACGCCTAGCCGGGTGCAGATTTGCTGATGAGCTTTTAGAGCTGTTGGCGGGTAAACCGCAGGCAATCGACAATGCTGCGGCAATCGAAGATTTGCGAGATAGGGTGCCGGAAGAAATAGCAAAATTGCCTGACCTTTGGCGCACCGTCGAATGGATCACTGACCGGCTTGCGATGCTTGATGAAGTTGAAAGCATCATCGCAAAATATACTGCCGGGATAGTGTGGCCGAACGGCACGGAACCGAAAGACCCTGACGATAAACTAAGCGCGGCCTTCACTTCGGCGCGCTGGCTGGAGCATGATTTATGAGCCTATTTCTTAACCATTACAAATGCCCCCGATGCAATACAGAATGGGATGATGAATGGGATTGCATGTGTGATGACGACTGCCCTTCATGCGGTATGCGTCACATTTCACCCCATAATAGTGAAGACCTTGGGGCCGATACCCAGGATCAAACACAAGATATAGCGGATTGACTTCCGCAACGTAACGACACATTAAGAAACCCCCGCGAAGCTGGCGACAACGCGAGGGTTTCAGGGTGCCTCATGGGAGTGGCGGGTGCAAGCTTTACCAGACATTTTAAGCGGGTGCAAGATATTCCCATGCCAGCCTGGAACTAAGGATCCAGCTACACCAAATGGATGGAAAGACGCCACCAATGATCCAGCACGGATTGCCGAGTGGCAGCGAATTAACCCTGATTTCAATTGGGCTGTTGCGTGCGGATCATCTGGTCTATTTGTCTTCGACATCGACCCGGCCGGGCTTGACTGGTGGGGAAAGCTGCTAGAGCGTGATTCAGCCGTCAAAGCGGCTGTTGATGCAGCGTTTCAGGTGCGTACCCCGAAAGGCGGCTTACATGTCTATTTCAAAGGTGAAGGCCCATCTACTGCCAGCCGCATTGCGGAAGGTATTGACACTAGAGGTGGTCTTCAAAGGGACGGAAAAATTGTCTCTGGTGGCTACGTCATATTGCCGGGGTCAAAAACAAAAGCCGGGCCGGGCCGTGTGGATGGCAGTTATAGTGCTTTACCGGGCGGAACAATTCAGTCGCTACCTGAGCATATGTCAAGGATCATCCCTGAACGAAAACGAACCGACACACTAGGACTTGCAAAAAATCCCGACCAAGACAAGGAGCGCAACGTATCATGGGCGCTCGACCTCCTTAAAAACTATGTCGCGTCCGGTCGTGTATCGGTACAAGGGCATGGTGGGAATAATCTTGCATTTCAAGTGTCCGCGTCGATCCTCGACAAAGCAATATCGCCCGGCTTGTGCTTCGATCTCATGTGGGAGCACTGGAATCCTCACTGTCAACCGCCGTGGGATGATTGGGAGCTGGAAACGATAATCCGCAATGCCGTTAATCACGGAGAAGACACGGAGAGCGGTGCGAAAGGTTTTCAAGCAAACGAAGATGCTTTTGCGGCCTATGTCGGAATGCAATTCGAACCTCCGAAAGCTCATGACCGCGACAAAATCAAATGGATGCACGACTACGCCGACAACGTGCAGGATCCTACTTGGTTAATCCCGAACGTGCTGCCCGCCCAAGGCGTTGGAATGCTCTATGGTGAAAGTGGCAGTTATAAATCCTTTCTCGCGCTCGACATGGCCTTGTGCCTGGCTTTCGGTTTACCGGGTCAATGGGGAGCGCCACCCGTTAAGAATGACGTGCTATTCCTTGCTGGTGAAGGTCCGGTAGCTACCGCGAAAAAACGCTGGCCCGCATGGATGGAATGGCAAGGGCAGGAATTCCGAAACGATCACCGATTTCTGATTAAGGATCGAGTACCCTTCCACACTGATTCCGATGCATGGGAGCATGTAAAAGCCGACCTAAACGAGTTGAAAGCCAAGCCCGCGCTCATTGTGATTGACACACTCACCCGCTTGATGGTCGGGATGAACGAAAATGAGACAAAAGACGCTACGTTAATCACAAATTTTATGGAGGAACTGGCACGCTACTATGAGTGTTTTGTTCTTGCGATCCACCATACCGGCAAGGATCAAAACAAAGGTGCGCGAGGCTCATCCGCATTTTACGCGAACATGGATACGGTGCTTTCCACCAAGTTAAAAATCGGTGGTACTGAATTTCGGGTGCGCAAGCAAAAGGATGCAGATGCGGCCGATGAGATAAGCTATTTTGCTGTGAAAGAGGTTGGCGCGTCGATCGTGCTTGAAAGGTCGATGGCACCCCTCACGGAAGCCCCTACCGGAAAGCAGGGGTCACGCTATGCATGGGCTTCGGTTGCCGAGGTGACAAAGATGCTGGAGAGTATGGGTGGCGATACAAGCCACGATCTTTTGGCAAGAGAAATTGCCGGAGCATACGCAATAGATATTATCGAGGTGAAAAAGCAGCTCATGAAAAATGACGAGCTGCTGCATCTCCGACCCGAAAAAGGTAGATGGGCAGTGCCAAGGCGGGAGTTTGATTTATGAAAAATTCTTTTTGGGGAGGCGAGACCTACGCCATTATCAAAGCGATGAAAGCCACGGGCAACCGGCCGGGTATTATTGCGGGATGGAAAAATGCGCTGGAGCATTGGGCAAATACAATTGACCCGACAAACGGTGATCGTGCCGCCGTCCGCGCATGGCTTCCTCTTTGGCAACCGCGTCCGTTCTACACTGCCGAAGAATTGGCTCCTATGTGGCCGGCACTTGCAATTGCCATAGGGTTTACGAACCGTTGGCCGGAAGTTCTTAAATCTCCACAGCGTCTTGCTTTTGAGCTGGATTATGGAGGGTTGCCTCGATGCACCAGCGGGCTTGGACAGTGGGGAAAATATTTTATAGTGGAACAAATTCACCGTTGGCAGCAAGCACGCGGCGGTGACATCGAAAGGGAATTTTATGCATACCGTGGATGATATGACCCGCGCGGGCTGCACATCTCGACGGGGTGTGCGATATTGGGAAGAGCAAGGCTTGCTCGGTGAGGTTGAGCGGTCGGAAGGTGGCACCCGTCGCTATACCTCCGAACAAATGGACAAAGCCCGGATCATCGCGGCGGCTCAATTTGGCGGCTGGAGCCTTGAAGAGATCAAGCAAATGCTGATCGAATGGGGTCCGGAAGTTGCCGAGGCTATTGTTACGCGCCTTGCCGATCAAGCACGTGCTGCTGCCCGGCTGGTAGAGCAACTTCCGCGTCCTCCGGCTGCGAGCACAGGCAAGGAATATGACCTGTGAAGCCCGGCGCCATGCCTGACCCTATCGAAAACGGAAGCTATGCCGCCGAAGTCTATTTTGGCTGGAAAATTCTGGAATGGCGAGATGGAAAATGGTGGACGCAGGGATTTCACACAGGCTTTCCGCTTGAGATCGTACAATGGGTAAAACTGCCCGACTGCATTTATTTTGCTCTCGAAGATGCACGGAACGATGCTCTGGAGTTTGATCTGTGACGGCTTTCTATAACGAACCTGACCCATATGCTGCTGCGTGGCTGCGCAATCTTATCGCGGCTGGTCATATCGCGTCAGGTATAGTGGATGAGCGACCTATTCAGGAAATCGAAGCTTATGAAATCGCTGGATATACTCAATGCCACTTCTTCGCCGGAATCGGTGTCTGGTCCTACGCTCTGCGACAAGCTGGATGGTCCGACAACCAACCAATCTGGACCGGAAGCTGTCCCTGCCAGCCATTTAGTCAGGCAGGAAAACAAAAAGGATTTACCGATGAACGTCACCTCTGGCCTTGGTGGAAAAACCTTATCGAAATCTGCAAACCTCCAGTCATTGTTGGAGAGCAAGTTGCAAGCGCGCTCGACTGGCTCGATCTTGTACAAACTGAAATGGAAATATCGGGTTACGCCTTCGGGGCGGCAGATTTGTGCGCTGCGGGCTTCGGCGGCGCGCATATACGTCAACGACTTTACTTTGTCGGGCTGGCCGACAACGACGACACGAGACTGGAAGGATGGTGTGGAGTGCCTGAATGTCGAAGTGAACGCGCTTCTGGGTCGAGCAGTATGGTTGGCGGGTTGGCCAACACCAACTGTAGGCAACGGGCAAGGATCGCAGATACCAGCGAATGCGTCGGCTACCGGGAAACGACCGGACGGCAGCAAAGCAACAGTAGCACTACCAATGGTCGCTCAATTGACGGGATGGAATACTCCAACTTGTCCGGTCAATACGAAAGGTCATCAGGCAGGCAACAACCGTTATGTGACATCGGTAACAGACCAAACGAAATCTCTCCAATATGCAATTCGAGGCAAGTTGGATCGAGAGACGATGACCATGATTGGTTGCTCTGTCGAAATCCTGCCGGAGAACCAAGCTGGAGGCCCATTGAATCCGGAACATTCCCGCTGGCTCATGGCGTTGCCGGCCGAATGGGTAAGCTGCGCGCCTACGGAAACGCGCTCGACGCGAAAACCGCGACGGAATTCTGCTCGGCAGTCCGTGAAATCTGCGTTGGAATTTGATCTATGAAAATCGAAGAGAACGATAAAAATTTCATTCTCCGTGTACCGAGCACGCAGAAGAAAGAAATTGCAAACCTGATGGCCTACCGTGGCCTCACCTTCTCGACAAGCGCATCCAGCCGTGCGGAAGCCGTTCTATGGGCAACAAACCCCTATGCGCTTGCTGATCTAGCGGAAACCGATAATAAGGCGCTGGCACCCTATAAGCGAGAGATCGAACTGTCCCGTGCATTGGACGGAAAAGGTACGCGCAGATTGCCTCCTGGCAAAGAATTATGGGATTATCAAAAAGCCACGCTCGATTATCTTTTGGCTCGTAAAGGTGGAATTGATGGAGATCAGCCCGGCCTCGGAAAAACTCCTACGGCGATCGCTTATTGCAATGAGCGGGAGGCGCAACGCATTCTTGTTATCTGCCCCGCGAGCGTCCGTATTCAATGGGGTAAACGTATCGAAGAGTGGTCAACAATTCCGCGCGTGCATGTTTCGGTCATGCTCAAGGTGAAGGACGGTATTCACCCTACTGCACACTACCAAATCATTTCCTATGATGCTGCCCGCAATCCGGCAATCATCCGAGCAATCTCAAAATATAAATGGGATGTGCTGATTTGTGATGAAGCACACAAGATGAAAAATATCGACGCTCTCACCACTCGCGCAATCCTCGGAAATTCCCGTGGCGAATATCAGCATGGTGAGCACAAGGTGAAAGCCATCGCAGCGCATTGCCGGGAAAGTCTGGCACTGACGGGTACGCTCCTGCTTAACCGTCCGTCCGAGTGCTATAACCTCATCCGGTATTTCGACCATGAAGCGATAGATTTCATGAGTGAGGAAGCTTTCAAGGATCGCTACAACAAACAGGCTGACATGAAGACAATCGAAGGCAAGCGTTTCAAGCTGGAGAGTACGAGTCTGGAGCTTGAGCTGCAAAATCGGCTTCGCGTGCATGTGTTGGCACGACACGAGAAAAAAGACGTGATGACGTTTATGAAACCCCCTCGTTACTCAATCGTTACATGCGAGGAAAACGGAGCTGTCCGTGGTGCACTCGACGTAGAAGGGATGCTCGGTCTTTCGGTTGACGAAATTCAAACGACAAAAGATTTCGAGATTTTAGGGCATATCGCAGAAGCACGCCGCTTGATGGGGATTGCTCTCGCACCGCAGATTATCGACTATGCGATTGATTTTCTCGAAGGGTCGGATGAGAAACTGGCAATCTTTGGTTGGCATCTCGACGTGCTGACTTTGCTCGAACAAGGTTTGTCCAAATTTGGCACGGTAAGGATAGATGGTAGTAAATCACCGAACGCGCGGCAAAAAGCAGTTGACGATTTTATCGAAAAAGAGAATATAAGAGTGTTCATCGGAAATATTCAGGCAGCGGGCACAGGCTTGGATGGACTTCAAACAGTTTGCTCCCGCTGCTATCTGGCTGAACCGGATTGGGTTCCCGCGCAGAATGAACAGGCGGTATCCCGGCTCGATCGAATAGGCCAAGAGAATTTGGTGAGTGCGGAGATTTTTGTGGCGCCTGGCTCTATCTCCGAAAAAATTCTGGTTAAGGCGCTGGAAAAAATGAACGTGATACATCGCGTTCTCGATGAGAAAGGAAAATAGAATGAATTATATCATGTTCCCTATTCCGGAGGATAAGTTTGCTGCGGTCTGTGCACTGCTTGGTGGTGCAACAGCAAGCAGTGCCCTGGTCGAAACTCGCCCTACCGCTGCGGCTCCGACACCTGCGGCCGAAGTGTCGGCCTCTACTGCGGAAGCATCCCCCACTGCCAATGAAGCTTCGGATGACAGCGTTGTCGATGCCCACGGCTGGCCTTGGTCGGCTGACCTGCACGCGAGCACCAAGGGACTGACGAAAGAAGGTCTCTGGCGCATGAAGGTCGGTGCGACACGTCCGGAGCCGAAGCCGGGTTTTCCCAAGGAAGGGTCCACCCCGGCCACTGGCACCGAAGCGGTAACATCTTCGACTTCTGCGACCTCGCAGGTTGCCGAGGAACCGGCCGCTACCGGGACTTCCCCCGCCCCGACTGCTACGCAGGAAGATGACGATGAATTTGCGGCATTCCGTGCTGCGGCCGAAAAATCGGATGCTGCTGACGCAAAAGCTGCTGCATCTGTCCCGGCACGCAAATGGACTGACGCTGATCTCAGCGTGCTTTGCAATCAGGCAGCGGTGAAGCTCGGTGATCCTTCGCCGGTCAAGGAAACCATCATGCAGTTCGTGCCGGACGGTGAAGTTCCTCACAGCCGCAACATTCCCGAAGACAAGCGCGAAGACTTTGCCAAAGCCATTGAGGCCAAGGCAGGGATCGAATTCGCCGGATAATTATTTTCTAGGCGCGAGGACTGCACGTTTCGCGCCGGGTCGCCCCGCTGACAGACCGGGCAATGTCTGTCACTTTTTCAGACTGATTTTTTAGACTGGAGTACAAGCATGATTGAGCTTGAACATTCACCGCTAGGCGGCAGCGCGGCGCATCGCTTCATCAACTGCGCAGGATCATTTCTCTTGCAGCGTGAGCAAATCGAAGACGGCACCTTTGAGAACATCGAAAGCGAATATGCGACACTCGGAACGGCTGCGCACGAATTAGGTGCGAAGTCGATTGCCGAAGCTCGTGAACCTTACGAATATCTCGGTGAAGACTTCAACGGGTATCTTGCAGGCTGGCCGGGTGGTATCTCGCTCGATGCCGTGCACATCTATTTCAATGCCTGTATGGGTGTGCTCGCGCGTCGGAAAGAGCAAGGCAACCTGCTATTGGAAGACACCATTAAATTGCCTGAAATTCACCCATTATTGAAGGGCACCATCGACTTCGGTTTCTGGTCGCCTTCCGATGGTATGGATCTCATCGACTATAAGAATGGTGAGGGTATTGGTGTTGCTGCACACAACAATAAGCAGACACTCTACTATGGGTTTTTGATGATCATGCATTACCCGTGGCTTCGGTGCGCGCCTAGAGATTTTCCTGTACGCCTTTCGATCGTGCAACCAAATTTCTACGGTATATTCGAAGAGCCTGACACATGGGAAACCACATTAGGTTTCGTGCTCGATTGGGGGCACGATGAACTGCTACCTCGCATGAATTCACTCATGAGCACGCGCGATGTGTTCGAAGAAGATTTTGTGCCTGGAGGCCACTGTCAATTTTGTCCGGTCCTGCTTGACTGCCCGAAAATGCAGCGCGCTTTTGAGGACTATGCGAACGCAAGTGAGGATTTTGTCACCATGCTTACCAACGAAGAGCTTGAGCATTACTACTCCCAACGGGAATATGCCCGCCGTTTCATGAACGCACTGGAAAGCACAGTTCATACTCGTAAGATTGCAAACCCAAGTTGTATCCCGTCATGCAAATTGGTGGAGAAAAAGGTTGCCCGCGTATGGCGTCCCGGCGCGCAGGCTGCACTCGTTGCAACATTCGGTGACAAAGCTTTCAAACCAAAAGAGGTACTTTCTCCGGCCGGGATTGAAAAACTATCGTCGCGCGGTAAAGAATTAGCTCTGGAATGGGGATACAAGCCTGAAAGCGCCGGTCTCTCAATCGCACCGCTTTCCGATCCCCGGCCGGAAGCAAAGCCGCGCGGCAATGCAACTGTCTTCGAAGGGTATGAGACCACAGATTCAGGGTTTTAAGAATTCCTTCCGGCGCTTGGTCCCCGTGTCGGAAGGAGTTTTCATCGAGAAGGGACGAAAGGAAGTATTTATGGCTGAGACATACCGTTTTCCCACCAATGGGCGGGCTTGGAAGACTGATCCTCGCTTGCTCTATTCGTCGATCACTGAGAAAAGCGCACCGCGCGGTATCGCAAATGCGGCACCTCGCTTCTCTGCTACCTTCGGGATTGGTAAGGAAGATTTCGATGAGATCGTGCAAATCATGGTGAATGCTATCAAGGTGGAGCTCGGCAGTTTCACTGATCCGAGGGATTATTTCCTCGCTTGCATGAGCGGCACCACGGCAGGCAAGCGTGCAATCGAAAAAGCTGAATTCGATTGCACCAAGCCGGATTTGACCGAGGATGAGAAATTCAAGATACGGGAAAAGGCAAACAAACGTGCTGAACTCTACAAGCCCTATGCTGGGATTGTTACCGCATCGTCGAATTTCGACATCGAACTTGCCCGGCTGGAGCCGACTGCTGGCGGATCCAAGATCATCGACATTGCCAACGAACCTGTTGCACGCGCACAGGCAGGGAAGGACTTGTTCTATCCTGGCGCCTATGTCGCCCCATCCCTGGCTTTCAAGGCGTTCCGACGCAAGACACTCGATGCGAAAGATGGTGTGACATGCTACCTGCAAAATGCACTGTTTTTGCGCAAGGGTGAACGTCTTGGCGGCTCTGGCGGGCCGGCCAATAACGAAGTGTTTGGCGGCTATGCTCATTATTCGGACTATGATCCGACTGCGAATGCTCCGAGCAATTCGGATACGGAGGAACCAGCCTTCTAATCTCGCTTGCTAGTAAGCGGGATCGTTGCAGCCGGGTAGCCGCCCCGCGCTCGGCTGCAACGCACTTCATGGGAGATGGTGATGGATAATAACTTGTTTCTATATGGTCGTCAGTTTCGTGGCGAACCTATTATTTCAATCGGTATTGGGCAAGCAAAGCATATGCGTCGGGTGTTTATCACACCGGAACAGGCTTTAGAAATCGCCTATAAACTGATGTCAGTCGCCAAAGGTGGCGAAACCACTGGTATGATCCAGATGACAGGCAACCTGTGAAAATTGAGGTAAGCCAGCCGCAGGCGGACGGTCGCTATGTAATTTTCGTGCAGTGCGCGAGCCATCAGGTTCGTGATTGGTGCGAGCCGAAAATCGCGACATGGGCAAACGGACGCTGGCATACCACAGATGCAATTTTTGGATGGATTGGTCCGCTTCCGCTCGCCAAATGTGCAGAGCTGCTGGACCTTCATAATCAGGAGTATGACTTATGAGCGATAGTGATATGCCGCAACACCCGTATGTATTTGGTGCTCCTGATACCTGCAAAAATTGCGGGGAACGTGCCGAGCACGAAAACCACTATTTTTATCGGGAAACAAATGCACTCTGGAGTGACAATTTGTTGGCTATTTCGTGCGACGAATACCGAGTAGTAAAATCTACACCTGCCGGTTTTTGGATAGAACCACTTTGGGTTGCGGCATATGGTTTTGAAAGTATGGAGCATCGCCGCAGACATTGGCATTTCATTCTCAAAGGATTGGGAAAGCGTTATGCCTATCCTACACGTGAACTTGCTAGGCAAAGTTTTATTGCTCGGAAGAAAAAAGAAATTCAGCATTGCGCTAGACAACATGACCGAGCCGTACGTTACCTTGCTCTAGCCGAAACGATGAAATTTGGTGAAAAGGCCGAAGCATTGCATGAGATTAGAACGGCAGATATTCTATTATTCGAAATTTCCCTACCATGAGATATGTCGTCGCAGATTTTGAAACTGCCTCCCGTGGCGATCTCCAGAAGATCGGTGCTTGGAAATATGCGGCTGATATGTCCACATTCCCCTTATGCCTCTCACTCAAGGTCGTGGTTGACAATATCCCTCGGCCGACACGTGTTTTGACCGAAAAGCAAATGCACGCGCTCGATCCTGAACTGGTCGAGCTGGCAAAGGATCCAGAGACAATTTTCGTCGCCCATAATGCAAGCTTCGAGCAGGGCATGTGGCATTTTCATATGGTCCCTATGGGATATGCTCCGCTGCCCCCAGAGCGGTGGCATGACACGATGGCTGTTGCAGGTATGAAAGGATTGCCGCTCGGCCTTGATGCTTTGGTAACTGCCCTGGAGCTGCCTGTTAAAAAGGATATGGAAGGCCATCGGCTCATGCTGACGATGTGCAAACCGGATCGGATAGGTGGCTGGTCGCAGCACAACGATATGAACTTGCCGCGTCTCTATGATTATTGCGGCGAGGACGCGAATGCTCAATATGGTGTGTATGTTGCTACAAAGGGCTTGGGAGCTGCCGAACGGCATACTTGGGTGCTCGATCAGTGTATCAATCAGCGTGGTATCAAAATCGACGTGGAATTCGTGGACGCCTGCATGGATGTGCTGGATCAAGTCCGTGTACCAATGACGGAAAAATTCAAAGAGATCACCGGAGGGCTGAAACCGACGCAGCGTGAAAAGGTACTGAATTGGGTCAATGACCAAGGTGTGCGCATGGATAATATGCGCAAGGCAACACTCGACGCGATTTTGGATCCAGACGACGAATTCGATATAGGAGATTTAGATGAGCCACTTCCTTACCATGTGCACGAAGTTCTTTCGCTCCGAAGATCGCTCGCTTCCTCCAGCGTCTCCAAACTCCAACGAATGCTCGCCTGCGCAGGTGCGGATGGCCGAGTTCGCTATACAACACAGTATCATGGCGCGCGAACTGGACGCGATGCGGGACGCCTTATTCAGATACAAAACTATCCACGCGGCGAAATCGGAGACCGGCAAGGGCTCACAGCCGATTTACTTGCTGACGCGATTCTCACCCGTGATGTTGAATATATCAGGGAAATATGGGGTGATGACATTTTCTCGGCGATCATCTCGTCCCTACGTTCATGCATCGTACCGGAAAAAGGCAAAGTGCTTGTCGCAGGTGACTATGCAGCGGTAGAGGCCCGCAACCTCCTTTCGATGGCCGGTCAGCATGATCGTGTGGACCAAATGCACGCTGGCCTCGACGTGTATTCGGAAACCGCCTCACTCATTTTCAAGCGGCCAATCAACCGCAAATTGCCCGGCGATCACAAGGAAGGGCAGATAGGGAAGAATACCTTCCTGGGATCAGGATATGGATTGGGGCCGGTCGGTTTCCGTGCGCGCTTCGCACCTAAAGAAAGTATCGAGCTGGCAAAAATGGCTATCGACGCTTACCGCAAGGAAGTGGCGCCGATGGTCCCGAAATTCTGGTATGGATTATGGGAAGCCAGCGTTGCCGCAGTGTATTGCTCGCACGCAAAAACCTATTCCTATGTCGGGATCGAGTTTCGCAAAGAGGAAAACGACTTCCTCACCATGCGCCTGCCGAACGGAAAGAAAATCTACTACCATCGGCCGCGCAAAGCGATCACTTATGATCCTCAAGGCAATGAGCGCCCCTCGTGGACCTACATGAGCTATCAAGGGAAGAAGTTCCGGCGACATCAGGCATGGCACGGTATGGTGACGGCTGACTGCATTCAGGGATCGGCACGAGAGCTGATTATGGGTGCGATGAAGCGTGCTGAGAAAGAAGGGCTCAACACCATTTTCAAGGTGCATGACGAACTGGTGTTTGAGGAAAATGACCGGCCTGATATTGTGCAGATCGTCAAGCAGATCATGGAAGATGTTGAGCCGTGGGCACTGGAGCGGCGCTTCAAGGTAAAAGCCGAAGTTGAAAAAATGGTGAGATATAGGAAATAGAAGGTCATGGGGGCACGTCCAGGTAATTCATGGTCAGCTAATCGACGCCTTACGTCGATGGAAAGATTTGCGTCGAAATGCGCGTTCGATCCCTATACCGGCTGCGTGATGTGGATCGGCGGGACAACGCACGGACACGGCAATAATGCACCCTATGGATCATTTTGGGATGCTGGCAGACGTTGGTTTGCTCATAGATGGGCAGCACATCACATTCACGGCCTCGACATCGACGCGAAGCCGGTAGGGCATAATTGCCCATGCGGCCCTTCAACGCTTTGCGTGCAGCATCTCACCGGTATGACTGTTACCGAAAATAATGAAATGATCAAAACCAACCCCGGCCGTTGCTTGCAGGACATCACAACGAAAAAATACTGGATCTATATCGCTGTCGGATTGGAAGAATATAGAGAGGTTGAACGCGACATTCCGGATTTTCCGATGTATGATCCTCCAAATTGGTTGCGACCGTTTCTAGTGAAGGGGAGTGATTATGTTGATTGCCCTTTTTAACAGGCTTCTCGACTATTTGATGCACATATCCGAAGGCCATGAGTATGGGCTTCCGGTATGGCGGAATGGGTATTCTGTGCAGCAATGTAAAATTTGCAAAAAATTAAGGAAATGTTCTCATACAAATACGACACCGATATGTTACGGCAGTAACCCTTCTCCGCAATCTCAAGCTGAAAATGGTTGCCATGATTGCCCGTGGGTACATAGCTGTGTCTATATAAGGAAAACTTGAAATGATCGTTGCCGGCATTGATCCTGGGAAGACAGGCGCGCTCTCGATCCTCTATCCGGATGGGGTGGCGCTGATCTTCGACGTGCCGATAATCAAAGTGAACGGAAAAGAGAAACCGGCATGGAGCGAATGGGAAAGTTCATGGAGGCTCGCACTTGCACTCAATACACCTGATATGATCGTGATTGAGGAAGTCGCGGCGCGGCCGGATCAAGGCACAGTCAGCATGTTCAATTTCGGTCGATCGTTAGGCTTCATTCATGCGATCGCGGCAGGCGCCAAAGTGCCGGTACATTTTGTGACGCCATCGGTCTGGAAAGGTAAGATGCGATTGTTGAATTCGAGCAAGGGTGCGAGCCGTGAAAAGGTCCGCACCCTGTTTCCTCGTATTGCGCATACCGTCGAGCGGGTGAAGGATGATGGCCGCGCCGAAGCAACACTGTTGGCCTATTACGGCCGTCAATATTTAACCTAAAACTCGCTGCCTCCACTGTGCGACCAAGGCTGCTTCATTGGCGGGATTCGCAACATTATTGATTGTGTTCCCGGCTGGAGGTGTTTTGGAAAATACTCCATTGACTGAGAAATGCAGGGCTTTGTTTCCAGAGACACGATATTTGCCTTGGATCATGATTTTTGATTTCTTGTCCGGATAACTCCATACTTCATTACCGAGCACATCACCATCACCACATACCGCGATGCCGTTGGGAGACGTACCAATCAACAGGTTATTACGTACCAAGAGGCCGGTAGGTGCTTTCCACCCCGGCTTTTGGGTCTGAGTGTAGGAACGTATGAATACACCCTGCATATAGCGACCGTTGCCGCGATGGATGCAATTATCTTCAATCACACAGCCTTGCGCCGGGTGATCTAGTCCCTTATCTGTCCATACCTGTATCGCGTCAGGGTGATCGGTCACAGCATTTTTATGGTCTGTAAATTCGTTTCTACGCACAGTGTAGAATTCAGAATTAACAAAATGAACGTCATCGCGATTATCATGAAACAAATTGGCGTCCATATTGACATATGATGTAGATATTGCCGAGATTCCACATAGTGACCGGCTAATGTCCGACTGTTCCACTGTGATGTGTGACGACGCTCTGATAATCAAACCGTGCTTTCTCACCTGCGGCACGGGAAGCTGAGTATTATCACCCTGGATCGTTACGTCGCGCAACGTGAGACCAACACATCCGAGAATTGTTGCAGCGACGAGAATGCCATTGGTCAGAATGATTGGATTTGCCGGATCACCTTTGATATTCTGGATGCGCTGGCCTATATAAGTTTTGCCTCCGAGATCATTGATACCGGGTTTCAGTGTAGGGAAAGGCATTTGAGTTCTCCTTAATGTTTACAATAATCGGCAGGCACATCGAACTTCATGTCCTGTGCCCATTGACAGATTCGGACCACCTTATCATGGTGTGCCCTCCCCCAAATCAATACGGAATTCCACCACGCCTTTTCTGCGGCTGCACCAACTTCGCCGGGCGCCAGAGCCTCGATAGGATATTCCGGTTCCGCGCTCGGCTGGAGATCAGCTACAGGCGGGGATGTGCGAAGTGTCGCGACCCTGTTGCCGCAGGATGACACAGCCACGCAAAGCGCGCTGGCGGTCAGGATCATGTGTAGCTTTGAGCGCATCGTTCAACTCCCGCTTTTGCTGTTCAGATTTTACTGCATCCTGGACGCGCGTTTCAGAGGCATGAGTTTCAGCGTTGCCAAGATCCTGTTGCGTCTTGATTTCACGGTCCTGCTGCTTGATGACTTCACTCGATTTTCCTGCTGTCTGCCCTTTGCAATAGGCCAGGGTTAGGAGCGTACCGAAAAGTGCGGCTGCTGCGAGCACCGGCCACCATTTTTTAAGGAAAGTGCTCATACCAAAAGGGATCATTTTTCCTCACCTTTTTGATCGACCGGAACAGGGTCGGAAGAGGTATTGGTGATATGTGCATCCATTCGAGTATGGTTGTTGGTCGTGAACCATGCAGCCATAGCAAGACCAATCAGACCTTGGACAATGATGGCTTGCGACAAGGTTTTGAAAAGATCATTGTCAGCAAGAGTGCGATCGTCACCGAGCATTTTAAGAACCACGAACGTCAACAGGAAAATCCCCATACCGGCTACACCGCTCGGTTTTATCCGGCCAATTTGACGGTCGAGAAATTCCCAAAAATTCATGCAACATTCTCCGCACGCTGACCTTCTGCCTTCATAGCAAACAGTTTTGCCGCGCACTCGGCTTTGGTGATTGCACCGTCTCGATTTCCATCAAGACCGGCATTCTGTCGGTATGTCGTCGGTCGGCTATTTTTATCCCATAGCACATATTCAAGCGGTTGCCCCACCGCTTTGGGCCATAGGATCGCCATATAGATATCCGACAAATCACGCAGCTTGCCTTTATAGGGCTGGAAATATTTCTCAACCCAATCGAGCTGTTGCACTGCCGTCATCCGTGAAAGCTCTGCGGTTGAGGTTCCGAGACCTGTTGCTGTGTCGGGCATGAATTGGATAAGTCCGGTTGCTCCACTTCCAGCCATGTTCTTTTTGCCTGGATCGAAACTGCGACCGCTTTCCCACGCCATGCAAGTCATGAGGTCGGATGAACTACAGCCAAGTCTGCTCGCAATCAGTACGACCTTTGCTCGGAATTCCGGCGAAACCTTTGCACCCCATGCAAGCGGTGAGATGTCGGGTGCGGAACTACCGACCGGATGCAGGATCGCATTTATAGTATCGACATCCGCTTGCGAAAGTGGGGATCCCCGGCGTGATCGAATCGCGTCGAAAATTTCCTTGTCAGTCATCATTGCCCTATCCGATCGAAAGCATCGTTCACGGTCATGAGACCGCTCGATTGCGGCATGAGACGAGCGAACGCCTGTCCTGGATCCCGCTTGAGCATCTGAAACCAGTTGGAAAGGGTTAAAGGTTGCCGCTGCTGTTGACCCTGCGGCACTGCGGCATAGTTGCCTTGCCCTGGGTTTTGCTGTTGATACTGCTGTGCATTGCGTTGAGATATAACCCAATGCTGATAATTTTTGTACCCTCTGGACTGTGCCAAAGCGTCAAGCTGGCTTTGAGAATATTGCTGACCGTTCATATCAGAACCTCAAGGACATATAGATGAACATTCCTGCGGCAAAAAGCCAGCCGATAAACGGCGAGCGCAACAGAAAATTCCCAAAAGACAGAGCACCCGTGCGCTGATTTTCACTGGCCTCCAGTACGGATACACGCGCCTGGAGGCTTGCCACATCCGCAATAATATCGGGAATGCGGTGCATTGTGGGTGATTGATCACTCATGGTTTGGCGCAAATTATTGATGTTGTGGATCAACTCGCTGAGCTTTCCACGAACCTCGCCAAGTTCACCCTTCATTTCGCCTATCATGCGGAGTGTTTCCGTATTTTCGCCGGTCATTTTAAGCGACCCTTCTAACATAATTTTGCGTTTCTTCGGGCATATAAGCAAGCCAATTTTCCGGATCGGCTTGTGAAAATTGATCAACTCGTCCCATTCCACCATTGTAGGCAGCAAGTGCTTTTTCCACGTCGCCATCATATTTACGTAGCAACTCGGAAAGATATGCAATTCCAAGCAAACGGTTGTATATTGCATCCGTGCGATAAGCATTCTCGTCCCACGGCAAACCGGCAAGCTGTGCGGCTTCCGGCGCCGTATCCGGCATCACCTGCATTACACCGATCGCACCAGCCGAAGAGACTGCCGACTGATTGCCGCCGCTTTCCTGTGCTTCGACACGTCCGATCAAATCCAGGAGTTCGGGGCTTTCTGTCTGGTAAATCTGCTGCAATTGGCTTTCATACGGGCTTTGACCTTCTTCGCCGGTCTCACCTGCGGTATCTTGCGGCGTTTCTGCATCCATACCTGTCAAATCGGCTTCAACCGATGGGGTTTGAGGCTCTGCCGATTGTGGAGCTTTTTCGGTCTGTGGACCTTGATTTCCTCCAAGTGCCATACCAGCCATCACACTCTCAGGAATTGCGTTTCGCATAAGGCCGGAAATCGTCTGTTCGGAAAAACCTGCTTTATTCAGAGCACGCAATGCTCGATCGGTCGCTTCTTTGTCCTGACTGAACAGCATATCTGCCATGTTGTTGGCGATTTTCTTATTGAAGCCGCGCGGCAAGTGATCGAGCAAGGATGCAAGAAACCGTGCTTTGGTCGAAGCCAGTGCGTTGCCGAGGAATGCACCATACACCAATTCTTCCGGGGACAACGCACCTTCCTCATTTTTTGAAAGTGCATTGACCCGATCAGTATCCAGCATTCGGTTCAAAACCTGATTTTCACCTTGCGCAGCATTGGACAAGTCCGCAGCCGCACGATCACCGAGATTTTCCGTCACCGTACCGGGCTGCGCCGCGCCAGGCTCCAAGCTCGCGGGACGTGTCAATTTTCCTTCCGAAGCGAGATCACGAGAAAGTGAGATCGCTTGTGTGGGTCGGCCACTGGCTGCTTCCCTGAGACGGTAAAGCTCTCCCGCCTTCATACCAATACGGCCCTCCGGCGTCCGCAGGCTGCTCCGTAGCATGTCGTCCTCAATATCGGAGATACGCTTACCGGATGAAGCGGTATCAAACCCTTCCATCATGCGGGATTGCGCTGCATAGGTATCGACCATCTGACCATATGCAGGCACTTCATTGGAAACGAAATCCCGTACAGTTTTTGCCGCATTCCGATATGCCAGCGAGTTTGCCGGATTGGAGGCCATCGACGCCTTGCCTGCCGCATCGAGCGCGCGGCGCAAACTATCCATCTCCTGCACGGTCGCTTGAACCGGCTTTCCAAAACCGAAAGCGGAGAGCAATTTACGAGCATTGGCAAGATCACTCGCGTCCACACCCATGTCATCAAGTTCACCGGGATTCAAATCCTGCAATGCCTGCTGAATACGGGGTGCAAGTCCCTGGATGCGTCCGCCAATTTGCTTCGTCACCTGACGCTCAAGGTCATTCAACGGGAGCTGCGTAATATCCATCTCGTGTGATGCGATCGGCTTCATGAGATCGTCGGCAGTATCCTTGCGGAGCTGTGCCAGCTCACCAATATTAGTAATCTGCGCATCACCCTGACGGCCGGCAGCATTCACATGCTTCAACATACGATCCATGAAGCCGCGTAGATACTTGCCGGCATGGCCTTTCGCTATTTCGGTCGCTTCGGGCGCTTTTTTGAGAACCTTATGTGAGACAGCTTGAAAATCCTGATCTTTGAGTGCAGCGACGAGAGGAACATTCGTACCTGTCTGTTCGGACAAGGCCGCGTGCCGTGCTGCAATCGTTTCAGGACTTTCACTCACCACCTCGCGAAGAGCTTTAGAAATATTCGAGGAAAATGGGCGTGTCGCTTGCCGAGTAAGCTTGATGAGACCGCCAATAGTTTTTACGCCTGCTCCAAGCGCCACGGGAGCTATGGCGCCATATTCCGCACCTTGCGTAATGTCGCTGCCTTCGCCTGCCGCTTGCGCCGCACCACCGGCCGCACCTGCTGCTGCGACTTTTAAGGTATTGCGAACCTTTTGACCTTTATTCAAGGTGCCGAGGCTTTGCAGAAAATTACCTGCACGAGCAACAAGTGGTGATCCTGCACGAGCAAGACGTGCTGCACCGCCTTCGACCAGTCGTGCTGCACCGCTGCCGCCTGAAATAGATCCTACAACCGTTCCAAGCACGTTCGCGGCCGTATTTCCGCGCGACATACGATAATCATTCTCAGCCCGTGAAATATCCAACGTATCGCCATAGCTCTCGCCGCTCGAACCGCCGATACCTCCATAATAGCGCAGAGCTGCATCTGCACGTTCAGGAAGCCCGAAAAGCGCACGGGAAGCGGACGCGGCCATCGCGTCTTCATTGGGATTAATCTCGATGCCAAGGCGCTTGCGTGACGCGGTATTTGCTTCGACATTGGCACGAGCAATATCTTGGATTTCCTGCTTGCGTGTTTTTACAACCGGCAAACCTAACTGCACTCGCGCTTTCTGAATTCGCGGATCAGCATAGAAACTCTGCAATGCTTTTTCACGTTGCGCAGGGTCAGAGATTTTTCGGACGATCGCAGCTTTGGCATTATTGTACACCTGTGACAAATTTGCCGGAGCCTTGGCGGGCTTGGCTTTCCCTCCAGCTTCCGGAAATTGACGCAAGACTTCCTGCTGCACCTGCTCCTGTGATGCGCCGGCCGGTCCATCTATCTGGTAGGTTTTCCCGTTGGGTGCGCTGATACTGTATGTCGGCATAGGTCAGCGCCCCACAACAGTTGCTTTACCCCATCCCCCTGCGGATGCAGGAGCGGCTTTTTTAGTAGTCACGGGCTGCTTGGAATTTGCAGACACAAACCGCTCAAGCCCCTGGATTGCTTTCAGGTTCGCCTCATAAGAAGACGTCGGATTGGTGACAGTCTGCATAAACAGTTTCACGTCAGTATTGCTGTCAAGCTGCTTGCCAGTCATTCCGGTTGCCTTGGCGATGCTCTGCATCAATCCCGGCCGGATCGAGTTAATCCGGTCGCGCAATGTCTGTGCTTCGGTGCCTACAGCACCCTCGACTAACTGACCGGCACCAGATGCCCTGACACGTGCGGAAATATTGGCTCCCGCTGAGTTCTTCGGAGAAACGAGTGCACCCATCTTATTGAGCTGATCGTAAATCCCTCGAAGCTCCTGGAGATTACCTTGAACTTGCGACACCATTTCAGGAGTTGCCGCAGTGCTTCCGCTCTTGGTTGCTGCAATACGCTCACGAGATACAATACCTGCGGTTCCAATACGTTCACGGGATGCTCGATCGGCAGCACGGCCGGGCGCTTCGGTATTGGGCAAGATACGCTTTACATTTCCACCGGAGCCGATGATTGCTGTCGTTCCACCAAGATTGACAGTTTTCGTCGGATCGCTCGGTGTAAGATTACCACCGAAATCCAACACGTGCGGTTGACCGTCCGGACCAACCTGATAGGCAACTGTCTTGCCTTGAGGGTCTGTACCGAAATAGACATTCTTGCCAAGATTTTCCTCGGCACCGAGCGAACGTGCAAGGATCGAAGCTGCTCCCGGATTATTCTGGAGCATTTGACCGATCGCCGCAGTTTTTTGAGGGTCGATACCTGCCTGTTCAGCAATTTGAGGCCAGAGTTCGGCCGCATTTTCCATCCCGCCAATCGCACCGAGTGCTTGGCCGAGACGTGCACGCATCGCGTCCTGTGGTGCCATATTGCCGGCATCAATTTGCTGCTGCAAAAGCTGCTGACGCATCGCGTCCATATCGACTTGCCTAGCGCGATCTTCACGCGCATCCAATGTCGGCTGATATTGTGCTTCCGCACCGCCTACCCGCGCCAGCACATCTGAAATCCGTCCGATGGTATCAAGTACCGAGGATCGCTCACGAGGAAGCCGCACATTTTGCATCGGCAAATCCGCAGGTTTTGCGAGTGTCTGCTGCAAAAAATTCGACATATCGGGACCGGCATATATCGGTGCCTGCGCCGTCTGGAGATAATTCGACGGCATCTCATTGAGGAAGGGAAGATCCAGTGCCATTAGAGCACCCCATAATTGACGGTTGCGAAGCCCGCTTTCCTCGGACCAAGTGCCCACGGACGAAGTGTTGCTACCTCGTCAGCCATCACACCAACGACACGTTTCATAGACATCACATAACGGTATGCATAGATACCGAGACCATCCGGCTCGCGGCGGATCAATTCAATGTCCCGCTTCAAACGAGGGTCTGAGAAGATCGACGCGATACCTCCTACTGCCGAAGCGATGCCTCCGAGCGTAGAACTACCACCACCAGAGCTTGAAGATGTCTGACCGGCATTCGTGATGAGACCACCACCCTGGAGACCAAGACCTGAAAGTCCGGCAAGCTGCTGGAGATAATTATTCGTGAAGCCTTGATTGAGTTCTGCACCGCGATTCTGGAGCGCCTTCAAAAACGATCCGCTCCGCAGCAATCCCGATGCCGCGCCCTGACCCGTAAGGTTTTGGGAGAGTTGACGCATTGCAGGAGCATATCCTGCCATTTGGAGATAGTTGTTCAGCCCGCCTTGCGCGGCTCCAACATCCCCCTGACCTGTGAGAAGCGAGGATAGAAAATTATTAGCCTGCACCCCTTGGTTTATTTGAGGGGTATAGGTCGAAGTTATCAGCGAATTGTTGGTATTCACCGATGACGATTTTGGTGTTTTGGGTTTGAGAAAGCTCATTAATTTACCCTTTTCATCGGGGCCGAAAGAACAAAAAGTTCACACGGCCCTTCATCCGTCATGCGGATACCTGCACTCTTCATACCGACCCATCGCGCAAGCAATTTCACGTCTCGACGAAAATCAGGAACAAGCCCAAAAATCAAATCCGCACCATGAATATCAAACATGGTTTGAATACTTTCACGAGCACTTTGAATAGCTGCACGCCCGCGAGACTTGAAAATGACATGGATTTGATAGTCTTTATCACCTTCATAATCGAATAAGGTAACATCACCATTTTCAGAAACACAGGCAATATTACGTCGATCAGAAAGCCAGTTGGCACCCGACAAACCTCTATTTAGAGAGGCTTCATCTATTGCTTTGATTACTGTTGATTGCATGTTCATGCGTTTGTTCCCAAAATGGCCTCAAGGTTCCCGGTAGGCTATATGGAAAACGCACGAAGCGAGGGAACGCGCCGATACTAGGTTATCATTTCTTCGGCGTCAATCAGAAAGAAACCCAAGCGGCTCCATTATCAAAAACCGGCGTTTTGACTGCTCCACCGCCTACAACTGCGGTCAGATATGCAGGTGCAAGAGCATCGGTAACGATCGCAATTCGACCAAGTGTACCTGCGACTGGCAATCCGGCAACGGTGGATTGAGGAAAACCAGGTGCCCACTCGGTGCCTGTCCATACCAAGGCAAAACCAATTTGCGGCGGTGTGGATGTCGTGTCCACATCTGTCAGGTCATCAATGCTTGCGGCCAGGTCGATTGTGAGATCAGCGGAAAGATTACCGCCTCCTGAGAGACCGAGACCCGCCGTAATGTCGCGAGCCGCTGCCCAATCGTCGATAAGCTGCTGTGCTTGAGCAAGTGTGATACTGTCACCAATATCAATTTGCCGCTGCTGTGCCCAACGTGTGAAGTACGGGGTAGGTAAACCACTTTCCGTAACGATACGCTGCCCTTGCTCAAGCGGTTGAAGCTCACCGGCCATTGGGATCTGCCATTTCTAATGTATCAATTCTCTGGATCGCGCCATCATCTATGATCATGAACAACCGGCCGGGAGCCTGCATTTGACCCAATGAATACCAAGCCAGTTCGGGAGAAGTGGCGCCAGAAGTAACAGGAATATCTCCGTGATTGATCCATGAAACTCCTGCATCGTCGCTCGTATAAAGAGTGACAAGTGCGCCATCATTGACCGGCTGGCCCATTTCTGTGGTAAGCCAGGTGCCAAAGCAGGGAATTGCGTCACGTCCACGGACAGGGACTTGCCCCATCGCGATCCTTTGGAAATATTCTATACCAAAATCGACCGTGGATGCGTCATCCTCAGCACTGTCTGGATCCAAGAAATAAAGTGTGCCGGTAGTGTCATCACCGACCACGACATTTGTTGCACCGAGACCGATACCGCCGACCCATTCAAATCCGCAATTCACAGCCCATACGGCATTATTATAGCTCGACCATTCGGCCCATTGCTTCGACAAGGTATCATATACCATTGTGAAATCGAGACCGAGCCGTAGTATATAAAAATCGTGCTCGTCGAGTGTGAAAGCCCATACCCGAAGCTGAACGGTCCCTGTGGTTAGCCCTGGTAAATTTGGTATGCGGGCGGCTGGAGGGTCTGGATCAAAGGAGCATCCAGTAAACGCTGGATCCATTGTACCTTCTGTCCAAATAGACACTTCCCCGCCGTAAACCATCGCGATCGTTATTACTTCGCTCGCATCCATGTACCAATAAAGAAACGCACCATTGTTAATGGCATCACACCATTCCTGCTCGCCACCAATGAGGTGATAGTGCCTATATTGCTGCCATGCCGCATTGATAATTAAAGGATTGCGTTGATCTACGCCGCTGACATTTCCATGATCTATGGCTTCAACAATCCAAGAGGTGCCGAGAGATTTCACATTGAATTCTTCACCTCCACCAATGCCGTTTTCACCACTGCCATAATAACGTCCATTATAGTGAATAATTGCATTGTATGTGTCGCAATTAGGATACTGAATACCTCCATCAAACAGGTCGATGTCACTGTCGAAACGCATCAGCATGTTTCTAGTTGTGGAAAAGTCTGACACGTAAGCCATCGCCCAATTATTCCACGGCGTTACGTCAGAGGTTATTATTCCCGAAAAATTACTCATCTGAAAGCCGGGCACTTGCGGCATGTCCATAAGTGCTTTCACGGTGACATCATAATCATCAACGGCATTAAACGACATTTCAATACCGATTATGATATTTGACTGACCAAAAATATCACCTGATATCTGCCAGTTTTCAAACTGCCATATTTTAGGTGTCGGGAACCCTGAAAAAGTGGCTTCCGCCGCACCGTAGCACGTGTACGAGATAACTGCTCCGCCAGTCGTACCGATATGCACATTTTGTGATATGTAATTTAGTGAGCCGACAACTGTATCTTCGTCGGCAAATCCGGAAAAGAAATCCGCAGCCATCCAATATTGCCAGTCACCTAAACCGACTTCACTAGGTTTATCAGGAGCACCGTTGTAAATAGACATCACAACGCCTTGCGTGTAGGTAAGACCAAGTTGAAATTTCGTACCTGAACCATAGACATCTGTCGCGGACGTGTAACGTCCCCACGACCCGTCCAAGAAACCTAGAATACTCGTAAACGTCGCACCGCTAGAAACCGGGTTACTTGAGCCGCCCGTACCGGCAACCGGCCCAAGGTATGTCGTAGCAAGGCCGTTCTTCGTGGGGCGTGCGACGTTTGGAACACCATCTGTAAAGCCCACGCCGGAATCGTCGCCCGTGTAAGGAACCGGATTTGCAAGCGTCGTCTTGCGCATTATCAAGTAAACGTCAGTGTTTGAGCTGGTCGCTACTCGGTTCGCATACACCGTCATATCGAAGCATTCCTTATGGCGTTGCGGATGCGTTCAGCAATATCCGGACGGCCGATAGGCTCAAGGCCACCGCCCCCGGAGGATATGCGAAATACACCTCCATTGCTATCCACAATGATCATGCTGTCTTTTACTTGTGCTGCGGTGCCACCCCATGCACCTCGATCGAAAGCAATACCTTGGAGGCGTGCAACAGGTGCATTTGCATTTCCTGTGAAATACCAGACTTCGGTTGTAGTCGTACCTGGCAACCAAAATTGATCTCCGAAAACTACCACATCGGAAATAGGATCCGGGGCACGCTCGGCTGTAGCAAAATCCAAAGGATCAATTTCAATTTCACCTGGAGCAATCCAATAAAAACGCCCATTCACCCCCTGGCCTTGCGCGGGAACCACAACAATATAGCTGTTGATCACTCCAATACTGATTGTTCCCCATCCGTCAGGTGTAGGTACGATGTACGATGCAGGGGATCCTCCATTGGCAAGTGTCGCACCACTCCATGCAAGCGCGGCACCTGTCTCCGTGGTCGTAACAGTATCTCCTGCCGATCCGAGCGCACGAGCAAGCACCTGCAATGTTGAAGCTGTGACATCAACATAATATCCGCGAGCCTCAGTATTTTGGGTCAATGCCGTTGAATAATCAGCGCCGGGAATTCCTGCGGCATTCAACGCATCTTTCAAAATTGTGAGGGAATCGAAAGCGGACACACCCACAGCCAAAAGCCAGGGGTTTGCGAGTGTGCCTGCTGGAGTACCCGCATCGACTGAGCCTGACGTGAATTGATAATAAACGCTTCCGACACGCACAACATCCGTATCAGCCGGCGTCCCGGTCAATACACCGCTGGAATATCCCACGTCCGTATAAACATATAACCTTGTACCATCTGCCATATACATGAAGGCAGGGGTATCTCCGATGTTACCTGTACCCGCATGAATTACCTGCGATGCAGCTCCGGCAATATCTGCCCGAATGAGTGTATCAACCGCTGTGACATCCACACGATACCACTCAACTCCGCTCACAGTGAAAAGAGCTTCCTCGAAACTTCCGGCTTGACTATATACACCTCGAACGGGACCAACACCTATATCGAGCCAACGCTTTTTCGCAGGCCGAGCCAATAGTGCCGTAGGTTCCTGATTGAGTACCGGATTTTGCTCGAAATACCTGTTCCGTAAATATATCCGCGCCTCTTTGGCGACATTACGGAAATAATCGCTTCGCGCTAAAGGTATATCGACCATAAGAAATGCTCACCTATAAAATCCGCGATTGAATGCTTCGCTGGAGGAAAAGCCTGCATTTCGACCATAGCTCTGGCGAGACATAAAGGGCCATGAGAGATCATCGTCAATCAGAAGGCTTGCGCTCTGCAAATAGCGGCGGACAAATTTTTGACGTTCGGACTTATACATTTCCACACTCAGCGGATCCATCTGGCGACCATAGCGAGGGTCAAGCCGTATCGCGAGCGCAGTAATGAAAAAGGTATCAAAATCGGCCGGAAAAGGCATATCGTCAGTATCAGCCTTGGAAGTGAGACGCACCCAATCTCCGAGATCAGCTCGATAAATCCACTCTCTTGAAAGGCTCGCAGTATTGAGTGTGACCGTCGCTGCCGTCTCGATCGTATGCCCATTGGCATCCAGGACGATCGGAACCGTCGCAAGGCGTGCTTGAGGGTCAATCACCGCCATGCGGGAACCGTCCTGCGGATCCGGCGATAGATAAACGGTAAGGGCTTCGGTGTTCGACGCGAGAAGCCGTCGATTGAGCTGTGGATGTGTAAGTTCATAAGATGACGGCAGTAGGTCGGTATATTGACGGCCATAACTGCCTAAAGGCCAATCGGCCAGATTTTCTCCTACCTCGTCTCCATAGACGGCAGAGAAAAGTGCATTCAACAAACGGAGAGCTTCTGTTGACTGGTTCGTGTTCGGGCTTGCACCGAGCGGTATAATATTACTTTCGCGAAATGCGTCCGTAATGATCGACGAAATCACTGTCACAGAAGCTCTCCATATCGAAATCAGAGATCGAGCGGCGCGGCCTGCTTCTTGGCGCGCGTCTTCTTCGCTGACGGCTCGGCCGGAGCCTTGGTGACTTTCGGCGCGGGGGTTTCCCCTACCTTGGCCGGATGATCCACCCAATCAGCCGGTACGTCTGCCGCACTCTCGAAAATCTCGGCCTGATCATTCGGACCATAATACCAAGCGGGCCAACTCACTTTTTCATCTATCGAGGGCATTTCTGTTCTCCTTCCATCATCAAAATTACGGAATAATGGTTGCACCGCAATCCTTGCACTTCGTTGCGGTTGCAGCAATCTCTGCCGCTTTTTCAGCGGCAAGCGCGTCTGCTGCGGCATCCTCTGCCAACTTGGCTTCGAATTCAGCCTGCGCAGCTACAGCGATCGGATTTTCGTATGTGGGAGTGCCGACATACGAAAATCCCGTTTCCTTGAAATGAGCTTCCGCAAGATCACGAGTGAATTCAGGATCACCTGGAACCGCATTGATCCCATCATCGAATTCCTGACCTGTCTTGTCGTGCCTGAAAATACCCATAACCTGTTCCTTTATGAATATACAATATTGAGGCCAACCACGTCGCCAGCCGCAAGCGCGGTAGTGTCTGCGTCGGCCGCAGCGCCGGTCAATGCATATGCAATACCCGTGGAAAAGTACATCGTGTTAGGAAACTCAAGACGCACAGGGTTATTTGAAGGTGCCAGAGGTATGGTCAATACCGGAGTGTCTGTGCCGACCGTGGGTGCGCTCGCCTTGTTGTAAAGCTTCAAATATTTCAATGCTGCCGTTGTGTTGCTCGCATAGATGACATGCACATCACCAGCCGATGCTTTGGCGGACGTTGCATTGGTTGTGGCTGCGGACGAAACGATACGAGAAGTCGTTGTAGCCTTCTTCAAACGATCCCATGTTGAACCGTTGAAAATAGTTGAAAACGCAGTCGTTGCCAGTGTGGTAGCACTTGTCGCAATTCCGTCGATATTATTAACCTGTGCTCCAACTGGTGTGGTATTATTGGCTGGAAATAGTGTCACATTAAGCGAACCGCGTGTGCCGAGTTGTAAATCTCCTCGTTGACCGTCGGTTAATGTAGGAGAAGTTACGCGATATACACCTGCAACCTTGACAGGGTTTCCACTATCCGCAGCTCCCGACGCAACATTACCGACAACAACGCTGGAGCCGGAAACAACCGCTCCTGAACTGTCGAGCGATCCAGCTATAACGACAACCCCTGCTTTTGCCGAAACTGCTCCAGGCGCATATCCAACAGAGGTTTTAATATCAACTTCTACAACCGCAGTCAGAGGTTTGACCTGGTTCGTACCAATTACTGACGTTGCTGGATTGATTGCCATGTCATCACCTCATTCTATCTGGTTAAAACCCCCGACCAAGCGGGCACATGGTCGGGGGCCATCAACCTTCGCCCGGAGAACGGAGCTGCTGGTCGATTAAAAATCTTCGCCGAGCACCACCTCAACCTGTCCGGAAGGTGCAAAAGTGCTTACATTCACGGACGAAGCATTAGCCGGTAATCGAAAATACTCAACACCCCCATATACTGTAAAACTCGTACCTCCCATAGAAATACTTCCTGATATCCCGGCAGATGTTGCTACTCGAATGACGCAGTTGTCTCGATCAACTCCAGACAAAGAAATAGATGCGGGATTACTATTGGTTGCAATTCCTACCGGACCTTTTGGGCAAAACATATAAATCTCCAAGTAATCTTATAGTCGGGGCGGAATCGAAATCCCGCCCTCCCTGAAAATTACGTATTACCGTTAAACCGGGTTATCCGTTGACGATTGCGAATATTGGCATTGAGCGCAATATCGAACCGGACACCATGTTCGCCGGTCTTGAAGTCGCTGTTCTGCCACATACGAACCGAAATCGGAACCTTCTTCAATTTCCGACGCGAGGCCATGCCAGTTGCAGGCATGATCAGTGGAACGGTATTGACCACGATCGCCGGCTTCTGGATCAGGAGACGCGGGGCAAGGGTCGCACTGGCAGCACCGAGCCACGTGATCGCGGCATTATCGGCAGGCGCCGCATTGACCGTTGCGTGCGCGGTGTTGATGTTGATGTCATCACCTGCACCCGATCCCGGAACAATGATCGCCGGGAAAATGGACAGTGCCGCGATTTGTCCTGCACCGTTTGCCACTGCATCCGCGAGCACAGTGAATTGCTGCACACGTGCCGGGGAGACATTTGCCTGCTTCCGGTTATCGTATGCGAGCACGTTGGCAACCGAGAATACCTCGCCCGCCTTAACCGTATGTCCTGCGGTCAGACCGTCAATCGCAAGGGTCTGCGACATACGAAGGCCGTTCGATGCGCCTGCCTTGGCAACTGCCGAGTAGTTGACGTTCTGCGCGGCACCATTGATGAGCGAAGCGCCGGATGCGGCACGAGTACCGACCGTGAGCGTCGGAAGTTGATTGGTGAACAGGGTACGAATACCGTTCAGTTCACCCGAATATCCCTTGCGGAAAGCCGCAGTGGACATCCCATCCGGAGCGGGAAGCTTCACAACCTGATCACCAAGCTTCATTTCGTCGGTATGGGTCATGATGTAGGAAAGATTGCTGTCATCGACACCATTTTCCTTCAAGCGCGCATAGGCTGCGGCTGCGTCGATCCACTCGTCAATACCTAAAGTTACATCCGTACCTACCCAGTCGGCGGAAGCCAGGGTAGCGATCGAAAGAATATAGGCGTCGATTTTCTCAGCCATCGACGTTGCGGCACCGATAAGAGCCTCGTTTTCCTTCGCATCACCGATCGACTTGATCTTTACGAAGTCACCCCAACCCATATTGGTGTTGAACGTGCCGTCGATCGCAAACAGCTCGGAACCGAAAACCGTACCGTCAGTGCCGGCCGACAAATCCTTGACACCGTTGGTCGTGCGGGTGACGTTGTAGCGCGGAGTAAACTGCTCAAGCACCTGGAGACCGTTGCGATCATCCATTTCGCCGTTGAGTTCGTTCCACGAAACCGCCTCGGAGGTCACGAGGTTGTTCTGCAACACCAACGCGAACGAGTTGAGTACGAGCTTCTGTTGTTCAACTGTTACGGTTCCCATCGGGATACTCCTTCCTTAAAAGGCGGATCGGAGTATCCCGATACCGCAAATTACGTTTTGTCCCACAGTTTCCCGAAATCATCGAGATTATCGGTAGCTGGATTGATCTGTGTGCGGGAATTTGCTCCCCGCGCAGAATTTGCAGGAGGTTCACCGGCTTTCGGAATTCGGCGGGGCTGTTTACCCTGACCTATCTCCGCATCGCGCTTTGCCACATATTGAACTTGCTGAAATAATGACATTCTGGCGACTTTCGTGGCCTCTGCCGGATTATTCGCAAGCTCATAGAGGATTTGCACGCCGTTCTCGGCTTCGCTCGCTGCTTCGAAAGTCGTCTGCGTGAGATCCCAATCCCCTCGCATACCTGCTTCGACTACGCTTTCCTGGAAATCTTCATATATCTCGGAACCGCGCGTCGAAAGCTCATCGACTTTCTCGATCAATGCGGCCTGCTGTCTTTCGACTGAGGCTCTTTGATCGTTTTCCTGCTGTCGTTGCAGGACCGCATCAGCTTTTTCGGCGGCTTTTTTATCAGCCAGCCACTCAAGCTTATCCTCGATATAACGGTCGTCGAGGTGGCCGAGAGGGTACTTCTCCGTATCGGAAGGATCCGGCGCAGGAGCACTTTCAACTGATTTAGCACCAGCCGTTCCGCCCTGCAAGCCTTTTTCAAGCATTTCCAGGCGGCGAGATAAATCCGAATTGCTGGCTTCGCGAAGCTGGCGCGCAAGATCGGCCTTTTCACGTTTCAGACGCTCAATTTGATGGTCGCGCGGAGTTTTCGCGGGCTTTTCCTTGCCTTCGCCCTCATCTCCTTGATTTTCGTCATCGTCACCAGCACCGTCACCTTTATCATTGACGTTGCCCGACTGATCACTTTCGTCATCGTCAGGATTGCTCACAGGCTCTTTCGCAGTTTTTGCGGGCTTCGGCGCTTTTGGCTTTTCTTCAACCAATTCTGCTCCGGCATCACCGCCAATTTCTACGTCTCCAGATGATATGAAATCATCATAGTCTGCCGCGCCCGTGGCACCATCATTCGTTGGAAGGTTCATTGTCCTGTTCTCCGTTCATTTGAGCTTTCTCCATTTGGTCCCGCTGAAAGTCGAAAGCTCGGTCTTCTGCTTCCAGGGTATTATGTTGATCGAGTGCGCTCATCACTTGGTTGAAATCGCGCTCATCATTCTTTCCGGTTACATCTCTCGCACGTGATTGCGCGTCGAGAATTGCCTTATACGCCTGCGCTTCGGCCAGACGTGCACGCGCTTCATCATTCGATGCCTTGGCCTGTTTTGCCGCAAGATCAACCTGTATGGTTGCTTGTTCAAGCTGCTGCTGCATCTGCTGCATCTGTTGATTTTTCGCCTGCATCTCCTTCATTTGCGGCGACATATCTTCTTCCGAAATAGTGCCAGGCGGTAGGAGCATCTTGAAACGCTCGGCAAATTCCCCGCTCTTCGGCCAATCCTGTGCCTCCGCAACAAGATCCATGACCGAGCCTGCAACTTGAGGCATTGCATTGACGAAAGCCATCATCTGCTCATTTGCAAGGCTGCGCTTAGTCGCGCTGGCCGGGCCGACCGTTACTGTCACCCCGTACTTACCCATCGTGACATCCGAATTCGGCTGGCTTGGGTCATTGATGACCATTAGCGTATTTTTATCATCCCGACCGTTAATCGTTATGATGCGTTGTGTGTCGTAAATATGAGGGATGAGTTCATTGATGTTTTTAGCGCAACGCTCGTCTGCCAAACGGCGGCGATCGACATAGATAAACGTGCCGACATCGGAAGTCATCTGACGTTGCTGGATCGCAACCTTGGATACTTCGTTGCTCGGCATTCCAAGTGCAGCCTCATGGATATTGGAAATATCCTTGATGTCCTGCGTTGCCATACCGGCTTCATTCACCAGTGCAGCATCAATGCCTGGCGGGGGAATATGGATAGGAGGCTGTTCACCGTCATTGTAATATAAAAATGGATCGTCGCTTGTAGGAGATGCACGCCATTTTCGCTCATGGCCTTTGACTGCATCCGGCGTCGTGAGCCATTTATTGCGAGGTGCTGCCACCAACTGCTCTGCGATCGTCGAGCGCCAATAATTGTGCAGTCTTTGCGGGTCTTTCAGGAACCGGATAAGCCCCCAACGATGGATGCGCTCGCCGTCATTCAGTTCCCAACCGGGAACACGATAAATCGGTAGCGAAGAAATCGGATAATCGTATGGGCCTTCAAGTATCTGATTACCTGCGCACACATACAGGCGTGCAAAACGATTGGGAACTTCGCGAGTATAAGGTGAACCATCAGAACGTGTTTCAACGAAATTGACGTACTCAAATTCCTCCATTTTCGTCACATCATGGACGGTTCCGTCTTGATAAAGGGCAAGAGTCTTGGTCCCTTCGACTACCATGCGCCAATAATTGACAATCCGTACTGTGTCTTCGGTGAGCCAATACCCGCTAGTGTTCCACTGCTTTTCGCCAAGGAACGAATCTTCATTCGCCCAAGGCCAGCATTTCTTGTATTCCTGTTGCGGAATATCGTCGGTGACAAAACCCCATTGGGCATCCCCTCCAGATGGTTCGATTGCTAGAGGGTCTAAAACTGTTGAGTAAGGGTCCGTGATGGATCCGAGACTTATCTGCTGCTCAAATACGTCATCGCTCGCATAGTCAATTTTCAGAGTGAAATAGCCTTCACCACCGATCACCTGATATTTTGCAGCTTCGTCACGTGCAAAATCAGCCTGGGAATTCTTGAAAATCGAACGGATGAGACCTTCGCGAATTGTCGCGATTTCCTTAGTGCCTTCCTTGTCGGGGAAAACCCTGATTTCCGTCTCATTCATGAGACGATTGCCGACAACCTGCGCAACAAAGGCGATCAGGCGGTTAAATGTAAGGACAGGCTTTTTCAGGTCTCGACGGCGTTGCTCAACAATCGGATCCCACTGATTACCGACCGCGAATTTTGCATCTTCCTTGCCCGCGATGATATTATGCTCGTTAAAGCTATAACCCCACTCATATTTAGTGCGCATATCATCGAGAAAATCGTCGATGCTATCAAAACCGTAAGGGATTTGCGCCCGTGTACGTGGAATTTCACGGTCCTCAACCGCTATAGTATCACGAAATCCAGCCATGATTGGCGCTCCCTATCCCATCCATGAAGTCGGACCTTCATATTCCCAAAAACCGTCATTGTCACCTATACCTTGAGCATTCACATGCTGTAGGCGTGCCGTACCCGTGCTAAAGCCCGTGGGCTTATCAGGTTTCGACCAATTATCAAACCATTCTCGTGTAGCGAAAGTTAGTACACAGGCATCAGAAAGATCCGACGATCGAATCCCACGCGCTTTCATTTCGGTCTTGCTCTCCAGCAACCAATCATTATTCGCCCGCCATTTTTGCTTGGGGCCGGAAATATCCGAAGCAAGGTCGTCATCGTCAGGGATCGCACCACCCTCCTGGAGCCAATCCTTAAAGTCTCCGTACATTTCTGCACGGCGGTTCCACGGCCCTGCACGTTTCGGGGTAGCTTGCTTAAAACGGGATGTACCACCAAAGTCTATACCTTTGACGACATCCGAATATCGCTTGTTCATGTTGCGCAGCGAGGACACAATATTCTGTCCGATCGAGCCGCGATCTACACACATACGATTTGGTTTGTCTTCGTCGATGATGCGAGAAAGCCAGGCAACGGCGTCATCATGCTCTAGCTTCTGCCGATGCTCGATTTTGAGTATCTTGTCACCTCGGCGCCATGCAACTGCAAACCTGTCGCCTCCGCTGCCGGCCGGGTCCACACCGATGATCAGTGGTGCGTCAGGGTCTTCCATATTTCGCTTGCGTGCACGCAGCACAAGGGCAGGCTTGATAAAAACTCCTTCAATATCGGCCGCTGCAAAAGCTTCGGTGACATCAATAGGAAATTCCTGTCGAAACTTGCCTATGTTTCCAAGTTCGTGGATCTTCGAACGTCTCCAAAGCATTTGCCCATCGGTGAGTTGATGGATCTCCTGATACTCCATTTCGGAGAGTTCGCCTTCCTCTTCCGGCTCAACTTGGGGAGTGAAGTCGCCTGCCTCAGTATATTCCGGCTGCACGGTCCACGGCACGAAAACTGCTCGATACCGACCGATACGCTTCATGGCGTCCGCATAGCGTTTCCAGAATTCGCCGGTCGGCCCGGCCGAGGTAGTCTCCAGCCAAATTTCAGAAGGTGCCTTCACCCATCCTTCAATCACGCCTCTCCCGCGCTCGAACGGTAACGGGCGCTCCGGCTCCTTCCATAAAACTCCCCAAACACCGCGCACCTCATCCACACCTTGCACCGACGCGGCAAAATGGTCAGGTGCGTTGGTCCACCATGCCGCTTCGGATCCGTGGAAGAACGTAACAGCGCCGCCGCGCCCACCGGCCTTCTGCCCGGCCGTGGCAACCTGATAACTGGAGCCTCGTTTAACAAATTCCAGTTCTTTTGCGTTATCTGTACCCACCGCAGGAGGAAAAGGGTGCTTTTGCTGCATGAGAGCTACCATGTCGAACAGTACGTTCGATGACGCCATCTCGTGCGATAAGATATAGATTTTTTGACGATCCCATAATGTCGCCCGCCAATATCCGCGTGCCGCGACATAGGTTGAGAACCCCTGCCGTCGCCCTTTCAAACCTGCCAGGCGCACCCACTGTTCTTCGGCAAGCTGAACTTCGGCAGCATCATGGAGAATGTTCTGCGCATCATTCAATTCAAGCGGTTCGAGGTCTCCGGACTTGGTACGGATACGTAAAGCTTCTCTGGAAAACCTCTTAAAATCCGATTTCCAAAATGCCACGCGCAGGGACAGCCAGCGTTCCCGCACTTCGTCGATCGAAATACCGGCATCGTTAGCTATCCTCTGCAAATCCATTTCAAGCCTCGTATTTTCTATTATATGGTCTGATTGGGGCTTCCAAAGGTATTCCAGCCCTTATACGGTGTCGATATGTTGAGTAATTCAATCCGTAAGTCTGTGCCTTATCTTTTGCACAAAACTGTTGGTTTCTTCGGGTGTTTCTAACCTGTTTAGCCGGTGTATCCCATATACAATTAAATGGGTCATATCCTTGATTATTGTCTATTCTCTCAAGGCTTGTTCCTTTTGGTTTTGGACCCATATCGTCATAAAAAGCATCATAATTATCTCGCCAGCGATCACACATTTTAATTCCTCGCGCACCATAATCTTTATATTGCGGGTGCTGCTCATTAGTGCATCGGTTCCGTGCAGCCGCCCAAGCAAAATATTCTGGTGTACGTGAAGGATTTCTCCATTTTGAATATGAAACCATATTAAGATGTTTTCTTAGTAACAGGTTGAAAAGGTATCTGCTCTACACCACCATACTCTTTTAACACCCAACAAATAAATTCGATATTGGAATTAAAAGTTTCGCCTAGCTTCATTGCCGCAACCTGTATGGCTTCTTCTCCTACAGCCATAGCTAGAAGTTTGTATTCTCCTTGCAAAACTACACCTAGACGTTTTGCCGCGTCTTTTCGGTCTTGAGAGCGACTCATAGGTCAAATTCCAAATCCTGCTGTTCCGGCTCATCCGGATCAATATCAAGTGTATGCTGTGCGCTGTCTTTCTGCTCAAATTCCGAGACATCGGCTCCGAGCATTTTGGCAGCACAAACAAGATCGTCGAGCAAACCGCAACCAACCCACGGATATGATTTATCCTGCCCAAGCTGACGGCGCCACGTTATCAAGCGTTTTTCTATATCTTCGGGGTGCCCGAAATGCCGCGTATATTGACCCATGCTGTGTTCTCCTTTGCAGCATTAAAGATCGTATTGAGGGAGGTCAGTAAAATCCGCTTCCTCAATACCACTCACTTTTTCCAGCCGCGTAATTGCATCGTCGATGGTCAATGTCCCGCTCACATCGACTTGCTGGCTCCTGGAAATAACTTTGGGAAAAAGCTTGGTGTAAAAATCAGTCGGATTTTGGTCGGCCCATGATGCCATGCGGGGGAGACCACCAATCATCTCGAAACAGGAAAGTACGAGCGCGCCACCCATACGGCCGAGGTGCTGATATTGCTCGGCCGAGATCATCGGCAGGCGCGCGAGATCACGTGGCGGGACAGTCAAATCCGTTCTTGTGGTTGTGTCGTTCATACCGTGGGTTCCGTACACCTTACTTTTGTGCTCTGCCACGCAGACTGCAAACATTCCTGAACGATCTGCTGTACAAGATATGCTTCGGCTTCGACACCTAGCGATTTACCTCTTGCAAGTTCCTGTTGCATTTCCTGAATGACGTGTACAGCTTCGTGCGCAATCAAAGCAGCATATTGTTCCTTGGACTGTCTCCGGGCATTGAACGGTTGGCAGGTAATAATGAAGCAGAACGTACCTTTATTGTTCAGAATATGTGTTGTTGCATTAGAGTGTTCTGAACCTAGAAAATTGATATCATTGACTTTCAACCTCTTCATTTCTTTCTGAAAAGCTTTTTCGCAAGTCGTGAAACCGCAATAAACTGGCCACGGACCTAAATTGAAATATCGAAGCTCCTTGGTCGGTTTATTACTCATCAGCAAGTGCCCCGCTTGATCTTTTCGCTTTTGGTCTCGATCGCACTGCCCATTTTCTTATTGGCAGCTTTCATAGTTTTCTGGATACGGACACGTTTAACTGTCCGGACAGTCTTGTTCTTTGTCGCGGGCATGTTAGCATTTCCTTTTGCTGCGGCTCATACCCGCCTTGCTCATAGCAATGGCGACAGCCTGTTTTTGAGGTTTCCCTGCCTTCATCTCCTTACGGATATTTGAGGACACGGTTTTGCGCGATTTTCCAGATTTCAAAGGCATTTCACAACCCTTTCTAATCAGCTTGAGAACCTAACTCTTCCCGGATTTGCTTCATCATTTGAGAGCCTGCCTGCTGACTTACACCTATTTCCAATGCGGCGGCTGTGATGGTATATCCTTGGGAAAGAAGTTCTGCAAACTGATTGATACGTCTTCTCCGGTCCGCTTTAAGCTTATTACGCCATGCATCCAGTCTTGCCGGTTTGTACAATCCTCCACCAGAAACATACATTCCCATGACATATCATCCTATTACTGAACGGAGGAATTTTTCACCTTCCTCCGTGATATAAAGAAATCCCGGCGAGGCTTTGCGAATATCTATTCTGCGGTCTTCGACATATTTCAGTTGAACCAGCTTCGCGATGTTCGTTTGCACATTCGAGCGGTTTTGCCGGTTGAGTACATGAGCAATGTCGAGACCGTTTATCCCCGGCTTCTTCGAGATGACATAGAGGACAAGAATATGGCGCGCAGCAAGTCTGCTACGGTCGAGTTCATAAAGACCCCCAATCGGGGTGTATTTCTCTACCGATTGAATTGTCATATTTTTACCTCACGGGAATTTTGACTTTCCCCGCTTTAACCGAAAACGCCGAAGAAGTTAAGCGCCGTCTGTTCCGTCACTGTCTGTAGTCGGCTTCAACGTGATCGCTTCGAGCTTCGCTATCTCGGATCGGATCGCTTCACAGTTTTTCTCCAGTCCCGGCTTACCATCCCGTGCCGCGAGCTTTTGCCGCAAGGCAGTGATCCGGAGACTGACGGCGTGTAGTTGTTCGTTCATATCAACCTCGCAATACTGAATGTCGCATAATGCACCGGAACAAAAAACCACACCATCTTGCAAGCGAGATGGATCATCTGATCCTGATTGAATGTCAGTTTGCCACGGCACTTAGCATCGTCGGTAATCCAGTGAATTGTAGCTTCAAGAAAACACAACCACCATATTCCGGTAATAAGCGCCACAAACGCACCATGAATGAAGCTATGTGCACCAAGTGCGTGCTGCCACGGTACGCCTGGTATAGGTATTGTGCGATTTTTCGCTTTAGCCAAAAAATCACCTTGTAATGGGTAGTCTGCGAGGAAATGTGCGCCAAAGAGCGCAATTAAAATTAGATGATCGTTCATATCAACCCCATTCTGCCAAGGTACGGCCGATCTCATCGGCCATGTCCTGATTGACCCTTGCCCGCCGCGCGGCGCGCTCCCGATAGGCTGGCGTGTTGTATATTGCCTCGGCTTTGGCACGGTACTCCTTTGCATAGTTCTCGAACTGCGTCTTGCACCGTAGCAGCATATCCATAGGAGGAATGCTCATTTGCACCTGTCCTCTGATAACTTAGCGTAGCCTTGAATGTCGTGCCAATTATCTGGGTAGTTTGGGTCCCCAGATAATATTCTAGCCTGCTTATCCGCGATAACGGTAAGAGACTGCTTTTGAACTGCGGACAGCCTATCCCATCCAGGGGCAGCTCGCATCACATCCTGCAAAGATTGCGCGATAGCTGCATGATCAGTAAAATCCCCATATCGAGATCCTCGCTCCTGTAAAGTTTGCTCGATGCTCATTTGCGTACCTTTTTCTTTTTCGTGGACGGCACGGACACAACCGGCGCGGAAGCCAGCGCTTTAGCTCTTCGAGCCGAAAGGCTTGACAGCGCATAGGCTTCGGCTCGCTCTGGAGTTCCCGGCCTGGTCGTCCGTCTGGCAATCTCGCGCCGGTTTTCGTGCGCTTGGCTTGTCCAGCGATTTGCCCATGCCGGGAGCCAGCGGGATTGCGGTTTATTCATCAGCCGAGCCTCGTATTGCGCACGGTCTCGTGCTCAAGATCGTCGATCACGCTCCGCAGCAATTCGACCTGATAGAACAGATCGCCAATTTTACCACCGTAGGGATTACCTGGAGCTGATGCATTGCCGCTCGTATTTTCAGGTATTGCACCTGTGATCCGGTCGGCGTGTTCACTGAGAACATTTCTGATCCCACGCACCCGGTCGATGAGGTTAGTGAGGGACTGATTGATGTCATCCAGCGGCCCGTGATTTTCCGCTACAGGTTGATCCACTGCTTTACTGAACCGTTCATTGACGGCGGCTTGAGCAAAGCTGGAGCGGGTGGTGCGGCGAGGATCGCGGGCAGGTGCAACCTCATCTGTGTCTTCGTACATTTTCGTTCTCCTGCATTAGCTTCACAGCCAAAGAAGCTGTGCTGAAAATCGTGAGACAGTGCATGACATGATGTGTTTCACTCGTCAACAGATAAAAAGAAACCCCGCATCCCAATTTGAGACACGGGGTGAGTAATAGGGGAGGATGCCTGAAAGGCAAAAATCCCGTTACGGGAATTCCCGCATCGCGTCAACCGTTGAAGTCTGGATCCCCGTCGCGGACATGATCGAAGTTGCCGACCGTGATTACTTCGCCTGGTTCCTCATCATGGATGTGGGATTGTTCAGGAGGGAGGTCAGCGGTGACAAGGCTCAATTCCTGCTGCGCGGATAGATGGGCCATACGCTGTTCGAGCACGTAGCGGTAATTTACCATGTGACCGTGTTGTGCGGACAGGAGTTGCTTTTGCACATCGTCGAGTTCCAGATATTTTGCAGTAGTGAGGAACCGGGACAGGGCGCGGGTACGTTCGTGGAGTTGCATGTGCTCGTCACGCAGCCGACGCAGGATTTCTGGTATCATGATTGTTCTCCGAAAAAAGTTACCGGCAGCAACCCCGACTTCAAAGTTCGGGAACCGGGCGTCCGGTATAATTTCAACCTCGCTACCTACTTACCTGCCGCCTGCGCAGGGCCGGGATCGGATCAGCCCTTTCAACACTATAGAGGGACTTCGATTTCTGACCGAAGTTTTCGCATAGCGTTAAGCACTCTATAACATCCCCTGTTTCATCCGTCCACAGTTTTGTGTGGGAATTTGTTTTTGATGTAGGAATGGATGAAGGAGCCTTTGCTTGGGGATTGGTGGAGGCCATCGGCTAG
>ERZ650309.86-NODE-86-length-43883-cov-8.655084_pt1 | contig 43883 bp, 36 predicted proteins | sample MGYA00376245_ERZ650309 | MGnify/ENA primary metagenome ERZ650309 (study PRJEB26733, sample SAMN07839294) | wastewater metagenome | biome: urban; feature: wastewater treatment plant; material: waste water | place: USA: North Carolina | collected 2016-04-26 ... | reverse complement strand
ACTCGAGCCGTTTTTGCTCCGGACGACTTTTTCGGGTCCGTGTCGTGTGCAGTTTAGTCTATTTGATCGTAGCAGAATCAAATACATAGAACAGCACCACCATCAGCCTTAACAAATGGTTGCCGACCTCTGGATTCACAAATCTGGTTCCGTGTACAAATTGATCACGTTGGCACGCTGCGCCAACAATCCGAAGCAGTACCACGTCGTGTATGCGTCCACAAAGAGATCGACGCTGCGTGGCAAACAGAAAAACGAGCGCGAGACATTACCGGCGGGCACGTGTTGGGTGCGAGACAGCGACGATTTCTTCCGCAAATTCCGACCCTTGTTCAAGTGAAATGAAAATGTAACACGTTTTGGCGTTGATTTATTGAATTGACGGAAACAGCAGCACTTGATAAAATGATTTCCCGGGCCATGCAAAGGCGTCGTCGCAGTTTGTTAGTTCTTCCCAAACGTCCAACTCGTTCAGCATACTGCCAATATCATACTGCAGCACGCATTCGCCCTCCTCAAAGGGCGTTATGTCGCGTTGCCAAGGCATACCGTACTCTAATGCGGGTACGGCTAAAATATCGTTGGGGAACGCACGCCTGGGTCGATTTTCGTCCTTCGACAGCAGCGCCAACAAACACGCGCCCAACTCTGCTGTTATCTCGGGGCTTCCGAATCGTTGTTCAACCACACGGCATCCGGCGTACATTGTTCGAACACAGTTTGCCGATTTCGAGTTCACCGGCGCACGGAAACGGTGGCAGCGATTGTTGTACGGTATGATGATTGTCAAGTAGACATCGCAGCGTTGGACGACAGATTGCGGATTTTGCTGAGCAGCGTGCAAGAGATTTTGTGGCAGAGATATCATCGATATCGTTTGTTTGGTTTTGGGTGAGAAGACAAATTTGCGAAACAAAATAATCAAAGATCAAATATTTGACGATCAAATACTTTTGATCAAATACGTATTTGATGGTATAACGAATGTCTTGCAAACTAAAAACAAAAGCGTTTTGTTCAACAAACTGGCACTAAATGAACGACACGACAGAAAATCTTACCGTGTGTGAAACATCGCCGAAAAGCGCTGTGGCTGCGCCGAAAACAAAGTAAAAATAGTGTAGCCGTTTGTAATAGTTGCATGTTTATTTTCTGTCGCGTCTACTTTGCACTTGGTTCGTTTGCCTGTCGTCTCTTCTTGCCATCGACTGCGGATGCGGCGCCTCGAGAGTGATCAAATCGGGCGGTGACATGGAACGCTGTTGCGTGCAATACATAAGCAGCTCCACATTAAACGGCATGTAAAATCGTTCGCTGGTGATCAATGCAGCATGCAGACAGGCCATCTGGACTTTATAAACTCGTTTACGACTCGTTATACATCGATTTCGTGATTCGACAACGCTCCGCCAAATTAGCAATCGCCGATTCGATTCATATTTGTGCCGTTAGCTACACAGAAAACGCATGGCGACGTGCGCGCCTACGCTTTGGGACACTGTATCACACCTGTGGTCTATATATCGTGGACAGAAAACGCCAAGAACACCGAGGTCGGCTGCCGATCAACAAACGGAACGAAAATCATTCGCTGGATGGGTCGCAGAGCAGCATCCCGATGTCCACAAAGACGTAGCACAGCTGGAAGCGAATGTGGGGGCGGATGTGTACTTGGACGTGATCAAACTGAGCTGTGCTGCCGTGCCGAACGAATAAAATCTGTACAGTCTATGTTGCAATCGGACAGGAATCCGCTTTCGAAAGTCGACAAATAAAATGTAGAATATGCAATATCGATTTTTATTTAGAACGGCAGCCATTCCGTCGATTGGTGATAGTTTGATTTCGTAATCTCTGGAAACGAGGCCGACGTGCGCGACGCTTTGCAGCCCGGGTAGACGTCGTAGCCGAACAAATCGGCTGGCGTGATGCCGTGACGAACGCCGTCGACCAGATTGACAATGGCGAGTTCGCGCGACACGATCGTGTTTCTGTCGTCGGCGAGATCGTCGTATTTCCAGTCGCGTGTCAATACGCGCGCCGGTTTGTTGTTGAAGCCGTGACGCACGCCGGCAAAGATCACCGAGCTGTGGTGCGGCGCCGCCGATGCAGCGTCGAATTTCGAGTTTTGTCGATCCGACGGCGTGTACTGCGTCGTGTACGGAAATCTGCCGGTGATGTCCATCGTTGGTTTCGCCGTCGCGTTTGGTCCGTATATCGAGTCGGCTGGCACCATCTCGTAGTACATGTCGCCGTCGGCCGACTCGCCGCTGTCTTCGGGGCGGCTCGAGAGAATCGGCGTCGACGTTTCGCCGTATCTGTACTCGACGACGGCGACTTCGGGGACGACGAGGAATCGACCAGGATCGAGAATCGCAACGCCCAAATACATCGAGTAGTTGTCGATGATGATTTTGCGAATGTTGTCGACGGCGCGGCCCACGTGCGGGTGAGCAAACGCACACATGCCCATGTCGCCAGAACGCGAGACAAACGCTGCAGCGACGCCGTCGTACGTTCGTCCTGCACGAGCCATCCAAACAGCGACAAGTGAGATGATGTTTTCGTCGTACATGTTGTCGAGACCCAATCGTTGAACAGGCGCATACAGCGCCATCAGTGACGACATGCGAATCCACGGATCGCTCTCTTTCTCGACCGCCTTGACACGGTCGATAAGATTCTTGTTTGTTTTGATCGTCGATATCATTGTCGCTGAATCGGTGACGACATACGTGCCGACGTCGCCAAACGCAGTGAACGGTGCCGAGCCAGCCGACAGCTGAAACGGCGCACGCGGGTCGGGAGCACGGGTAGCGGCAAAGTGCGCCTGCGACGAGACGACAAACGCTGACAAGTCCTCAGCCACTTTCTTTTGTGCGGCGACAAAGTCGGGGTTTGATGCAGCTGTCAAACCAGGATTGAGCGTTGATGCGAGACGAATGTCTCCGGCGAGATTTTTCGCAACCAATTCAAACATGCGCGTTGGTGATGCGATGAGGCGTGTGTTGAAAAACGCGCCAACCGTCACGGTCGTGTCGACCAACGACGGTGCAGTTTTTGTGTATTGAGCAAACATTTCTTTGCTGACAAGACCATCGAGATTTTCTTTCGTAAAGACAACATCTGAGCGACGCTCAGTGTGTTTGATAACAAACTGTAAAATTCGGCCGATCATCCACGAGTTGTAACCGGCGGCGTTGTCAAAGCGATCTTCGATTTCGTCTTTGACGAAACGTTCAAACGCGTTCGTCAGCGCTTGCACAGGTAGTTGAGCACCACGAGCTGTCGACTTTGATAAAACATAAGTTCGGTACGCTTCTGCGATTGGCGCCGCGTTGAATTTCCCTTCGAAATTTGTGACCGATTGTTCGTCCATCAAAACGGCGGCTACTTCTGGCGGCAGATTATCGCGATTCGCGTCCAGCTTAGGATATTTCCCTTTGAAAGATTGCTTTGTGAGCGCGGCGGCAGCTTTGATTTGCACGACAGGCGCGTTGTGGGCAAGAATATTGTGTGCAAACGTCAAGTAGCCTCGATAAGTTTCGCCCATCTTGCCAAGGTTTGCACTCGGTGCAAACGTGCTTGGCGAGTATGCCGGATCGAGCAACGGATGGTCTGCTCCGTAAAGTTTGAGAAACGCATTGTACAACGCAACGACGCCGTTGTAAAACCCGTCGGCCGCAGCCCAAACAGCAGGCGAGATGTAGCCAAACTCCTTGTTATTGGATCGATCCTCGAGAGCCAAAGTGAACATGCCAGCAGGCGAGCCGAAAAATCGCGGCTCGTACGATGTCGAATTCAAAATGTTTGGCACGTTGGCGTTAGCCAAAGTTGTCTTTGTCGGCAAGGCAGGTCCGCCTGCAAAGTGGCCAACAGCGCGTTGGCCTTGCGCAGTAGGGTCTGGAGATGACGCCGCCTTTGCGAAAGCGATATCGTCTGCCGAAATCGGCAGATCGTACAGCTTTCTCATCATCTTCTCGCCGACCAAAAACGCCTTCAACACGTCGCCGTCGATGTTGCGGAACAGGTACGATCGAACGGTGATGGCGTGATTCTTGACGACTTCCATCGAGAGTGCCCATTTCTCCATTTGGCCGTAGTGCGTGACGTCGTTCCACGAGCCGCCGAGACCGGGTGTCGTCGAGTAGACAAACATGTCGACTTGATTGTTGACCAGTGGCACACGGAGCTGCGAAGCGTAGGTCATCGCATCTTTGGCGATCGCTTTGTGCAACGACACCAAGTTGCCTGCTTCCGAGTCGTCGAAGCGACCTGAGCGGGCGATCGCTGTCTTGAGCGTGATCTCCTCAAAGTTGTCGTCGATCATGTTGAAGATCGACACGTTTGACCACGATGAACGATATTGCTCGGCCGGACGATTCCAGCCGGCGTTGGCGCACGCCGCCCAACCACCGACTTGAAACGTGCGACGCAAGACATCGGTTCGCACACCTTGGCCGGTCGCCGTGATCGGCGCCGCAACAAAGATCTGGCAGTCAGTGCCTGGCAGATACTCTTGCAGACTCGGCGCGTCGGCACGCAAATCGGCAAACTCTTGGTTGCCGGGGCCACGCAACTGGTACTGCGTCATCGTCTTTTGTGATGCAATGATCGAGCGACAGCCTTGGTGAACGATCACCGCGTTGGCCCGTCCGCGATTCGCTTCGGCAAAGTTCTGCTGCACCAAATTGTACAGACGCGACATGCCGTCGGGAAAGCGCTTCAGTACGTTGAACGTCATATTCTCCACCGCGGCACGCGTCGTCGGTTTGACGACGAAATCGAGCGCTTCGAGCCAAAAGTGCTGATACTGCGCGCGAATGTTCATGATCGCCGTCAGCGCCATTGCCTCGAGCGCGCGAACAAACGCCTGTAGACACTGCACCGTCAAGCCCTCGTAGATCATGACACCTTCGTTCGTCATGAGCGTTTCGATCAGCATTTGCACGCCCCAGTTGAAGTGAGTCAGCGTGCCCGACTGAACGTTCTTCTTGTACGAGCCGATCGACGGCGCGACCTGCGACGGGTTCTCGATCGAGATGTTCGAGTCAAACGTGAACGTTGTCGTCATCCAGTGATGATCGCCGAGCTGCTTGATCGGAAACAGCGAGAAGATAAAGTTGTTCTCGGTCAGTTTGAACAGATTGGCCAAAAAGACGGCCAAATGCGCGACGCGACCATCCATCGCCATGCCCATCGTGTGCAGATCGATGGGCATGTTCATTCCCGGTCGAACAGTGATCGTTTGCAGCGGCGGGCCGATAATCGGCGACAGTTGAAACACGGTTGGCGACGGCGTCAGCACGCCTGGAGACATCAGATTTGGCGCATACATGCCAGGTGGAGCGACGACACTAGACATTACAGAGGTAAGTAATGCTCGTTCTTAATTTGTGCGGTTCACCAGTACGATATGTAGCCGAAACGTGCCGTGCGTGCACAAACGCGCAAACGGCGGCGTTTCGATCGCCGCGCACGTTAACTAATGCGTTTCGGTGTACCATGGCATACGAAATCATTTTTTATTTGTTGACAAAACAGGTTTCTGGTGCCGTTTGTTGCGCATGTTGCGTTTGTGTTGTCCGGTTTTCTGTGCAATCGCACGCCGAAATTTATCGGCTCTGTCTTTGAACCACGAATTCAGCCTGTATTCACGAACGACGCCTGGCGATACGCGCAGTACTGCGGCGCTGGGTGGCGTCCAGCCGGTCATTTCTGTGATCATCGCACAGGTGATAAACAGCTGCAACTGGCCACGTGTGTACTGCGAACACGGCGCTCCGCGTAGAGCCGTATGCGTCAGCCGAGCGCGCGGCGTCTCGTAGCTGTTGTCGCCGCGTACGATGGCCTCGGGCGTGTTAACCGTTGTCGACTTGATTTCGTACACTGTTCCGTCGCTGGTCATGACGTCAAACGACGTGGCGACGTCCATTTCTTTCGAGTACAGCGGCACCTGAGCCGCGATGATACTCTGCCCGCGTGCTGCAAAGAAATCAAGCAGTGTGCCCACACACGGGTCCAAACCGCCTTGCATGGCTCCGTGCGATTTGTCCTCAAGCGCCGTCCGCCCGTGGCTGACGCGCAGTTTGATCTGTTCGTCGACGAGCGAGCCGTGGCGTTTGTTGTAATCCTGGCCGATGCCTGATCGGCCAACGTCGTCGGCAAACTGTTCAATCGAGCAGCCTAGTACGGCGTCTCGACACAGCGGTACCGCTTTTTGCAGGTATCGATTTGTTCTGTCGGTCGAACGCCAAATCAATGGCGACGTTTTTGGGTCGTTTCTCGATTTGCGCGCCTTTTTTGGCGGCTCTTCCGACGGCTCTAGATCACCGTGCGGCACCGGTATGATGGCGTTGAGTATCTTTGTGAGTCCTCGTTTCCGGCCGACGCCTTTGAGCGTGTAGCATTCGTCGGCGGGCGAAAACGCTATCGGCGACTCTGCTAGCTTGATGAGCGCCGATTGAACACGCTTTGCTGATGTACTATCGCCCATCAAATATGCGTCGGAATTTATTTGTGCATACGAGCGTGTTTTTTAACGCTCAATTTTTTGTCGGATGACTACGGCGTGCTACATCTGCAAAAAAGCCGACGTAGAGACAAACGAACTGCAGTGCGTGACGAAAAACGAACCGGGAGATCACATGAATCAATACGCGTGCCAGGCCTGCCTAGCTTTGCCGTACATTGTCAACGAATGGCTGTGTCGTCGATGTTTTCTGTACAAAGTGCTGCAGATCGAAAACGCATTCGGTCATCAACCGCAGATACAGGCCGTGGATCGCGCAGTAACACGCAACTTTCTCACCAAAACAATGCGCGCGACAGACGCCGTGCTGCGCGTGCAACAATTGATCGAAGAGGCGAAAAGCGCAGAGGCTGCATGGCTAAAAGAACTTGCTAAACAGTCTATTTGATCTTTATTCATCGTCGTCGACGTTTTTAGCACGCAATTTCTCCAAAATGTCCGGTACGCCAGCAGACGCGATAAAAGTGCTCATCAGCACTGTTGCAAACGTTGTCCACACGACATACAATCCGACGAGGAACGCGATCGACCACCACGGTTCATCGGTAAACGCCTCGAGAATCAGCACAGCAATGGCGCTGCCAGCGACCAGCAAAGTCGCCACAAACAGCGTAAACATCTTTGCGCTCGACGGAACTGCAAACGCCCAGTTGAACAAAACGCCCCAGATTTTGTTCAGCAAGAGATTGGCGATCCACAAAGCAAAGACCCAGTCGTAGGTGAGTGGACTGTTGGTGTAGTTTTCCACACGCAGTGCAAACAGAATGATGTTGATCGACATCAACACAAAGAGCACGGGCCACACAATACCAAACAGCCATTGAGGTGGCGACAGACAGCCGCGGAGAGCATTGTAGTTGGCCTTGGCTCTGCGTGAGGTCGATGCAAATTGCAGAAACACAAACGCCGCGACACCAAACGTCAGCGCCCAAATGTTGGGATCAATCATTGGTGTTTATTATTGCTTGTCGGAAACAGAATAGAATGTGTTATCGCGGCGCCAATCGACGACAGGTCATTTTTCATTGGTGCTGCTGGTTTTGATTTTCTTGCGAAACGTCATTTCGATTTCCAACTCGTGCAATTCGGCGACCATTCGTAAGCCGTCTTCACACTGAACATATTCGTTTTGCTTCATTAGCTGCTCGACAATTTTGTCGGCATCTTTGTTCAGTCTGTTTTTTTCTTCGGGCTGCGTGTGGCGCGTAACTTCGCTCAGACAGTCTTCAATTGCATCCTCTTTATCCGTCGCCACTCGCGAACAGAGAATAGAGTTGCCGTAGTGCCCGTGGTTTGCTGTTACACACCAAACACGAATCGTGGTCATTGTTTACTTTGGTTACACGAAAACAAATAAATATTTGATCTCACACCAGTGCCATTTGCAAATCTATTTGATCTTTGACAAATAACACATATTTGATGTACACCAGCGACACACACAAATAAAGCGATGGATGACGACAGTGGCGACGACGGTCCGCAGACCGTTGTCCTCTCCAACGTACGCATACAGAAAATCAACTTTGTCGAACCGAAATGTCAATTTGTTTACGCGCTCTTGAACGAGCATCAACCGGGACTGTTTCCGCGAGTGGACGAGCAGAAAAAAATAACATACGCACAGGCCGTCGCTATTTTCAAAGGTCGAAATACTGGCATCGACAACAAGCAATCAGCGGCATCAGAAGATGTCCAGGACGACCCAATCGATCTCGACAGCGTTATCGACATGACGGGCTACGGAAAAGACGACTCGGATTCGTTTTACGACCAAGCGTGTGAGAATCGATTCAACTCTGTGCGCACTTTGATCGGGGTTCGCGCCGAATGCGAAGTCACGTACACACCGGCCAGTTCTGGTAACAAACGCGCAAAAGTAGAACGCAAACGTGCCACTGTCGTCGGCGAGTGGCCGGTGCTGAGTGATGCGGTTACGTTTGAGGTCGTCGCTCTCCAGTCTACGAAATTGCCACCGGGTCAAACGACTTTGATGGAAACAGTTCCGCTATTTGAAGCGTTGGGCAGCAGCTGTACGATCGCACCGCAGCCAACAACGAAAGCGACGATTGCCGATTTTCACAAACTGCTCGTACACCACAGCATGATGCATACGAAAGCCGCCGACGAAATCGTAAAAAGTCTGTTTCCACGCGCTTTCAATCTACCAGACGCCGGCGGAGCGGCTGCAGTGCGCACCAGTCTGGTCGGCCCTGACGGCGGCGCTGTCGACACGCTGGACCCGTTGACAAATACGTTTGACATCAGCGAACTCATCACTGCCATTGACAATTCGCGTGCCACGAGCTGGTTGACGATCGATCACACTCGAACGTTCTTTCAGACGGCCACTATGTTCTTCTACCCTGCTGAAGTGCGGCGCATATTCCGCTCGTACCCGGCCAAGTCAGCGCGCGATATCGTGTCTCGCGGGCGCAAATTCGTGATACACATGAATTGGCTACTACAGCGCGCACCGCACATTCTCAACATCAAAAAGCTAAAGTATCTGGAAACCGTCACCCAGCAGACGTTCATTCGAGCCAACAAAAAACGTCTGTTGACGCAGCGCGACCAATCACGGTTGGCGATAGCTCAGCTCGATTTCGAATGTGCAGCTATGCGAGGTCTTCTCGTTCTTCCCGACCGTGAACTGGTCGAGTTTCGCGAATCGCTCGCCGAAAGCAATCGACTCGGTATTGCCAACGTTTTACCCGCCGACGAGTTGGCGGTCGTCACGGTGGCGCTCGACTTTTACACGCTGATGCTCCACGATCAGGCGGTACGAAACGGTATGTACGCCAACGAAGCACACAAGCGACGCGTCGAGGCGACAGAACATGGTGTCACCAGTGGCCACATGTTTACTGTCATCGATAGCATACCGCGCAGCGCTGTCGTGAATCTCAACAGCTCTAGTGCCATGGGAAGCGTGTGCATCGACGACTGGCCCGCCACGCAGTCCTTTCAACCGGCGCCGACCGCGCAGCCACTCGACGTGGAAGAGGACGACCCCAACAGTCGTTCACTGTCGTTGCCGACCATCCGCACGCCGACACCAGCGACAGCAAGCAACCGTGTTCAGTCGACGTATGACTTTACCGACACCATTGCACGTTTGGCGTCGCCGTGCACACCGGAGCAGCTCGTAGCCGCTATTCGCTGGCTGATCGACAAGACGGTAGTGACGCGTGTACCGATGATCGGCAGCGGACCGCGCAACGACGGACGCGTTTTCGATGCGTACTACGTGGCGTCTGTGCACAGCGCTCAAACGCGTGTCGTCAACGGGCTCATGGATATCTACAAACGAGGCATTGCTGCGGCACTGCAAATCGACGAGCAAAAGACGACCGGTCTATACAACAAAGAGGCCGCGATTACCGCCTATCGAGAAAAGGCGCGCGCGTTTCGAGACAAGATCGATTTCTTTTCGCGTGCGCGAGACTACCTTCGAACGCTCAGTGTTATGCACGCCACGCAAATGGCGGCGAACAAAACGAATGCGGCCACCGACCTGCAGACCGATATGGTCAACAGCGATGCGCAGCCTCAGGTGCTGGAAAAGCCAACCGAATCGTCGCTTTTGGCGTGTGCAAAGACGTTGCACAGTCAAGTGATGGCGTTTGTTGCCGGCGAACCGTCGCCTCTCGACCCGAGCGATCCATACGTCGATCTGCTGCCGATACAACGCAGCGGCGAGCGTACGCTGACGTTTGGATTGCTCACGAATCCCGAACCGCCAGTGGTCGACGAAACGATGGTCCTGTGTGCCGAGCAAGTGCGCGCTATCAAACGCGCTGAACATGCGCCAATTATCATCGAACACGGTCGCGCTGGCACGGGTAAGTCAGAGGTGCTGCGACACATCATCAATCCGTTTGTCGGCGATTCAGAGATATCTACAAAAGAGCAAGTGATGGTCTGCGCGTTCACGGGCAAAGTCGTCAGCGAACTCACACGTCGACTGGGTGTTCGTGCGCGCACCATGCATTCTCTAATATTCTCAGACGTCCTACACAAACAGGAAGTCAAACGCTGCGAAGGTATTCTCAGCTCGTTGGAGGCGCGCGTTCAGTACCAGGGACACGCCAACAGCGAATTCGAGCAAATCGTCCGCATTCGTCGAGAGTTGTACAATATACTTGGTGTCTCGGACCATCGATCGCCGTTTGAGAATGTGCGCGTATTGGTGATCGACGAGGGCTCGCTGATGCCGTTTTCAATGCTCGACGCGCTGATTACGGCGATGCACGACTACCAGAAGCGCAGCGGCAACTTTTTGGCGCGCGTCGTCATCTGTGGTGATCCGTGGCAGTTGCCACCGATCAGTTACGGGTCGGTGCTACCCAGCCTGATTCGTGCGTTTCCGTGGTGCGTGCAACACATGACAATCAATCACCGAAGCGAAGGCGATGCCATCTTCAAACTCGCCAACGATATCGCGCACCGGCGATTGGGCAAAGCAGAGTGCCCGTTGCCGATCTTTGGCGGCCTGGAAAACGAACGCAAACTGCGTACACCGACTAATTGCATGTTTACGGGCAACGAAACAAACGAAGAGCGCGCGCAAATGCTGAAAAAAGCCAACGACGCCAGTGTGGTATTCATTCCGGCACTTTGGGACACGCTGGGTACAGCGACAAAAAGCGTCTTTGAGCTGCTGGGTGCCGTGCGAAATCCGCCGACACCAGAGTCGATCAAGATTCGCGATTCGATCCTCGTTATCGCGTCGACAAGAGCGACCGTGACGAAAATGACGGAAATCGTGCGCAGTCTTATGTTTGCCCAGACGATCACAGACATTGGCGGAGAGATGCAGCTGTCGAACACCGGCGAAGTCATGATGCCGCCGAGATTTCGTTCGCTGGTGCTGCCGGGTGATCGAGTGATGCTCAACAATAATTGGCACCAAAATTACCTCGTACCGTATGTGCCCGACGATGACGACGAAGGCGATAACGCCGTGTGTGCGAGTGTGTTGCGTTTGCAATCCGCTGCGTATGCATGCGGTCTGTCCAAAGAGGCGCCTGCCAAACGCGTCATGGTGTCGTTTTACAACGGCGAACTGCTGAAAGCCGAACAGTTTTACGACGAGCCCGGCGTGATCACTGGAAACACTTACTGCCGGTGCGGTCTCTGTCCTGCGCAGCCGCCGCGTGCCACCGGCGAGCCTGCACCGCCACCAAGTCACTGCGTCACGTCGCTACACGAAGTGCCTATCGGCCGCCGAGCGACTGCCAACATGAGCGATCCGTTTACGATCAAGTATCATACGCAAAACATGCAGGTTCGAGACGGCATGCTGCAAGTCGTCGGCGGCAACATGCGGCGAAAAGCAGTGTTTCGACTCGTCAACAGCAGCATGCCTACGTACAAGGAGGTCGATGTCGGCCGGCGCATGAGCAATCTGTCGCAGTTTTCGTTTGCGTGGGCGGCGACGATTCACAAAATACAGGGCTCCGAAGCACCAATCGTTGTTTACGTCTGCACGTCGGACAGCGTACACATCAACTGGTCCGCCGTCTACACCGCCGTCACTCGGCCTCGTCAGCGCTTGATTATCGTCGGCGACCCGCGCACCTTTCGCAGCATGATCGATCGACAGCCTTCGATGAGGCGCTGCGATATGTGGGCTCAACTGGCGATAGAGGCAAACAGCATTCACAAAAGCTTTCACCGCGACGACGACCCGATGCGTATCGCGCGCGCACTCAACATCGATGATCCGCTTACGATGCGTTTGGTAGACACGCGACGCGACGTGGCACCACTTTCGCGTCGCGAAATGTGGGCCGAGTACGACCCACTAGAAAAGGCGGCGCTTGCACGAGGAGAAGAAGAGATAGCTGAATAAAACTCATTTATTATCGATTGCCGCGCGCACCACGATCGCCCGCCGTGAACGGTCTGTTCAATGTTTGTTGGATCGCGGACGCAGGCACATGCGGATGTGTTGTTGATGCTACAGATGGCGTAAGAAACATAAACACACAACATAGCAAACGTACCCTGAGAAGGATAGAAACCGGGAATGCCAGCAGATCCAGCGGGATTGATGGGCGCTGGCGACGACGAAACGTTGACGCCAAATGTAGAAGACAGTGCGCTCATGGCCAATGTTGTTTGCTTATAAATTGCGTTGCACCCTAGATATAGGTGCGAGCGCTGCACTACAGTTGGTACGGATTGTTGGCCGCGCGTTACAAATTAACGCCGGACGACACTGATTAACTGCACTGATTAACTGCGCGCCGATTCATGAGCGAGACTGCTGAAAAGAAACGCGAGCGCGACGAAGAGCCGGCAGACGTCAACGAAGTCAAGAAATCTCGGTTCAGTTCAATCGACACGGAATTCAGCGCCGATACGGTAGCGCATTTGAACGAGTTTCGCGATGCGATCGGCCGTCGATGGTCGACCAAAGTAGCGACAGACAAAGACATTGCCGACCAAATGGAGTCTATCGTCGACGAAATCAAACAGCTGCTGGACGGAGCAGACTTGACTCGTCGAATCGCAAAGCTGGAAGAACTCAACGACGCGTCAAACAGCCTCAACAACTACGACGAAATAACGGCGGCGATCGGCAGCAAAGCCAACAAAGTTGCCGGTCTGCTGGCCGGTGATATGTACGCAAACGCCGAAAAACGCATCGTAGCTAGATCGCTGCTGGCAAAGCACGGCCACACGCCAACGACAATTCTGCGAACGGAACCAGAAGAAAACAACGTCTACTGGGTCGTCGACGCCGAAGGCAAGAAACACGAAGTCGGCACGCGTGTGTACGTGAAATCTCTCGACGCCACGAAAGACGACGACGAACGAATTCTCGCCGAGCGACCAAAGAGACTACAAAACGCCAATCTGGTGCGTGAGTACCTCGCGCAGTCGACGCAAACCAAACAAAACTTTGACCAGCTGCGAGCCAAGCTCGGAGACGTTACAGCATCGCTACGCAACACCAAGGGCGATCTCGACTATCTTTCTCACTGCATCAAATAAATATTTGACGATCAAATAGCGATCGTTCAACCCGCAAGCTGTGCGAAAAATTTCTTTGCAAATCATACCAAAGATTGACTGGTATTTTTAAACGTCGCAGTTTAAAACCGAAACCTTTTATCAAAGCCTCTACCCGGCCTTTGATAGCATTTGTCAAACAACAAAGAAACGAGAAAAACATCGAAAAATGGATGATAACGATAATGAGGCGCAGAGCGAGCGCAGCGACGATGCACAGGTTGAGCAGAAGAAAGCTGAAGAGCAGCATATTACCGCGCACGATTCGCGCAGCGTATTGACGAAAGGCCAGAGTCGTAAACTGCTGCAGAGTGCGCGTTTCGACGACCCGCAGGGTCTCGCGGCGTTGATGAAGCCGCTCTGCGAGGTCAAATATTTGAATCTCGAGAGCGATACCGGTTTCGTGGCTGCTACTCCGTGTGACGGTTTTTGGGATAACGAAGCCGTCAACGATCAGCGTCCGACGATCATCACTCGTCGTGGACACCCGTTGCTCGCCAAGTACCCGCCGCTTGTCAAATCGAATCTGTCGACCGACGACGTGGCACGCGTATTTGATACCGTGTTGTTGACCGGCGACGCAAAGAACATGATGCGTAATCAAGTGAATCTGTTCGGCGCAAAGGTTGTCTACCCAGGTTCGTGCGCAAACGAGGGTACGCCGATAGTGACCGACTTCAAAACGCCGTTGCCGCCGCTGCCGAAAACGCACGTCGACTTGCCTCGACAAATGGCAATCGTCGCTTGGGCGACGTCGTCGGACCCCAAGAAGCCGCTGGCGCCGTTGGTGATGAAACCGCAGAGCAGCAGCTTTGCTATCGTGCGTTGCGTTCAGTGCACGATTGGCGATTTGCTGGCCGAAATGCGCCGACGATTGGAAACGATGTCAAATCTGGTCACGGAAAAAGAAAAGGCTCTGGCGAGCGACCCGAATGCCCGTTACGAGTTGGCGTCGGCAGAGCGTGCGAAAACGAACCTGAACACGCTGATTGCGTCGATTCAGGCTCGTACGTTGCACTTTGTCGACGATTCGACGCGCACCGACGATTCGAAGCGCTGCTCGGACGCGTCGCACTTGCAGCGCGTCGTTCGCACGTACGTCTACGACGACGTACCCGAGTGGCGTGCCACGGAACAAACAGGCCTGTTGGCGCTGCTTCGTCCGAGCATTCCGAATTTCGAACGCGAACGCGAAGCTCATGCGGTGCGCTGCTGGAAAGCCAACAAGCCAGCCTATGAGGCAGTCGGTATCAGCGTCGACACGCTGGGAACGGCGGACGGCAAACGCCGACGAGTTTCGGCACTCTTGCTGATGCCACAGGTGCTCATTACACCGATGATCACGTCGATCAATGCAGAGGCGAGCGGCATCAAACTCGATTTGTTGCCGCCGCCCGATTACTGTGGCGACTGCGACAGTGACGCAGCGCAGATCATTGTAGACTACCAAAAGTCTTTCAAGTCGTTAACTGCAAATCCGTCGCAAACACCAAAGGGCGCGCCGCCAGCAGAAACAAAGCAGAGTACAACTGCTCCAACCACGGTCATGCCGGCACCAACAAAAGAGGCGATGGCTACGACAACTGTCGCGGCTACGATGAAGAAGCTCGAAGGCTGGGCGTCGACACTTGCGCGGACACTAAAAGACGACGGCAAAGTGGCTGGCAAGCCCGCAGCCAAACGTCGTAAAGTCGCGACCCCAGCGGCGCAACCGACCACTGCTGCGCCGCCGGTTGCAGCCAGTGTGCCAGCGACGGTCGACGCGACACCCACACCGCCGGCGAAACCTGCAGAACCCGTTTCATCGGCAGCCGTAGCTGCAAGCGGCTCGGTGTTTGCGCCTGGCGATGGATGGTACGCCACAAAACCGGAAGACGGCATTGGGCTCGACGCCAAGTTGGTCACCGTGCAAGCGCGACTGTGTGCGCGTGGCAAACGTGTTCTGCCAGCCTGCGCACAGATCGGCAAAGGTCCGCTTGGATTGGTCGCACTCTCTGATACGGTGTTGACGGTTTCGCAGCGTCAACAGCTGTTTGCTGCCTACCAATTTGCTAGTCTGATGGGCATCGCTGCTCAGTTTCACGCACTCGTCGAAGAAGCCAGCGCAAACGCTGAGCGCCAAGAGATCAGCCGCCGCGAAGCAGAAGAGGCCGAGCAAAAGCGCCAAGCCGAGGAGGCTGAACGCAAACGCCGCGAAGCCGAGGAAGCCGAACGAAAGCGCCAAGCCGAGGAAGCCGAGCGAAAGCGCCAGGCAGAGGAGGCTGAGCGAAAGCGCCAAGCCGAGGAAGCCGAACGCAAACGCCGCGAAGCTGAAGCTCAAAAAGCCGCCGCCGCGTCAACTAATGCGATGGCTGTTGACGACGATGACGAAGAGGCCGCAATGTTGCGGCAACTCGAAGAAGTGCGTAAACGCAAAGCGCAAAAAGCTGCCGCATCTGCGCCAGTCGCCGTGCCAGCGCCAGAAATTCCGAAAGTCGTCAACGATCAAATACCTACCGATGCGTTTGAATAAATTACATACTTTATTATCGTAACACAAATTAAACCATGACTGATATTTTTGACGATATTTTGAGTGATATCAACGCATCGAACGAAGACGACGACAACAACGCCAAAGTCGTCGAGACGACGCAAGCAGATACGTCGACGAGCGAACCGAAAGCGAAAAAGACACGTTGCCCAAACTACAAAGTATTGAATGCCCGCGTCAGTGCGTGTCTGTTTGGACACGCCGTTTGTGTGCAATTACACGCAGCTCGAACCGAAGCCGAGGCACGCCTCGATCGACTGCGCACACCGGAAAAGGCGATTGCCAATCTACACGTCGCTTCTTATCGGCCGTGCGATATCTGCACGCAATCGTGTACCACGGAACGACTTAATGTAGCGCTCTATTTGGTGCCGCTCGAAACTGACGAAAAAGCGTTGCAGCAAATGCGCAATGCAAAACACATGTTTCTGAGTCCGACCGGTGTGGAGGTCGCTGGTTTACTCGGTATTGTATCGACTGAAGAACGCACGACGAGCACGCTGCACGTCTGCAGTCCGTACTGTCCCTACACGCTGGCAAACCACTATCCAGATGCGTACGACCGAGACGACGACGACAATGTCTTTAACAACGATTGGTGGCATCAAATACCGCTGCACTCTGAACAGCTGCCGTCGGTTATCTATCGGTGTCTACAACACAACAAGTTTCACATTTGCGCTAGCGTATGCGAATTTATGTTTGATGGTATCTCGGGCACAAAAGTCTGCCCGATTTCAAAGCGCGCCGTCGCCGACGTCATGCAGAATTCGTTTGGCGACGGCGTCGGTACGGCCGAGCAGCAAGAAAAGACCAACGAGGCGAAGAACGGCAACGAAGACGACAACGACCGCCAACGTCGTTCGATGCTGACAGCGCGCCGCAAACTGCTGGACGCTGCTACAGTCACCGTGGGCGGAGAGCGTGTGCGCCGAACGGCCGGTGTTCGAGCGACATGCGCCATGCGAAAAAAGACACGACGCGCACAGCAAACGACGCAGCCTGATCAGCAGAAACGCATCGAGGCAGTCGTTTCCGCGCAAGAAGTGACCGCATGTCGACCGTACGATGATCGTTCAAATCCGGCGACTTATGCAATGCGCGTGTCGGCGATTGCCCAGGTGCCGTTTTCGGAGCGACAGGCGAAATACAATCAGCAGTTTGTCGTCGATCGCCTGTACCAAATGCTACACAGATCGGTGCGACGCGCCATATTCACGCTGACCGACGAAGTGAATCGACAGGTGCTGTTTGGAAACGCTCTGCTGTTTGCAACGTGCTGCGAGCGAGCAGCGTCGATATTTCACATTCTACTATTCGGGCGAGAGCGCATCGCCATCGAACAGAGTCGGTTCGACAAAGCACGTCCAAAGGCGGAAAAGGCGGTGGAACAGTACGTGAAAACACACGAGCACCCGTTTATTGCGCAGTGTGCGTCGTTGTACGAATCGACGCTGCGTTCGCAGACGAGAATGTATCCGGGCGTCGAATTGAGCGCCGAGTTTTATCGCGCGGTCGAGACCTACTACGCAATGCGAGCGACGATATTCTATTTCGGGTTGATGGCGCTTCCGGTGCGCAACACAAACATGATGCGCCGCGATGAAGTCGAGACGATAAGCACGGCGTTTAGTTTCGAGGCGTTTTGTGTTATCATCTACGAACTGATGCGCAGCGGCTACACTGTGCGGAATGTGGTGCTGTTGGCGCGCGATACGTTTCTCATCGATCGTCTGTTTCCGTCGTCGTCGGTGCTCAATCACATGGGCATGATGCACAAATCGTGCACGAACATCAAAACGCTCATTACGACGCTGCTCAAAGTCGCGCAACCACACGGCGTGTCGATGCGCTACATCATGGACACTACACTGCCGTGGGAGCGACTTGCGGAACTGAGCACAGAGGAGAATCCCGGCCGACGGGTGGTAGAAGAACTCATCGCTCAACGGCAGCAACAACTGTACGCTATGCGCGCCGTACGTCCGCCGACACCGGATCCCGAAGATCAATAAACGTACTTTTTTATTGCTGCAGTGAGTTCTGTCTCGCTAAACATCTGTTCAACGCACGGAACGCTCAAGCGAACAAGATACAGTAGAGCGTTGAGCGGCTCTGTTTTGTTATTATCGACTACGTGTTTGATCTCTTTGCTGCACAAAGCTCGCTTGGCAGCGAGCAGCGACTCGTTCAGCGTTTTCAGATCAGCGGCATCGATGTAGTCCTGCGGCCGTTCAGCTTCGCCGTGCACTCGGAGTACGAGGTCGCGTCCATTGGCCAACAGATTGCAAACGACATCAGCATATCGCGTCTGTTCGAGATCGTTTGCTGACGTAACGCTTGCTGTTGCGTAACCAGTGAGAGAGTGTGTAGCGCGTTTCATCGCGGCTTCGACGGTCGTAATCTCTGCTGGCGTCATGAGCCGCTTTGCGTGCAACAAGACGACTGCGATGCAGTAGACAATTTCGTCTTTGCGATGCAGCGGACTGTACGGCAGATCGGTGAGCGCGCGCGCATTCGCCAAAACAATATCGATCATTTTGCGCCACATTTCGTCGTCGATCATAGACGCCAAGACAAAATGAAAAATCGGTTTCGCATTGAGGTACTCGAAATTCTCGACGTAATTTTGTTGAATCTCTTCGATCGACGCACCGAGTTGCCATTTCGGCGCACGCATCGACTCGACAAGAAAGATCAACGCCGTAAGAGGTTTGCGAAACGTCTTGGAGCGGGTCCACAACGCGTTCAGTGCAGCGAGACGAAACTCGAACCTGACGCGCTTTGGTTCGAGTTGGTTTTGCGCAATCACGCTCACGCCATTGAGCACCAGCTGAAATGAAACGTCTTCGTACACGCGGCTGCGCACCAGCGCATTATCCAAAAGACTCTCTTTGTCGTACTCGCCCGAAGATACGTACGTTTTGAACGTTTCGACGTTTTGCAGCGACTTGACCATTACGGCGTACTGCTGTTGGTAGCGGTGCATGACTTCTGCCTCGATTGCAGCTTTGAGGAGTTCTTTCCGAGTGTCGGACGTCATCGGTCGGTTTACGATTCACCGCGAGATGTATTAATAGTTGGCAGTAGCGTTTTATTAAGTAGTAAATATCTTTTACTCTCGTCCGATGGCCGACGGCGGGAAGAAGAGAAAACTTATCGTCGATTTGACGCTCATCGACGACGACCCGGCGCTGGTTGTCGAGCAGCCAAACGAAAAAAAACGAATGCTGTTGGATCTGACAGCCGACGACGACGACGACGACGATGTTAAACTACCTAAACGTCAATCAAACGATGACGACGACAACGACGCAGTGATGGTCGATAAAGATAGCGCCAAACCGCCAACGAAGCCGAAAGCGTACAATCTTCGAGAAGATTTTCCAGACTTTCTTCGTGCAATAGATGCCGACAATCTACTCCCGCCTAGACGCCAATCAAACGATGACGACGACAACGACGCAGTGATGGACAATCGAAATGTCGCCAAACCGCCAGCAGAGATAGATTTTCGACAATATCTTGCTGCAATAGACGACGAGGCGAATCAACAATATGAGAAAAACGAAAACGTCGGTCCGGTACGACAAGCAGCAGTCGACGGTGCGCCGAAAGAGCAAAAACGTCCGCTGATCGATTTAACAGGAGATAGCGATGACGATGTGTTACCGCAACAAAGGCGTCAATTGAACTACAATGACGAAGATGACGTACCGCTGGAAGATAGCGAGGAATCGCAAGATTACAGAAAGGCCAATATCGCCAACAAACAGCCAGCACGACAGGTTGCAAACAACAACCAACCAAAAGGGCGACAGCAACTCTCTACCAACTCCGATGAAATACTATTGGCCGATCTGGTGAATGACTTTGGTCGTTTGTTTACAGAAAAACGTCAAAAAGAAATTGCATTGGCAATGTTTTTGAACGAACCAGTAGTCGAACGCGAAAGAGACGTAAAAACGACAGAAAACCTAGTGGACAACGTCGCTCTGTACATTCCGCGGGAATCAGATTTTCAGGGCGTAGACACAGAAGGTTCAAACCCTCGACGAGCGCCGTGGGAAGGAGAACAAAACGCCGACTATCGGTTCCCGCGCCATTTTACTGCAAAAGGCCAGGTTCGCTCCTTGGCCATTGTGTATGCAAAAGCGGGACCGAAACCTCTCATGTCGATTCCGAATCGACCGTGGTCGATAGTACCGGATACATCGGTTGGATTTACAGTTGCCCGGTTGCAACAACACAGTCGTTTGTATCGCAGTTCGTGGTTGGAGCCATGGGAGAAAAATACAGACAAATCGTGGTTTGGAAATCTGGAAGTGGCTCTTCGGTACAACAACACCCACTTTGTTGGCGAAGCCCGCGAAAAACAGATTGCAGTGTTTGAGGCACCCTTTGCGCTGGAACTAATAGACATGACCGACTACAACAATGTCTACAAAATGTGGCAGATGATTGGCGATATGTACCCACCAGACGATCGATTACGAAAGTCTTTCGAAACTATCTTTAGTTTGCGCAAACTAACGATCGGCAGCGACGGCAAACCTCACGCGGTACGCAACGAAATTTTTAACATGCATCCGGATGTCATAAAAATGCCAGACGGTTCACCGATCGTGTATCGAGCAAGTCTACTAGATGAGGATTACGCATTCGTCGCTTGGTTCAAAAAAGCGTTTGGGATGTTCCATGGGTGGTGTTTTCTGCACAAACAGGGCGAACTGAGAAACAGCAGCGACGAACTTATTTCTGAGAAAATATCGTACTTGCAAGGGCATCACGACGAGTTCTACATTTCACGTCCGGATCTATCGCTGGTACGTCTTCAGTATGTAATCGCCGATATGCAAAAATACGCTCCGCAAAATAGTAAATAAACAACGTCACACAAATAAAGTTTTGCGCCTCGTTTACAAAGACGCTGTTTCGTGTGTTGGTCGATGACAACGTATTTCAAGTCGTTGGCGTCTGGCTTGCTGCTTGGCGATTGGTCTCTGTATGATCAATCGCTGGTTACAAATACCGTTGGCGACGAGGATTCGGAACTCGAGGACGATGTTGACGATCTTTTCCCCAAAGCTCGACAGAAGGAGATTGCGCAAGCAATCTTTCTCAACGAACCGGTCGCTGCTCGGCTTCGTGATGTGCGAAAAACAGAGACATTGGCACCAAATGTGCTCGAGTACGACCCAGCGACCACAGACTATCCTGGCGTCGACACGCAAGGCGCAAACCCGTTTGTCGAGCTGTGGGAGGAAAGCGAAGATGCGCGTCAAAACACGGGGTTCGTGTTGCCAAACGAAGTTGGAAAAAAACGACTCACGTTTTTCTACGATCTGGTGATGAGCGCGAGCACGACAGAAATTCCTGTTAGACCGTGGTATGTCTCGTCGTCTGTCGAGCTCGGACACCGCGTGGCCGTGGTGAATGCTCGCAGCCGCTTGTATCGCAGTTCGTGGGTAGATTACTGGGATGCACCAGCATCGCGAAAGTGGTACACAAATCTAACGGCGGCGGTCGCGTACAACGATGTACACTTTGCAAAAGGAGATCGAAAAAAAGAAATTGCTGTTTTTCAGACGACAGAGAATCTGACGCTTGTCGACTTTACGCACTACGACACGGTGATGCGCATGTTAGCAGAGGCAAAGAGCTACGGAGCTGCCAAAGTAGTCAACGCGTTTTTAGGGACATTCTGCACGCTGATCGTTTCAACAGATGCTAGTGGGAATTTAGTGGATGTCGAAAACAACTCGCTCAACAATCCGCCGGGTCTCACAGACTACAACGGAGACGTATTAGTGCGTCGTGTTAGCGACATTGACGTAGACGAAACTATTACAACGTGGTTTGAGGAACGGCATCCAGAGTTTGATGGGTGGTGCTTTTTACAAAAGCGTGGTACACTGACGTTGGGTAAAACAGAAATCGCCATAAAACTGCTGCAACATCACCACGACGAATTTTACATCAGTCGGCCGCAAGAAAAACTCAAACGACTTCAGTACATAATAAAGCAGACTTAGGCCTGCGATTTATTCTTCATTGCGAGATCGCTTTGCGTAATCTGATTCCTCGCTGAGACCGAGTTTGATGCGACGCAGCTTTTGAGCCGACAAAATGATTTCGGTCAACCGCGCAACACCAAATACGTCGTCAACACACGGCACCGCTAACTGAACGATGTACTGCAGCACATACGGCGGCAGATCGGTGCCGACCACACCCAACACAGTGCTGATGACCTCTTTTTCGCACAGCCTTTCACGCAGCTTTTCACGCGCGTTGAAAAATTCCAGCTCCATGAGCTGATAATCGTCGTCTGACACGTAATTATCTGGATCTGCGTACATCGCTTTGAGGTTCACTTTGGCAACTCGAATTTGATCAAAGTCTTCTACAGTATACATCCCTCGACTCTGCGTCGCATGTGTATAGTCGGGTATTGCTTTCAGTTCTGTCGTCAACAAAACGATTTGCTGATCGGTCAAAAGATGTTTTGCGTACAAAAGTACAACGGCAATACTATTCGATCGCCATTTGATAACATCAGAATACTTGAGCCAGTCTGCTTGGCTCAAGTCTGCTGTTGTTTGCAAATCTGTGATATTTTCTTCGTGGTATCCAGACAATACAATGTCGACAATCGCTTGCCATGTTGTTTCTTTCACCAAAGATGCCACGATTACGTGAAAAAGCGAATTTGCGTCTGAGTAGGCATTCTCATGAACTGCCATCGTCTTGTACATCTTTTTCTCATTGTACGATTTTGTAGGGTAGAGGTCCATTGACTCGTACAAAAATCTCAAAAGTGACAACGGTTTGTTGAATACCGTCGAGTAGTCGAGTAGACACCGAAGTAAATCAAGGCGACGCTTGTACGTTACGCTGACGCGACCGAAGGCCGTTTTACCAACATTCAACACGTGATTCAACGCGATGTCCCGCCAATGCCGACGCGTATAAGGCAATGCAACATCAAGCAGTGAATGCAAGTCGTACTCTCCGCTGACGATTGCTTCTTTGACGTCTTCCACACTACTCGTCACCAGTGCGAGTTGAAATGTCGCGCGCTTCTCCGCTTCATCATCGGTGATCTCTACGGCCTGCACCAAATTTGCTGCCATACGACGTTTGTATGTGTTACCGAAGCATCAAATAGAAACAAAGCAGTTGATCACTATTGATCTTTTTCAAATATGAAATAAACAACGAATGACTTCTGTGGACAACACATTTTGTCTGTTTCGGCGCTCCGACGATACCCAAGACCCGTTATCGAAACTGCCGACAGAGATCAGCAACGCGTTTGCGCAGTTTACGTTGAACACCATCACGGTAGATCTGCAAAATGCCGCGCGACCGGCAAAAATTACAATGGAAAACTCGCAAAACAACAAAACATTTTCGTTGACCTTATGTTCCGACAGCGACGGCGGTTGGCATGCAACCACCGATTACGTGCGGTGGGATTTTGTAGAGTCAAACGGCATTGCTATCGTCGTTATGCTGAACGACGAAAACAAACTCATGTTTGACAAGCAAAGCGCCTGGACGTCTGTTGCAAACGGCCTGACAGATATTCTCAATCTAAATCCCGAATGCAGAGATTTTTTGCAGATTGCGGTCCCGTACTGGCATGCTGTTTGGATGTGGCAAACGCGCCAGTTTGTCCAAAACAAAATTTTGTCGCCCAACGCAGACTCGCGGAACTGGCGAAAACTGAGGCAATCGCTGACAAAAGTTTGTCGGTTTTTGGAATAAACGCCGCTTATCAGAGTCTTTATTAAATGACGTCCAGTACGGTAGATCGTGTAAGAAACCCAATTGCACAGTGGATGGACAATGCACCAGAAAAAGACGTTCACGCGCTGTTTCAACGCTGCATCGACGAAGCTAAAGAAAAAACAAAATCTGCGAATCTAGCCACCGAAGAAGAGCGACTGAACTTTTACTTTACGGCATGCATCGATACCCTGATGGATGCTCTGGCGAAAAAGCGCAGCGATGCAGTAAAGAAAACGGCCGATGAAAAGCGAGACGAGTCGGCCTCAACCGATTAAAATTTAATTGTTTGCTTTCGATTTCTTTGACTGTTGGATCTCTGCGTCGTCGCTGGATCGCTCGCGTTTTTCTCTTTTGATACTCTGGACTGCTGTCGTTGGCGGCGGTCCGTTGATCTTTTCGATTTCAACGCGCGCGTTTCCGCTAGATGACCTGCTAATCTGTTTGTGATTGTACGCCGCCACATTGACGCGGCTGTTTCCGGATGCCGTAATCGTTCCGTTGCGCAGCACTTTCAACCCGGACAATCTCGAGTTTCCGCTCGAAGTGATCGTACAACAGGTCACGAAATGCGCACCGTCGGCGCATTCGATTTTCGAATTTCCGCTGATCACGGCGGTGAACGAATTTGTGTCGGTCTCCGAATGCGGTAGTTTTACGCAACTGTTGCCCGACATCTCGATGAATAGCGAGTGTTTGCTCAGAAAGCGATCGGGGATGTAAACTTTTCCGTTTCCTTTGACATCGATGCGTTCGATGCGGCTATTCGGATCGAGGCAGTACGTTTCCGTCGTGGGCGTGGTCGATCCTCGATCTGTGGCGCCAATCGTCTGACCAGACGCAAGACGCTCGATATCACCCACAGTGATTCGCCGACCATTGATGACCAACACCGTCGAAGCGGGCGCATTGAATGTCATTGCGCCGTTGGTGCAGCTAATTGAATTGAAATAGGACCCGCCGCCAATGCGAATGTTGCCGGCGCCAATGATATTCCCTTGAGAGATATTGAATATCGTGTCGCCGTCGTCTGTCGTTTCGATCTTAAGTATGCCGTTGGACTGAGAAAACGATCCTTTTGGCGCGGTGAATTTTCCCTCTTCGTCGATGTGAAGATCGCCATCGACGACAACAGAGCGAATATTTGATGTCGCCGAAACAGTGCTCATTTGTTTTGAAACGTCTTGAAAAGTGGCACGGCGGTTTGTTATCGATCGACGCCTATTTGATGTCTAGCTTGCAACGTTTTGATCATCAAATATGAATTCGACCGCACAAAATAAAAATGAGTCGACTAGTTGATGTAACCGGAAAGGATATTGCCGCTTTTATCGCCAGTAACAAAGTCAAACGCGACGATGTGCTGGTCAGAAAGACCAACACATCGCTTCTTTACTGGTTGCATGGGTCGTCCTACGGAAAGCACGAGAACCTTATAATACCGGCAGCAGCTACAGAGCGACACGAAAACGCGTTAGCGTATTTTTTCGACGTCATAAATGCTGTGGAGTATGTAGATATTCGTATTTATCCGTGGTGCTCGACTGCCAAAAAATATTTTGGACAGATTGACGAGAGAGTCACGTTGTTAACTTTGGTGTTTACCAAGTTAGCCTTCTCTCGCGTCTACGTACGCTACGGTGATGACAACATATCGTCGATAGACGCAGACGTGGGCAGTTGCTGGAAACAACAAAACTTTGACGGCGTTTCTGCAGCGATTACCAACCAAATAGAGTCGGAGTTGGAACCGCAAACCACGTTGTTGTTCATCGCAAACACGACCATGAATCTAGAGAGTATACATTCGCCACGCGCAGTATCGTATATAGAATCCGAGCCGATTGATGCCGGAAAGCGTATCGTTGTGGAAAAGAAAAATGTCAACAGATATTTTTCATTTTCGATCGACGTCAAAGTCTATCGCATGCATTGTCAATGGAAAAAACGCCATGAAATGGTGCAAAAAATACATGCCGTTGCTGAATTGAACGGCGGTGCAATATTGCACTATGATTTCAGTGGGCCGGACCGATTTGTCATGAAACTACAATCGTCGCACTACAAAATGCACTCCACGTCGTTACCATCTGCAAGATCGGTGCAAAACTACATTGTTAATCTGGCGATGGTGTTATGCGAACTGTTTGAACCATACGTTGTACTCTGGATTATCTCATGGCTCCCGTCTGTCTCACTAATGCTGCGATACAAAAAAGTCGCGATTCTCGAAAACGTCAAACGATACATTTGCCGACGAGACGCAAACAGGAATTCTGTGGCGATGCATACGCGATCGAGAAGCAAAAAGCAGCAATAGATTCGAGTTACGGCCGCGCGTCATCAAGCGACGGCTATTTGATGCCAGAATGAAACGCAGCAAACCATCAAATACTCGTTCTACAACACAAATAAAATGAGTCGATTATTTCACGTAAAAGAAAAAGACATCGACGATTTAATCGCAAAAAGTGATATCAAACTCGACGACGTACTGGTTGTAAAACGACGTGACAAGTTGATTTATTACTGCTTGAATGGCTCGTCTGGTGGCAGCTACGGACTTACGATACAACCCAACGTTACGGAGCGTTACGACGACGCATTTGCTCATTTTTTCGACGTCTTGAAAAATGTGAGCTCTGCGACAATCAGCATTTATCCGTGGTGCTCGACTGCCAAAAAACATTTTGGTCACATAGACGCGAGGGTCTCTTTGATAACACTGTATTTCCAAAAAGGAGCAATGTGCAATTGCTGGGTTGCCATACATGATTGCGAGGCTAACGTGTTTGTAAGCAGTACGAATGACTGCTGGAAACGACAACATTTTGATGCAGTTTCCGGAGCGATTAGCAACGACATAGACACGTTTTTGGAACCACAAACCTCTTTGCTATTCGTCGTCAAGAATTACAACGAAGAATTACTACGTTTGTTACAACTATACAACAAAGACCAATACTTGTTTGTTCAGCGAAGATACAATTCGGCTGGAAAGAGTATTACCGTACGAAAGGATCATCACACCGTTGACGAATTGGTTGAAGTCGAGACCGATGTGGTTGTCTATGTGATAGACTGCCCATGGAAAAAACAACGCGAAATTATGCAACAAGTACGCAGTATAGTAACGACGTCCAACGCTGAGTTGTTGCGTCTCAGGTTCCATCGGTTTAAGTTCGTCTGTGCTGGTGTGGATAAACGATTCGTTCACTCGGCGCCTTCGTATTACGAAATTCGCCCCTGCTACTGGGTATCTACACGCACAGTGCAAAACCAGATTGTCAAATTGGCTATGGTGTTGTGTGAACTGTTTGAACCATACGTCGTGCTTTGGATTATATCGTGGCTTCCAACTGTATCTTTGTTGCCGCGCTACAAAACGGTCGAAATTCTCGAAAACGTCAAACGACACATTCACAAACGAGAAGCAAACAAAGATGCGATGCATACGCAATCGAGAATAAAAATCGAGTAGCAACAAATTTATTTCTCCTCCATTACGTTTGCTACCAACAGATTGCCGGGACCCACGCTAAACAGCTTCGAGTTGGCGACGTTGACGCGATACAACATGTGTTTTTCGCCGCCTTTGGTCAGTTCGTACACGTATCGAACTTCGCTCGGATCGTACTTGGATTTCATCCACAGACAGTGCAAATCAAACATTGTTGTATCCGGCTCTGCTGACGATACTGTTTCGTACAGAACCACGTTGAAGCCGATTCGCCGACTGAGTAGCCAAACATCGGCAGCCAACTGCTTGCCGTGAGCGGTCAGTGTGCCGTGTGATTTTGCGCCAGCCGTCACTGATCTACCACGCGGCAGCAATCCAGCCCAAAAACGCACGACGACAGCTTGCGGCGCGTTCATAATGAAATCGGGCACTCGTTTCTCGCCGTGTTTGTTAAAACATTTTTCGCGATAGTACGCGCAAATCGGTTGCTCGTCGCACGACAGTGTGAGACGGAACCTGCCGGGCGGCTGCAGCGTGTCGTACAGACCGGTAGCAAACGGCAGGCAGTTTTTCACGTCCATCAGAAATTTTTCGTCCGTGTGCTCGATGCGCCAGTAAGCGCCTGTCTCGGCCGACAGTGTTTCACACGCTCCAAACGACGCAAAGGCGCCGAGTGCAAACGCCTCTTTGCAGTCGATATCGTCGGGCAGCAAATCGTACTGTTGTAGTAGCAACGTTGCGTCTGTTTGATGCGCTAGTTTCGACTTTGCTGGCGCCAACTCGCCAATCGACGTCGGTTTGTTTTTCTGTTTTAGCAGTTTATACGTAACGTTGCAGTCGACGACGCCAGTGTTGGTCAGCACACGGACAATCTGCTCGCTCGTCTCGATTTTGGTGATGTTGGCAAGAGGCTGAAAGCTGTCGTTGGTCCACACTTCGACGCCACTGAAATTCGGCTCGTTGGACGTCGAACAGCAATCACTCAGCAGCTCGTCGACGCGAGACGTGTAGATCGATTTGTTTTTGCGAACAAACACGATGGTGTCGCCGACAACCCCATCCGACATTGCTAATCGATAGGTTGATATGTGTACCCAAGGAGATATTTGATAGTAGGATCAATCGAGTGTATTTGATAGTATCAAATATGTACTCGTAGTATCGAGAATACACAAATAAATTGAACAAAACAATTTGACAAATGGTTGATATGTATTCGTTTTATGAATCCTTTCCTCTGGTTTGCAAGTTTGACATTCAACCGGCGTGCGGTGAAGAACAAACGGCAGCGGAATACTTGACAATGATGCGTGCCGCGTTGGTTGAAGTTCGAATCCAACTTTTGGTGTCGGCAGACATGGACATAGAAAGCATTTCAAACGACTCTCGAGTGCGACGATTTATAAATCGTTATGCTAAAGACGGAATTATCAAGTCGACGATGCCAGACAGTCGGCTTTACAGGCTTGGAGATCTGACAGTCTGTTCTTGGCAACACGGTGTGCAGGTCTCGGGATCGTATGAATTTGTGAGCAACGCGATTGAGTCGCAGTTGACCGATGGCTGGCTGCAAAAAGAGTTGCAAGCAACTGGGTTTGATTGCAGTCAACCTCTGTTGGTGTTGCCTTTTACGATGTTTGCTGTTGGTGGGGCTCCAGCGACGAAAAAACGCAAAGCGATGCCGAATAAAGAACTGAGTGAAAGTGAAGAATAAAATGTTCAAAGAGCTTCAATCTTTTTGTAGTATTTCAAACATTCGCGATTGCATGACGACGGAACAAACATTACGTTTACAAAAGAGCCAGCGTCCATGACATCGCGCTCGGTTACAAATTTGAATTCGCCAATTTCCTCTTTGATAAAGTCGGCGCCAACAGCATCGTTTTGGAGGTCTTCCATCGAGCGGATCATTCCGATGGGCAGCATGACCTGACGCGCTTTTTGATTGCGCGTTAATTGATAATCTTGCTCGTCTTTGTAACCGTCTGCTTTTTCTTTCTCGCCGTACGCCGAGTTGTAGCACAGAAACATCATCCAGGGTACCCACGTGTGTTCCGCTTCGACGACGTCTCTCCAACCATTCGACGCGTCTTTCATGTCGGAGAGAATACGGCTGCACAGTTTGTCGTACACCTCGACGTTTTTGCCAGACGTAAATATCGCGTATCGTGTTTCTTCGCGCGGTAAACTGTAATCGTCAAACAGCAACACAAACAGCGTTTTCTTTGGCGTCGCGGATTCGCTGAACCCACCATCTGTTTTGCGTTTCTTGGCGTCGGACGGCTCACTCATGTTGAAAATGAGTGCCCCAAACAATTATCGAGTCGTTTTGACTTGATGTATTTGAAGCGTCTATTTGATGCATTTTATTTGCAGTAATTAAACGAGATACATGATGTCTCGGGTTTTTCGAGGTCAATACGTCGGGGACGAGCTTAGGCTGAAACGTCTAAATGGCGGAACGCTGACGACAGCTGAGTTACGTCATCACGACATCATTCTGTTCTTGTCGAATTCATTTAAGGATATCGATTGCGTTTTGTTTTGGCCCGACAAACGATTCCACATCGAAAAATCGGCGAGCGGTGATGCGTCGTTGTATATCGACGAGTCTGTTTCTGCAGAACATGTGAATGCAATGGATTTTTTTGATCTGGCTTTCCAAAAATTAGCAGCGATGTGGCGTGTGGTGCCGTACGTTACGTTGAAGCCAACGGACCAACTGATACAAAACGCGTTCTACCCCGAGGAACTAGACAACGTAGTCAAAGTCACTGTGGAGTGGGCGGATGGGTTCTTGTGGTTTTACATTTACTACCATTGGTCGTCGAACTTGTATCCTGTTCAAGGACCTCTGTTGATCAACGTTGGTATATGTTCGAAATCAAAACTCAAGCTGTCGCGGTTGCGATTTATTCAACCGTCGGTGATGATAGTGGTTGCGGGTGAGCACGGTGATATTGAAAACATATACAATAATACACAGTTTTGGCGTCAATGGCCGCAGTCGTTAGTGAAAATTTCCTATTTGGTGTCTGTTCCTGGCAGACAAGGTTTATCAACGGCACTCAAAATATTTGGTCTGTTTAGTGATGCTCGAACTATCACACATAATATACGGTTACAGTGCGAAAGATTGCAATGTTTTACATCATTGCCAGACCGATGTTTCAGTAACGAATCGCTGTCAGCTCCGCAAGTTTGGGATTGTCAGTGTGAACATCGACCGCCGTTTCTCACGAGTTTGTTGGTCGACCTGATGTTGATTTTTCGCGACATCCCGCTTTACGTGTTGCTGGAGATCGCCGACTGGCTGCCGTACATGTTTGTCTATTCACGCGTGAAAAAAGTGCAAACTCTTGAGCGCACGCGCAAATCTATACAGCGCGTACTGAAAGCGCGCGACGCGATTTACAAACGCACGCGATCGAAAACGAACAAAACGATAAATATTTGATGGAGGGTATCAAATAGTGCGTTCTGGTTACACCCGTGCCGATTCCTACAAATAAACAATGAGCGGCAGACATACCGTTCAAGTGTACTCTGTTGCTGCTACCATAGGCTACTACGGTCCACAGATGCTCGAAGTTGCGTTTGACGCGCAACGCGGCACGGCGATCAACAAAGTGATCAATCAAATCATTGACCGATGTCAGCCCGACGACAAGACGCGTGTCGAAGAAGACCGCGAACGAATTTTGGAATACCTGAGAGACCACGACCGTTGGAATGGCGGCAACAGCGACGGCGACAGTATATCGGACGAGTACCTTCATGTTGTCGTGGAGAAAACGGATTTGATTGTCAATTTCTAAATTGGCCAAAGCATCAAATAGCGCAAACAAATTAAAAACACAAACGAAACAAAATGAGTCGCTTTATTATCGATGTTTCGCCGGAAGCAGATTACATCTTCGACGAGCATGCTATAGCGAGAAAGTACAACATCATTCTGGGTGATGTAGTTGCATGTTATAGAGGAGTTAGAGGAGTTAACAAAAATGCCCGATTCATTTACTACCGTCAAATCGAAAATATTCTGGTGTTGCACAGCAAACATAACGCTGTGACTTTTGGACTCGACGTAACTGCAAAATATCCAAACGTGAAACTGCAATTTGCAAAGCTGTTTGATCACGTCTTGATCAATGAGCAATTTGTGCTGCGCATCAGTTTTTTGGCGTCTGATGAGGGATTCGCCTATTTGAATCTCGACAAACGATGCTATTCTTACGACATCGCAATGCGACAAAACGGGACATCCGTAGTTGTAAATTTGGTTCCAGATTCGTGGTTGCGGAAAAACGATGCGGCGAAAACAGATTTACTGGTGTCGTTGCCAAAAATACGCTGGTCGGGCATTTCATTGGTGACCGCCATGCGTGTACTGAACCAACGAGTTAACCAGTTCGTGTCCGACAACGAAACGTGTCTTTGTTTCGTAAATACCAATGCAAATGGGTTTAACAGCATTGCTTTCCAGTGCGTTGCTTTTTACTCAGACACTACAATTACTGTACATGTTGGTGAGAAGACGGAGACTCTCACGTGTACGAAAACCGCTTGGGCATACTTGTTTATGATGAAACCGAAAGACGTGGAACGTTTTCGTCAGTCGGTCGTCGACGTTTGTGGTAGTGGACTATTGGCGTTTTATCGCTGCGGACCTAAGCGGCGATTGTTTGTATTGCCGAAACATGCGCCGCTCTTTTATCCGACAGAGCACGACATGAGTGAGCTCAGTCCGTGCATGATGCATCCGCAGATTGTCGAGCTTGCTATCATTTTCGCCAATCTTTTCACGGTGTACGAATTGTTGTTCATTCTGGAACAGATACCGACGCTCAATTTTGTACCGCGACACGTCCAGTCGAAAATCATCACCGGCATATTTGATAGTATCAGGAAAATAAAATCACAGCGACTCTCATAACGCAAAGATCAAACAATAACAAATGAGTCGCCTCATTATTTACGATTGCAATATCACACTCAACTTTAGTCAAGGTTTGCCGCTGGACGAATGGCATGAATCGCTCAACGTTGACGATATCGTTGTTTTGCGGGATGTAGTCAACTCCAAACATTTGATAGCACATCGTCTATCAGCTTGTCGCCAGTTGACGTTTGGTTCATTCAACACGTTTTCTATCCCGGTTTGGTGTTCGAGTCGCCATGCAGATGCGTTGAAATATTTCGACTCTATTATGAAATACGCCGAAAAATACGATCTGTCGATGCGAATCGAGATACCGCTGACTGACGCGTCGTTACAAAGGTACCATCTCAATCCGAGATGGGAGCGCGTCGATGTATTTCGGTGTGGAAACTTTTTCGGCATTCAACGTACCGAATCGACGTGGTACTACCAAGCCGTTTTTGGTAAAATGAGTTTGATCGTGTACCCCAGCTCTCCGTTGGAGTCTAAACAAGAACACGAACACTTTTTGGACCGTATGTTGGTGCATTCTGCAACACCGAGACGAGACTATTTTTTCGCTATCAACCATACCTCGGACGTTTTTCGACGCGATTTATATGGTGAGTTAGTGGGTCGTAGATCGGGGCGTTCAAACAAAATCCCAGAACTACAGTGTTTCGAAGGAGATTTCTTCATTTATCGCGCATCACTGATGGAGCGAACCAAAGATGCGTTGCATGCCGTCGATATTGCTATTGCGGACGGCCACCGTCGAAGAAATCGTGATCTACCACCACCGAAAACCCTAAATACGAACGAAAACTTGCTGGTTTATTACAGCTCGGCCGGCACGCTAGCGTATTCCAACTACACAGTCGAATCGCACGTGAAACGGTCTGTTTCTGAGCCCGTTGTCGTCATTATTTCAGCGCCGGACAGAGTTTTGCGCTTTGAAAATATCAACACCAGTCAAGAGACGATTGCTGTGTCATGGCATCCGACTGCAAAATGGCGAGAGCCGTGGTGTCGTGCATGTATTACTGAATTGATACTCTCGATCGGTGGATTGTTGGTTCCACACGCGATTTTCGAGAGCATTGAGTGGCTCGATTGCCTTCGAACGTGGAGTAGATTCAAACTTATGGCAATTATCGACGACGTGTACAGATCGGTGCGTCAAATCGTCGCGAGACGCAGAGTAGCGCCTGTTACGCGGCTGCGTTTGAAAATGAAAAAATAAACGGCTGCGTACAGTGAAGCACGTTGCACTGCAAACTGTAGAATGAGAAACGCTGGCGGTAAAACCATTAAAGTGGCAGCCTACCAAAGCGCAACAGACGATTTGACCAAACGGAGATTTGAGAACGTTCCTTGAACATTCGAATCGCTAACGTACATAAGTAGTGTTGAAGCCTCACGGCACAAATATAAATCAATCGTACTGGCAAGTTGGTCTCGTTTAGGTGCAGCAACAACACCATGGTGCCGCACAGTGTCGCACGGTGCCGCCCGGTGCCGCCCGGTGCCGCCCGGTGCCGCACGGTGCCGCCCGGTGCCGCACGGTGCGGCACCCACACCGGCACTTTAAAAAGAAAGTGTTTATTTTGCAACACACACTCACGAGAACGAATGGTATTTTATATTTTTTTTTGTTTGTGTCGTGATTGGTCGGATGTTTGGCTGTTGGTGTGTCCATGAGATAACATTTTATTTGTTGGTGTTTGCTCGAATCTCGAATCGTCTTGTCAAACGCACCAAAAGTCTGCGGACAATAACTTTTTGTTGCCCCGAGTGTTCGGTTACATTTTTGCACCAACTCAACTCTACATTATCGTCGACGAGTTTGCTTAATCTTGAGTTTTTTTTGTCGGCGCGTTGTAAAGTTACAGCTGTCCCAGCGCGATTCGAGATTTGAGATTTGAGATTTGAGTGAACGCGAAACGCTTTTCGTTTGTTGTTTGATGCGTTGTTTTCGGCGGTTTCAAGATTTATGTTGTGTATGAGGTTACGATTGTTTTTCTGATTTGTCTTTTCTCTGATTTGTTTGATTAATTTTTTCTCAAACGAACGTAAACGATACGAGATTTGAGCGAGAAATATTTGATGGTTTGTTTTTCGATTCTGTAGTCTGGTACAGCTGTTGCGCAACGCCCGGTTATTGATCTTACATTATTATCAGGTTTGCAATTTGTGAGACTTTTACTTGTTGACGTGTGTCTTTTCAGAAGAGGACGATGCAAGTGGCCGCGAGGCAGGCCAATTGACAGACGGGTGCCACCAGTGGTTTTTGGACCAGATTTGTGCAATTGTTTGTTCGGACAAGCAACCGTTCAACGTCTCTCTTTCCCGTGCACGGCTGCAACAGTTGAAACATGAACTGGAGGAGTACAACGACATACCGTTTGAACATGGCGCGACTATTCGCGTTGAAGTAGAGCAGACCAAAGCAGCAAAACCAAAGTTCTCTCTGGTAGCTTTTGGGCCTATTGTTGACATGACCGAAGATGAAATTCATGAGTTGGCAGCGGTTTTCGAATTGTTTGTACCCGAACGATGGCACCCTGAATTGAACACCATCAAGTCGTGTCAGCTGGACAATATTGGTGTGGGGGATATCGATGAATAAAATAGCGACTTTATTTCTCCTTTGTTTGCTCTGTTTCGGGAATCGGAGCCTTGATAGCGCACACCACACCGCACTCGGTTTTGTTATCACCTCGCGAGCGTTTTCGTGTTTGACTGGTCTCCTCGTCGTGGCTCGAGCTTTCAGCGCAACACGTGTCGTTTTCGTCAACATCGGTAGCAGGATTTTTCATCTTGCGCATCTCGACAGCAAGCTTGCGTTCTTCAGATTCCCAGTCGTCACCCAGAATGGTTCCGTCGTTCGCGAAATTCTGCAAAAACGGCAGCAGCATACGCACATTATCGCGCGACAAATGCAGATTCACATCTGCGTCGTCGACGCCCAGCCAAACGTTGCCGAGTGCGCTACTCTCACGCAAATAACCGCTGTGACAATACGAATCTTTGAACTCTACGCTGGCAAACCCGCGTCTGTTTACCGAGTAATTCGAAATGTTTCCTTGCACTTTTGAGGTCATTGTTTACAAGTTTTGCGACTGTGTTAACATCGATATTTTTTAACAACGATATACAAATATCTATTTGATGCTCGCCAACAGGTTAGAAGGCCATCAAATAGTAAAAAGGCACCGTCAATAAACGTTTGAAAGTATGACCGACATTCACAAACAGGCGAGCGACCGACTGGCCATCAGTCGCGAAATCGCGCGCGAAATCGTACGCAACAATAGCTACATCAATTACACATTCAACATATTTGCAGAAGACACTCATCACGCCGATCTTGTCGTCGGCACGAAAACCCTGCAGTACAAAGCGGCGGTAAAATTTGCCGAGAAGCAATCATACGTGATTCGCACTACCGATGTGCCCATCAAAGAAAAGGCGTTGAGTGGCGCCGAGGTATCGCAGCTTCGTTTATCCATTGGGGTGACGCTGGGTGCACTCGAAGAACAGGTGTTTGATTCTTTGCCACTGGCTCTTATGAAAGACAAACAACGAACGTACAAAGCGGTCTGCCCTGACGACACGGCGCGACCGCACGGCGAAGAGCCGGAAGAGTGGGTTGTCCACCTATTGCACAAACCAAAGGCACCACTGGTGATTGACGAAATTCATTTTACCCACGATCCGTCGACACACAAGCGAATGATCGATTTGATGATCGATGCTCTCGCTTTTAGTCAAATGGACCGCGTGTTGAGCGTTTGTAACCAAGTCGACCCTAAGCGTCAGGTGTGCCTCTGTCACGCTCAATCGCACGAGAACAGCGAAGCACCGCAGAAAATCAAACGATCTCGTCATGAATGAAATGCTTATTTTAATTTTGGTTCCGCTCCCGAATCTGGGTCGACATAGTGTCGATCCGTTTGACTCAGTACTTCGTTTACGACCAACAGAACCAGGTACGTAAACACGATAATCGCCACCATAAACGGAATCACGAATGAAATCGACGCCAGTCCGCCAGCCACGGCAAACAGAATGCCAAGGAAACCAAACAGCGCGGCGCCAAACGTCAACCGATTGCACACGTTGCCGATGTTGTGGTCGGCTTTGAGCTCGGCGATGTGCGCTGCCGTGAATTTGAGCGCCGATTGCTGTATCGACGGCGAAATAGCGCCAAGCGAGCTGGCAACGCCTTGGTTGAACGAGTCACCAAACAGAACGCCGGTAGTAAAGAAGATGTTATCGTAGATGCTCGTAAATCCAGCCGCCTGCGCGCAGTCGATCACCGGCGGAACCGCGCCGCAAGTGGTGATCAAGACCTCGCTGAACTGCTCGCGCGCCGCCGGATCGATCAGCCCGACAGGATAGGGCGTCGAGGGTGCAAACACAGACTCGAGCAGACCGTACGCGTCCATAGGAAATGACACGGGATACGCACCAAACGGCTGATGCAACGCCGGCAGCGTGCAGCCAATCGACACTCCGTAGCCAATCCAAAACGTGCCGTACCACACAATAAACGGCACCATCATGATGTACATCCAACTCATTCCGGGTATGGCCTCGAAAAATACGGCGAGCACGGCGACCAGCAACAGAGAAGCCGCGAGACCGTTGAGCAGACGCTGCGGGCCATCTGGCGAATCGACACCTTTGTTGCCAATGCCGTACAGAGCCTCGTCATAGTCGCACATGACGTATCGCTCGACGACTCGCGTAGCCGTTTCAGCCGGTGCGAGCGTCAGTCGACAAACGGCCTGCTGAGCTAGAGGAATCAGGTTGCCAAACAGTTTGTTAAACGCATCTTTGAAGCCCTGGTCGAGATCTAAGCTGGCCAGCGGATCGGTCGTATCGCAAACGACTTGCGCCTCGTTCAGAATCGAGAGAAACTCGGTATAGACGTACTCGATTGGCCAGCGAATGTTCCAAACGCGCGTCGTGAAAGACGGAACGGTGCGGGGCTCCGTCGTGTACGTGTCGTTGCCCAACGGATCCACCAAGAGGCGATTGAGGTACGTATTCAGGCGATCGCTGAGTTCGTTAAATGTACCAGGTTCGTTGCCGGGCGCCGTGTAGAACTTGCGCGCCGCGTTGAACGACTTTTCGCTGACCAGAATGATGTCGTCGACGTACTTGCAGTCGGTGCAAACGATTTGCTCTGACGCGTTACACGACGGAAGGCCAAGTACAGGTAAGACGTCTGGATCGACCGTAATGGCCAACGGAGCGACCATGTCGGCACTCTCGACCCACTGCGTCAAGCTGGTGTAGCCACGCGACTCGAGATAAGTAAATCGGTACGTCATTTCACCCGCATCGATGCGCCGCGCCGCCTGTACTGCAGCCGACTCGGTCGGTTCTGGCAGCGAGTTGATAGTAGACGATTTGTCGAGCGCCGTACGAATAATCGTGTTGAGTTTGCCAGCAGCCCGATTGATGCCGCTGCTAACGATGTCGCTGAGAACAGCAGCGCCGAGGTGCAACACGTGACGCGACTGATCGCGCATGCCGTCCAGTTTTTTCGGTTCGGCAGGCGGTGCGACGTTTCGGAATTTGATCGACGGCATTTGCAAACTTTGCATGTGTTTCACGACAGCCGCGAAATTGATCATAGCGCTCTTATGCTGCGGAAACTGCTCCAACGAGCGTTTCACGCGCTGCTGCGACTCGTGGTGACCGTACACCGTTTCGCTAAACGCCAACGCATCTCGGTCGTCTCCGTTGAGTTTGTTGACCAACGCATTGACAAACATGCTGAAATCGATCGACGGAATAGGATCCTGTGATGCCTGTGACTGCAGTAGAGATTCCGTGTACGCGCGCTGCGATGCGTGAAGAGACGCGACCGTTTGTCCGGCCGCCGTTGCCTGCCGTTCCCAGTGCTGCTGAATCATTTGCGGCGCACGCCAGACAATGTTCATAAACAAGTTTTGCGCTTTTTGCTGCGTCATCATGTGTTCCATCAGCGCGCCAGGAGTGCGTACGTACTCATAACACGTCGCAGCCCGACGATCGTCGTCGTTGACCAGCGCGTTGAAATCCAACGCGCCAGCCCGTTCGTAGCCATATTCGGCGAGAAACTGAAAGCACGATGATGAATCGACCGATCGTTTTCTGTTGTCGCAAAACGCAAAACCAAAGTTGCTGATCGGATTCGTGCCGATTCCTTCATTGCACGCTTGCACAAACGGCGAATTGTCGATTGCGGGGTTCGGGAGCACACTCACAAAACACAGAGCGTCGGCAATACTGCAGACAAACGACTGTCCGAGCAGCGAAATGAGGATGCCAGCAAATGCCTTTAGAACAGCGTTGATGTTTGCTGCGACAATCTCTGCAAAACTAGCGATGGCCATAAAGAAGATCGATACATCGCCCGTGAATAGCGCAAAAAGTCCAGTAACAAATTGAAATGTGGCAGTTCCCAAACTGATGATGATCGGTAACACGGTGTTGAGAGCGCCGGTGATAAATGTTGCAATGGCGTAAAAAGTCGTAGAGAGAACGTTTGTGTCGTCGACACATTCCAACATCTTGGCCAGCGCAAACAAAATATTGCCAAACGCCTGGACAACCGGATTGAGTAGACCCACGAGCAGTGTGTTGAATCCGGCAGCTGTTGGATGGAGCAGCAGATTCAGCAGACCGTTGACGCCATTGATAATCAGACGAGGAAATAAAGTAACCGCCTCGAATGCAATCACACTCAACGTCGTTGCCGCGGTAGTTCGCACGCTATCGGCAGTACCATTACACATGAGTGTCGTTGGAATAATTTGCGTCGGCAAGCAACCGAGTGAATCAGCCGCCACTTGTAGCCATGTTTGGTCAAAAGTAAACGGCGGAAATTCAAACGACGTCGCGCCGAGGCCGCCGGAGCCAGCCGGTAGAAAATTGACAAGAAACGTTTGCAGCTGTACGATAAGCATCGTTGCCGTGTTGGCGATGAAACCGACGATCGAGTCGTAGAGATTCAGCATGCAGCAGACAACCTGTGCAGACGGTTGAACATTTGTCTGGCTGCTGTCGGGGCAGCTTGGAAGCAGTGCTTCATCGAGTATACCGTTGATAAAATGGCGCATCAAATTGGTCGTTCGATAGCTCAATTCCTGCAGATTGTACGGCAGGTTCTGAACGGGAAAACACGTCTGCTTTGCCAAATATGCCGTCGTGGCGACGAGATCGGTGTGCAACAGCGGGTTAACCAACAGGGTCGCGATATCGCGCAGAACATTTCGGTAGCGCTCGGCGGTAAACGTATCAAACGGACACGTGCTGCCGACACACAGCGCCGAGAGAAAACGAAACAAGCAGACTCCTGGCTCCAAGATCTTTTCGAACATGATCTCGAATCGATTGACGTTTGGCGTCAACACGATATTCGCCGTGATGTTGCTACTGTGCACCAAGTGGCCCGGGCAGAGTGGGCAGTAGGCTGCCGCGAGGGTTGACTGCGGCGCCGACACCCAGCTGTTGTACAGTGGCGGTGAAAAGAAGTACTGAAGCGACGGTGTTCGCTTCGGCGATCGGCACACCGAAATGGCATCTATCAAATCCGGACACGGATTCAACTTTGGCGCTCGAAACACGATAAAGCCATTGACAATGCACGCCGCATCGACCACTACCTCGGTGCGAAACAGCACGTGTGCATACTCAAACGGTGACGCCACTTGGCCGGCAAACGCCGAATTGACAAACTTGTAAATCGTACCGATTGCAAAATCCTGCAACAGCGACACGACTTCGATAATCGCATTCAGAAAAGCGGTGATCACACACGGTATCTGGTCCACGATATTGGCAACAAACGTGAGCGCTTCGTTGACGACTTCGCCTTGCGTCGACATGACCACAAACTGCCGACCGCCAGTGGGCGAAAATACAGCCACCGACAGCGAACGATGGCCACTGACCGCCGACAGCGGTGCAGTCAGCTCGTCCTCAAACTCCTGACCGAGAGCTCGCATGTAATCGGCGACAAACGACGTGTAGTCGCTCAGAATCGACGCATACTCGCGCAGTCCGTCGTAGAACAGATCGAGTTTCCAAATGTTGAGACCGTCTGGATAGCTAAACGCTACGTCCGGATTGAAAATGATCTGAAACACCAGATTCTGCGTCAGTCTCGCCAAACGGAGCGCGAGGTCCGGTACAGCGCCGAGCAGCGTAAACGGCCCGCGGCGCGGAAACGGTGTCGACGGCAGCGGCAAGCCTGTTACGTCGCGGAGCAGTGTATTGATGCCGTCGACGATATTCGGGATGAACGCGTCCAGAAAGCGCGCCCAACTGCGAATCGCTATGTTGGCTGTGTTGATCGTCGAATTGAACGACGGAACTGGCGCCAGTTCGCCAAACGTGCCGCCGGGATTATTGCTCAAATTGACAATGTACTCGGCAGCCGCCTTGAACACGTTTTGCGTCGTAGCGACGTACGTAAACGCGAGTGTTGCGTTCAGCGCCATTGCAAACTCTTCGTCGTCAAACGGTTTCAACAGCGGCTTAAACACGTACGGCTGCAACGGTGAGCACGCTTGCTCGGTAACAAAACGCAGATTGTAAATCGCGTCGCCGACGAGATGACTCGTCTGGTTGAAATCTGGTCCAACGACCAGTAGACGCGATACTTGGCCAGGCGGCGTCGTTTGCTGCACCCACGCCACCTGCGCTTTGCCGAGCTCGAGCACCGCAGAGCCCAACAGCATCATAGTCATAAACACCTGCTGGCTGGCACCCACGACAGCGTGTAATACGGCGCTCGTCGTCGCCGTTTTGCTGACACGCGAAATGAAATTGGTCACCGGCAACACGTTGGACACTGAAAACGCGCTGAGAACGGCTGGCGGCATCACTATCGATTTCACCAGCGGACCGACGAAACAGTTGTAAGCCGACGCCATTGTCGGGAATATCAACTGTGGCTGCGCGAGGTAGACGGCGATGAATCCGCTGAGCAGCAGCAACGAAATGATCTTGCGTGGATTCATGGCCACGACAGACAGAAGAGAACCAGCAGTAGACGTTACAGAGCCAAAGAACTGCTGAAACGTCGAAATCACCACGAGTCCGATGGAACCAAACAGCGGCAACAGCGCCATTTCGTTGATCGTAATATCCGCATCGCCAACCGTTACCGTCACACCTTTGACGCGTTGGCGATGAGACAGAAATCCGACAATAAACAAAAGCGTAATCGCAGTCAGCAGCACGGGGATCAGGGCCAGAAACGCTGCTAGACCGACGACATAAATCTCTGTCGTCAGAGATGGCGTCAGTAAGAGAGCAGCCTGCGCTCCAACTGCTGCCACCGAAGTTGACATTAACGATTTATTGAGTAGCGCGTCGCAGCCTTATAAGGTCGCTGTTTTCGACATACTAAATCTCCCAATGGCGTTTGAGTCTACACGTCGGCTGATGGGCATAGCGATTGGATCGCTGTTGCTGTGGGCATTCACGTGGCTGTGGGCATTTGTGTGGATTCCATTCAGCGGCGCGCAGTTTTGGTACCTGTTTTTCGGCATTGCGGAACCGTTCATTTTCTTGCTGGTGGCGTTTACGAGCATACCTGCTGGCCTGTTGTTTACGATTATCGCCACCCAATTCGGGCTGCACATCGTAGCGGCCATTTTGCGTTTGCTCACCATAACGCGACCGATTGTCGTTGGCGAACTCACGGAACTGACGTTTGTGTTTCTCGAATTCATTGCTGTGATTGTCTACTTGTGGTACACCTACAACGTCTATCGATACGCAACCGCAGTCGACGCGACGAAACGCGACAAAGATAAATAAACGAGATTTATCATTTAGTTTTGCTTTCGGTGGCCAGTCCACATCATTTAACCATGTTATTTTTGTTTGCTCGCCAGATAGCCGCGAACGATCGGAAATGTCAGCGGTGTAAACCTCATGTTTTCAAGTCCTTCCAGACTCTGGCCAATGATGCCGATGATGTGCATCGAACAACCCATGTAAAACGTGAACCTCAAAATGGGCACCAAGTGATCTCTTATGCGCAAGCCGTGATATCGCACCGTCGTACAAGTCGTCAACAATCCGAGGCAAACACCAAACAGAAACGGTTTGTTTCTGAGCGATGGTACCCACGACATCACGTTGGCAGTTGGAAACAAAATACGCGACATCAAATATTTGATCATTCGCACCGACACATAAAACAAAATATGTCTTGCTGTAACGACCGTCCGTTTGGCGAACCAACGTTTTCGAAAAAGTGTCCGTTTCCAAACTGCAGCCACATCCAGTATCGTCATGCATCGGAGTGGGTGCAACACATCGTTCGCGCGCACCCGAAATACTGGTTTGAGTGCATAAAATATTGCCCGGAACTTGGTGTGCATATGCGCCACATGCTGTTGCGAACGTCGTCTTGCCGTGAGTGTGGAATATGGGTGCCTCTCGGCGAGTGCCCGGATGCAGCTGACTCGCAAACACACCGTCAAGCCGGTACAAAACGAATACGAGAGAACGACAGCGATACGGCGTTTGAAACGGGCGTTGCGGAACTGTGTACACTACAAGCAAAGCGATCAAATATTTCTCAAGAAGCGGAAGTCGACGATTGAACTTGACGGTGTCTTGTATTGCCGATTTATTTTTTATTCTTCGCAAATTTGAATTTTCCGTACGGCACCGTGACGCGATCGTCCATTGATTTGAATCTCGACTCACTAATCCACCTCGGATCCAGTGGCTCAAACCCAAGCCACAAAAAGTAGACAAAACACGCCAGCGGTAGACCGCTCGCCAACGAGAGGAGCGCAAATTCGACAAGAACGCCAAGAAATGTATTGACCGTCGTTTGATACACCACATGCGGATCAAACACGGCCGAGTACAACAAGTATGTAATCGTGGGCCCAATGTAGACAAGATAGGCGAACAAACCCCAAAAGTATTTGCGCTTGCGGTGTACGGCAACGTCGGCAAACAACTCGTTGTAAGAGTAGTAGACGAGTGCTTGCATGATCAACGTCCAAATAAATAGACTCAGGTGCGTGAAGAAATGCGACGCCTCGTTGCCGACCACGATAATCGAAATCGGATATACTTGAGCAAGCACTTCAAGCATTTCGGACCCCGAGAGCAGCATGAATATAACTAAATACAGCACCGATGTTACGATACCCCAAAGCGGAATAAACGTAACAGCGATAAAGCGTGACATCAAAGTTAACCGCCAATCTGTCACTCCAGTTGCTACGATCAACGGCGCCGGTAGTGTGGCCAGGTAAAACAACATTAGCATCGTCCACATCCAATTGGTGTAATGCTGAAAATAGTCACGGCACCCAAACTCGACCAGTTTGAATACCGACGCCGCCATCATCGCAGCAACCCAAACAAACTGCAAAACGGTGACGACGACCGCCAAAAACACGCGCGGCCGCATTTTGTAGTGGCAACATGCATTTGCTATAGTGCGATGTCGGCAAACGATACGTATCGTAAACGAATTGTACTGTAACGTAGAATTGATCGATCAAATAGACTAAACTGCACACAACGCGGACCCAAAAAAGTTGTCCGGAGCAAAAACGGCTCGAGTTATTTGATCAAAAAG
>ERZ650309.85-NODE-85-length-43993-cov-6.038463_pt1 | contig 43993 bp, 40 predicted proteins | sample MGYA00376245_ERZ650309 | MGnify/ENA primary metagenome ERZ650309 (study PRJEB26733, sample SAMN07839294) | wastewater metagenome | biome: urban; feature: wastewater treatment plant; material: waste water | place: USA: North Carolina | collected 2016-04-26 ... | reverse complement strand
AGTTTGCGCGTCGGCAGTTTCGGCGGCAATCGTGTCTTCCACGGCTTTCATCAATTCCGAATGTCGTGCCGCTATTGTCGTCGCCAGAAAGCCGGTTGTGCCGAATTTCATCAACGCGCGGGAAATTCGCCGAATGCCCGCCGAGCCGTTGGCCATTACGTCATCGCCACCGCTGCCGTGAAAGTGCGTGTCAATGAATCCGGGCATGACCACTCCGCCCACAGCATCAATCATTTGCGATCCGGGTTCAGGTGCGGCTTCTTTGCTGGAACCAACGAATTTGATCTTGCCGTCTTCAGACAGCACGATTCCATTTTCGATCACGGTTTGCGGCGTCACGATTTTGCCGCCGACGATTGCCAAACGAACCGGCATGGGGAACTCCTCCAAGGGAAATTGAAGCTCAAGAAGGCTGGAAGTTTACCATGCCGCCTGCCCTTGGCCGACGGGCTTTCCACCTTCCACGCCAAGAGCCCGCCTTTGCAAAAAGCCAGACCGCTGATTATCATCCCGGCTCATTTCAACGCTGACACGATTCAATGCCAAAACCAATGAAAAGCATCCACGAAGGTCACGAAAAAACACGAAAGTTGCTGTCTTCATTTCGCGTTTTTTCGTGTACTCCGTGGAGCATTTTCTTTTCACGGCAAGTATTCCGGTCGCATTGCGACACCCTAAAAAATCGAAATGAGTTGTAGCGCGGACTGATCTCTGCGCTTTGAACGCGAGTAATCAAAAAATAGGAGAGACGAATGGCTACTGATGTTTTGATGCCCCAAATGGGCGAATCCATTGCTGAAGGAACGATTGTCAAATGGCTGAAAAAAGTCGGCGATAACGTCCAGCGCGACGAACCGTTGCTGGAAATTTCCACAGACAAGGTGGACGCCGAAGTTCCGTCGCCAGCCGCTGGTGTGTTGCTGGAAATCCTGGCTAACGAAGGAGAAACCGTCGGTGTCAATGCAGTCATCGGACGATTGGGAGAAGCTGGCGAGGCAGGAGCAGCATCCTCGAAAGCGGCTGAACCTGCAGCCACAAAAGCCGCCGAAGGTGGCCCGACGCGTGACGATCCGGCAGTTGCCGCTTTGCAAAACCAAGCTAAGCCTTTGGCACCTGGTGAATCTACCGCTGTAAAACCGGCAGAAGCTGCGGCGATTCCTGCTGCCCCTCCTGCCGACGCCGCCAGTGAAGACGGTGACGGGAAAAAGGTTCGCTCGTCCCCACTGGTGCGCAATATTGCGCGCGAACACGGCGTCAATCTGGAAGAAGTTCCCGGCACCGGATTAGGTGGCCGCGTCACCAAAGAAGACATTCTGAGCTTCGTCGAAGGTCGCAAAGGCGCTCCTGCTCCAGCGGCGGTTCCGGCTGCGCCAGCTGCTCCGGCCCCGGTTGCGCCAGCCGCTCCGGCTGCACCTGTTTTGCCGTCGGCTCCTGCGCCACTGCCGTCAGTTCCTGCCTATGCAACTGGCGACCGTGTCACCATCGAACCGATGACAAATATGCGCCGCCGCATCGCGGAAAACATGATCGCCAGCCGCCGGACTTCGGCGCACGTGACCACGTTCTTCGAAGTGGATTTCACCAACATCGCCCGATTGCGCGACAAGATGAAAAAGAGCTTTGAAGCCCAAAACGGCACGAAGCTGACGTTCCTGCCCTTCGTCATCAAAGCAACGATTGACGCGCTGAAAGCATTGCCAATCGTCAACTCTTCGGTCGAAGGCGACAACATCGTCTACAAGCACGATTACAACGTAGGCATTGCCGTCGCGCTGGATTGGGGATTGATTGTTCCGGTTATTAAACAAGCCGACGCATTGAGCATCACAGGCCTGGCTCGATCTTCACAGGATTTGGCCAATCGCGCTCGCGCCAAACAACTCAAACCGGACGAAATTTCCGGCGGAACATTTTCCATCACGAACTTCGGCCTGTATGGCGGATACACCGCCACGCCGATCATCAACCAGCCGCAGGTCGCCATCCTGGGAATGGGCGGCATCCACAAAAAACCGTGGGTGGTGGAAACTCCGGACGGAGACGCCATCGCCATTCGCCACATCGGCGTGATGAGCCTGTCGTTCGATCATCGAATCATTGACGGCGCTGTCGGGGATCAATTCCTGGCGCACATCAAAAAGACGATTGAAACGACGGATTTTTCCGCGTTGCTGTAAAGGTTTCAGGTGTCGGGTGTCAGGTATCAGCGAAAGTTCGAACCTGTCACCTGACACCTAGCACCTAACACCTATGACTGTTTGCGAAACACGGTATCTCGGCTTGATTCCTTACGGCGAAGCGCATGAACTGCAAAAGCAGTTGGTCGAGAAACGCAAAGCGGACGAAATCCCCGATACATTCTTGCTGCTCGAACACCCGCACGTCATCACGCTGGGGCGAGCGGCAGACCGAACGAACATCCTGGCCGACGAAGCGACCCGCGCGCAGTTCGGCGTCGAGCTTCACGAAACCGGGCGCGGCGGAGATGTGACATACCACGGCCCAGGGCAATTGGTCGGGTATCCGATCATCAAATTGCTGCCCGGGCATCAGGACATTCGCCAGTACGTGCGCAATATCCAGGAAGTGCTGATTCGAACCGCAGCCGATTTTGGCGTCACAGCCGAACCAAGAGGCGGGGAATTCGTCGGCGTTTGGGTTGGCGATAACAAACTGGGCGCAATTGGCATTCGCATTTCGCGCTGGGTGACAATGCATGGATTTGCATTCAACGTCACCACCGATTTGAACTACTTTCAATTGATTGTGCCGTGCGGAATTCAAGGACACGGCGTGACTTCACTCCAACAACTCACTGGCAGGCAGTTCGCGTTACAAGAAGTCGCCGAACGTGTGACCCATCACTTCGGCGAAGTGTTCAACCGCTCAATTCACTAACCAAACAACTATGCCTAAACTCTCGCTCACCCAGCAGATTTTCATCGGACTTCTCATTGGAATTCTTGTCGGTTACTTGATTCATCGCGCCGATCACACATCAAGTTTGCAGCAACAACTAGCCGGGTCGGTCAACAACCTGACACTGGACGCGCAAACCAAAACAGACTTACTCACGGCAATCAACCGAGTTGATTCCCCAGCCAAAGCCGCCGACTTGGTGAGTACGATCAGCAAATCTACGCTGGATGTGCTGACGAAAGATCAGGTGCTGGCGTCAGCCAAAGCGCTGGATGCAGCTTATCAGGACAAAGATAATTGGATTCAATGGGTGCGCGTTCTGAGCCGCATTTTTCTCAGCCTGATCAAGATGCTGATCGCGCCGCTGATTTTCTCCACGCTCGTCGTTGGCATCACGAGTGCTGGTGATATGAAAAAGGTGGGGCGCATTGCCGTCAAGGCGATGACGTATTTCACCTGCGCGACGCTGTTGGCGTTGGTCATTGGCCTGGTGGCGGTAAATATTGTCAAACCCGGCAAAGGCATCAACCTGCCCAGCGAGCAAGGCTCCGAAACCAAAGAGATTGCCGCCAATGCCAGCCGGATGACACCGCAAAATCATCTGGTAAATATCTTTCCGACCAGCATCATCAAATCCATGGCGGAAAACGAAGTGCTGCAAATTGTGATCTTCAGCCTGATCTTTGCTGCCGCGCTGACCGGGATCGGAGCAAAAGCGAAACCAATCATCACCATGTGTGAATCGCTCTCTGAGGCCATGTTCAAATTCACGGCCTACGTCATGAAGTTCGCACCGTGGGGAGTGGGGGCAGCCATCGCGGTCACGGTTGGCGACAAGGGATTGTACGTTCTCAAAAATCTGGCCATGTTGGTTTTGACCTTGTATGGCGCGTTAGTCGTGTTCATTTTGATTGTGCTGGTTCCCGTCGCCTTGGTGGTGCGACTGCCATTCAAACGTTTTTTTCAATTGGTCAGAGAGCCCGCAACGTTGGCTTTTGTGACGACTTCGAGCGAATCAGCTCTGCCCAAAGCACTCGAAAACATGGAGCGTTTGGGTTCGCCTCGCCATATCGTCAGTTTCATTTTGCCGCTGGGGTATAGTTTCAATCTTGACGGTTCAACGCTTTACCTGTCACTGGCTGCGATGTTCGTTGCGCAAGCTGCCAACATTCAGCTTTCCATCGGTCAACAAATCGCGATGTTGCTGACACTGATGCTTTCGACCAAGGGCATTGCCGCCGTACCACGCGCTTCGCTGGTTGTGCTGGCAGGCACGCTTGCACAATACAAGCTGCCGCTTGAAGGCATTGCAGTGATTCTGGGCGTAGACGCGTTGATGGACATGGCGCGCACCGCGACGAATGTGCTGGGCAATTGCCTGGCAACGGCCGTCGTCGCTCGCTGGGAAGGGGAATTCAACGACAAAGGCAACGAGATTCTTGAACCAATACCGGCTGGCGTTTCGCCACATCATCACTAGTTTTTTGTAAACAGGAACGGATTGGCGCATGGATGTCGTTTACACGCTGCAAAATTTGGCGTTTGAGTGGGACTCCAACAAAGCTGAGTTCAATGTCAAAAAACATAATGGCGTGACATTCGAGCAAGCCGCCGAAACCTTTTTTGATCCATTTTTCCAATCTGGTGACGCTTCGATTGAAGGCGAGCAACGAGAGTTCATCATCGGTTATACTCTTTCGCAACAACTTCTACTCGTTGTTTTTGTAGAGCGAGGCGCTAGAACGCGAATCATTTCTGCGCGCCAAGCCACTTCCGCGGAAAGGAAACTATATGAGCAAGCCTGAAGAAATTTTATCTGATGGTATTTTGGTTGCCGAAGAAGGATTTGAACTTCGACTTCGCCCAAGAGCGTCGTCCAGCTTGACCATACAAATTCCAGATGACGTGCTGGCGTCATTACAAAAAATTGCAGACAGCCGCGAGATGTCGGTCGAATCCTTGATCAAATTCTATGTTGGGCAAGGACTGAGACAAGATTCGCTGGAGCAATTTGGAGAGCGCACGCTCGAAAAGGCGGCGTAATCTGAAACAGGCATTGTTGCCTGGAAGTAAATCTATGAGATCACTAAAAGACAGATTGCCGAAACCGGAATGGCTGAAGATCAAGCTCAACATGGGTGAAGACTTCCTGGAAGTCCGCCGGATGATGAGCGATCTGAACCTGAACACCGTTTGCCAGGAAGCTCGGTGTCCGAACATTTACGAATGTTGGTCGAATCGCACCGCAACTTTTATGATTGCCGGTGATGTTTGCACACGGCGCTGCGGATTTTGCGCTGTCAGCAAAGGCGAGCCGAAACCATTGGACGTTGGCGAACCGATGCACGTCGCCGAAGCTGTCAAGAAACTGAACTTGCAACACGCGGTTATTACAGGCGTCAACCGTGACGACAAATCCGACGGCGGAGCCGAACACTGGGCAGCCACGATCAGAGCCGTTCACGCATTAAACCCTGACTGCAAGGTCGAAGTCCTGATTCCAGACTTTGAAGGCAATCAGGATGCGTTGCAGGTGGTGCTTGACGCTCAGCCTGACGTGTTGAACCACAACACCGAAACCGTTCCGCGCTTGTACCGCCGAGTTCGTCCGCATGCTCAATACCAGGAATGGACGATGACTCTGTTGCGCCGAGCCGCCGATTATCGCGACCGTGCCAGGCCGATGATGCTGACGAAATCCGGCATTATGGTCGGCCTGGGTGAAACGACCGAAGAGATTCTGGAAACCATGCGCGACCTGCGCGCGACGGATTGCGACATTCTGACCATCGGTCAATACCTGCAACCATCGGAGCGCCGCTTGCCGGTCGAAAAGTTTTACACGCCTGCGGAGTTCGCCGAATTCAAACGCATCGGGTTGGAAATGGGTTTTCGATATGTCGAATCCGGGCCGCTGGTCAGGTCCAGCTACCACGCGCACGAACACAAACCGGAAAACGCTCATAAACTGAGCGAGGCTCTTTTCGAACAACCAACCAATCCACGCGAACTGCGCGTGCTGAACAATTTCAACGCAACCGCATCATGAATTTTGCGGCTAGCTCATTTTCACGGGAGAGAAATTTCTAGATGTACAAATTGGTTTTGATTCGCCACGGCGAAAGCACTTGGAACAAAGAAAACCGCTTCACAGGCTGGACGGATGTAGACCTGTCTGACAAAGGCCGCGAAGAAGCCAAGACCGCCGGACAGGTGTTGAAAGCTGACGGTTTCACGTTTGACGTGGCGTTTACGTCGGTTCTGAAACGCGCAATCCGCACATTGTGGACAGTGCTGGACGGATTGGATTTGATGTGGATTCCGGTTCACCATTCATGGCGGTTGAATGAACGCCATTACGGCGCGCTGCAAGGGTTAAACAAGGCTGAAACCGCCACCCAATTCGGCGACGATCAAGTCAAAATCTGGCGGCGCAGTTACGACATTCCGCCGCCGGATTTGGAAAAAACAGACGAGCGTTACCCCGGCAACGATCCGCGTTACGCCGATTTGTCCCAAGCCGAATTGCCGTTGACCGAATGTTTGAAAGACACCGTAGCGCGAATGTTGCCATACTGGCACGAACAGATTGCTCCGGCAGTCAAAGCGGGCAAAAAGGTGATCGTCGCAGCGCACGGCAACAGTTTGCGCGCGCTGGTCAAATACCTGGATGACATTTCAGAAGAAGACATCATCAATCTGAACATCCCGACCGGCATTCCGCTGGTATACGAACTCGATGAAAACCTGAAACCGATCAAGCATTATTACTTGGGCGACGCCGACGCGATTGCCAAAGCCGCCGAAGCCGTCGCCAATCAAGGCAAGGCAAAATAATTCTGGAGCGCGGCGTGAGAGCGCCGCTTTTCCACATTCCCACAGAAACATCGTTGGAATCTGAGAAAGCGGCACTCCACGCCGCGCTCCACACAAGCGAGGTGTCCAATGCCGATTCGCCGCCTGTTGATTCTGACCTTCCTTTGCGCGTCATCAGTCATCGCCAATGCTCAAGACCGCTGGCCGCAATTTCGTGGCGCGCAGTCCATTGGCGTAGCCGAAGACCCTACTCTTCCGGAAAAATGGAGCGCGACAGAAAACGTCGCCTGGAAAACGGACATTCCCGGCATCGGCTGGTCTTCGCCGATTGTGTGGGGAAATCAAGTGTTCCTGACGTCGGTCATCAATACCGGCGACACTGAACCGCCCAAGAAAGGCTTGTATTTCGGCGGCGAACGTCCGATTCCTCCAGCTGAGCATCGTTGGATGGTTTACGCCGTGAACTTTCAAACTGGCAAAGTTCTGTGGGAGCGCGAAGTTTATAAAGCCATCCCGAAATTTTCGCGGCATTTGAAAAACAGCTTTGCCTCAGAAACTCCGGTCACAGACGGCGAACGCGTTTATGCTTATTTCGGCAACGTTGGACTGTTCGTGTTTGACATGAAAGGCACGCTGTTGTGGAAACAGATGTTCGACGCGAAAAGGACCCGCTTCGGATGGGGCACAGCAGCTTCGCCAGTGGTGTACAAGGACAAAATCTTTATCGTTTGCGACAACGACGAACAATCCTATTTGGTGGCGCTGGACAAAAAGACCGGCAAGCAAATCTGGAAAGTTGACCGCGAAGTGGGAACCAACTGGGCGACGCCATACATTTGGGAAAGTGGCCAGCGCACGGAGTTGGTGATTCCCGGGACGAAAGCCGTTCGCTCTTACGACCTGGACGGCAAAACGCTGTGGGAATTCAAAGGCATGTCTTCCATCGCCATTCCCGTTCCGTTTTCCAAACATGGGTTGCTATACATCACGTCAGGTTACGTCGGCGATCAGCATCGCCCGGTTTACGCCATTAAGCCGGGAGCTTCGGGCGACATTTCCTTGAAGGAAGGCGAAACCAGCAATCAATTCATCGCCTGGTATCAGCGCCAAGCCGGGCCGTATAACCCTTCACCGATTGTTTACGGCGATCTGTATTACACACTGCTGGATCGCGGTTTTTTCACTGCGCACGACGCCAAAACCGGCAAGGAAGTTTATGGCAAACAACGCATTGACCCGGCAGCAGGAGCATTTACGTCTTCACCTTGGGCATACAATGGAAAGATTTTCGCGTTGAGCGAAGACGGCGACACTTTCGTCATTCAGGCTGGCAGCGAATACAAACTGGTCGGCAAAAATTCGCTGGACGAAATGTGCATGGCAACGCCGGCAATCGTCAAAGGCAGCCTGATCATTCGCACGGCGACGAAACTCTATCGAATCACTAACACTGCCAAAAAGTAACAACCACCAACAAACTCTCAAAAAGCAAAACGGCGAAGGTCTTCACTCTTCGCCATTTTGCTTTTTGGAAATCACCTTGCTCGCCTTCTCAAGCCTTGGGGTGCGCTTTGTCATAAACCTCCATCAGCTTGTCGGTGGAAACGTGCGTGTACTTTTGCGTCGTCGAAAGCCGCGCGTGTCCCAGCATTTCCTGAATTGCTCTCAGGTCGGCTCCGGCATCCAGCAAATGCGTGGCGAACGAATGCCGCAAACTGTGTGGGCTGATGTGATGCATGTCAGCACACATCTTGACGTATTTATCTACCATTCTCCCCACTGACCGCGCCGTGATTCGCGTGCCCTGGTAATTAAAAAACAGCGTAGCCGGGTCGGCTTTCTCTGGATCGGCTTCGATCAGCAATTCTCCGCGCACAGCCAGATATTCCTGCAACGCCACCAGGGCATGATTGCCAAACGGCACAATGCGTTCCTTTCGGCCTTTGCCTTTGACCCGGACAGTTTGGTTGGTGAAATCAATGTCGGTCATGTTCAGCCCGACCATTTCTGACACGCGCAAACCGCTGGCGTACAGCAATTCCAGCATCGCTCGGTCGCGTTTCCCCAACAGCGTTTCTGTGTCCGGCGTTTCGATGAACCGAATCATCTGTTCTATGGTCAGGTGGTTGGGCAGCGTCCGTTCGACTCGCGGCGAAGCAACGAGCTTGGCGGGGTTCATTTCCATCACGCCTTCGCGGCACAGATAACGAAAGAAGGTCCGCAAGCTGGCGACTTTGCGATGAATCGAGCTTTTCTTTTTCTTCTTTTCGTACAGCGAAGACATGTATTCGCGAATGGTCAGATGATCAACGTCGCGCACATTGACTGAACGCCGCTTGCCGTCCTTATCTGGCGGGGCAATGTAATCGTAAAACTGCACCAGGTCGCTTTCGTAATTTCGCAGCGTATGCGGCGAAGCATTTCGTTCGTACTTCAAATGCTTCATAAAATCATCCAGGTATTTCTGCACAATACACTCCCGTTAATCCGAGCTTTCTGGTTGCTCTTTCAGCTCAACTACCTTCAACCAAACCGAGCAACGCCGCTTCCATCGCCACTTGCCGATTAATATTCACGCGCAAGTTTTTGCGAACTTCGCTGATCTTTTCACTCCACGACATCACACGTTGCAACCCGATTTTTGCGGCAAGTTGTTGCAACCGATCTGCAACATCCACATTGATGATTTGATCGTGCGAACTTCCGCCAGACAGTAAAAACACATCTCGCAAAATTGAAATTAGCAAATCAAGTTCTTTTTCAAACTCATCACGCTCTTTTTTCCCAATGTATTCTGCCGCTTTCAACAACCGAAACCGATCCTGGCCTCTTGCCATCAGTTCCAACAACTCAATCAGCGTGCGGCGCTCCTGGCGGTAAACGGACAGATCAAAAGCCGTTGCCTGGCCGATGCGGCCTTCGCTGACGCGAGCCAGCAGCGCCGTATCCGCAGCCGGACGTGGGTAGTTTTCCGTCAGAAACGTTTCCATTTCAGCGATGGGCAGCGGGGCAAAACTGATTCGCTGTGAGCGTGAACGAATCGTTTGCAACAGCGAATTCGGACGCGAAGTCAGCAAAATCAACGTGGACGTCGGCGGAGGCTCTTCCAGAGTTTTTAACAAAGAATTGGCGGCTTCATCACGAAGCCGGTCCGCTTCGTCAATGATGAAAAACCGCTGGCGGCCTTCGCGTGGACGATAATAAACCTCTTCGGCCAGTTCGCGGGTTTGAGCAATTTTGATGTACTGGCCGTCGGGTTGAATGGTCGTCACATCGCCGTAAACACCTTCGTCAATTCGGCGGCAAACCGCGCAATCGTCACAACTATCAGTTGCAAACGAATTGCCGGGAGCCTTTTGACAGTTGGTGGCTTTCGCCAGCGTCAGCGCAAACTGGCGCTTGCCGACGCCGTCCGGCCCGGCAAAGATTAATGTTCCGGAGACGCGGCCGTTGGTCAGCATCCGCTGTAAAATTCGTTTATTCCGTTCATTTCCAATCAGTTTGGCGAAAGACATGCCCCAAATTTATAGGCGTGGCTGATATTGTCAACCGGCAGCGGGAATCTTAGGGGGCGAAAATAGATTGCCAGGCTTTTGAACTTGCCTTGACACAATTTAGGCCGGTCTGTACCCTCTGCGTTTTGCGTTTACTGCCAGATCGCCCACATGCGGTCACCAACGGTTCAAATTCTATGTTCGAGGCACTATCAGACAAGCTAAAAAAGGTTATCAAAGACCTGCGCGGCGAAAGCCGCCTGTCACCCGAACATCTGGATTTGGCAATGCGCGAAATTCGCATTGCGCTGCTGGAAGCTGACGTCAACTTCAAAGTCGTTAAAGATTTCGTTGAACGAGTCAAAGCCAAAGCTCTGGGCCAGGAAGTGTTGCAACAGCTTTCGCCAGGGCAGCAGGTCATCAAAATCGTCAACGACGAAATGATTTCGATGCTGGGTGGAACTTCCAGCCGGTTGCTGTTTACTCAGCGACGACCGAATTCGGTGATGATCGTCGGATTGCAGGGATCAGGTAAGACGACTTCGACCGGGAAACTGTCGAAATGGCTTTACAACAATCAAAGCCGCAATCCGTTGCTGGTATCGGTTGACGTTTACCGTCCCGCCGCGCGCGATCAACTGGCTGTAATCGCGAAAGCCATCAACATTCCGATCTTTGAAGGCAACGGAATCAACGATCCGCTTGAACTGGTCAAAGCTGCGCGGTTGCATTGCGAACAAGTTGGCTTTGACACGTTGATGATTGACACCGCCGGACGGCTGCACATTGACGATGCGTTGATGGAAGAATTGCAGCGCATCAAAGCCGAAATGCAGCCGGTTGAGACTCTGTTCGTCGCCGATGCGATGACCGGCCAGGACGCGGTCAAAAGCGCGAAAGAATTTCATGATCGCATCGGTATATCGGGCGTCATCCTGACCAAAATGGATGGTGATGCTCGTGGAGGCGCGGCGCTTTCGATCAAGGAAGTCACCGGACAGCCCATCAAGTTTGTCGGCGTCGGCGAAAAATACGATGCTTGGGAACCGTTTTATCCCGACCGCATCGTGTCGCGCATTCTGGGAATGGGCGACGTGATTACGCTGATTGAAAAGGTTCAGCAGGAAGTTGACGAACAAAAGGCAATTGAACTGCAAGAGAAGATGGAGCGGAATGCTTTCACACTGGAAGATTTCCGCGATCAACTTTCGCAGATGAAAAAGCTGGGTTCGTTGGAAAGCATTTTGGGTATGCTGCCCGGCGATATGTTTGCCGGTATGCCCAAGATGACTCCGGAAATGTCGGCCCAGATGGAAGCCGAAATGAAGCGCACTGAGGCGATTATCAATTCGATGACGCTGAAAGAGCGCGACAATCACTTAATCATCAATCTTTCGCGCCGCCGTCGCATTGCGATGGGCAGCGGCACGAAAGTTAAAGATGTTGACAGTTTGTTAAAGCAATACGTCGAGATGAAGCGCATGATGCAGCAGATGATGGGCGGCAATGGAATGCTCGGCGGATTGCGCGGCAAAGTTGTTCGCAAGTTGACAGGCGTCGGCTCGCGTAAGAAGAAAGACAAAAGAAAAAAGAAGAGAAGATAAGTTGCCAATGAGTGGGGCTTGTTGATCGGCCATTTTGCCGAAAAGCCCTGAACACTGACAATGCTGTACATCTTGTCTATAATCCAAGTGCTTTTAATCACGTTTTTTGGAGGTATTCGCTTTGTTAGCAATTAGACTGACAAGACAAGGCGCGAAGAAGAAACCTTTTTATCGCGTTATCGTGGCGGAAAAGCGCAGCAAGCGCGATGGCCGTTTCATTGAAATCCTCGGCTATTACAATCCTTGCCGCGAGCCGGTGGAATTGAAGCTCAATCACGACCGCATCAGTTATTGGATGAAATGCGGCGCGCAACCGAGCGAAACCGTTCGCACCTTGATTCGCAAAAGTGAACAGCAACAACCCGCCAGCACCGAAGTCGGCAACTAAGCGTTCGCAAGTGCGCTGTTTCAGCGCATGAACGTGGTTGCCGATTACGCAGGCTGATTCGGAGAGGTCGCAATGAAGGAATTGGTTGAGTTAATCGCCCAAGCATTGGTTGATAACCCTGATGATGTCAAAGTTAAAGAGATCGAAGGGCAGCAGGCAACAGTGCTGGAATTGCGCGTCGGCGAGGGCGATTTAGGCAAAGTCATTGGCAAGCAAGGCCGCACTGCCCGCGCAATTCGGACGGTGCTCAATGCCTCCGGCACAAAATTGAAAAAACGATTCGTGCTGGAGATTCTGGAATAAGTTTGCCCGACAATCCCGAAGAACTGATCAGCGTAGCGCGCATTGCCCGTCCGCAAGGTCATCGCGGCGAAGTCATCGCCGACCTGCTGACGGATTTTCCAGAGCGGTTTTCCAAGCTCGGTTCTGCGTTGATCAAAAAACCAAACGGCGAATTGATCCGGCTGCAACTGCAAGCTTCCAGAATGCACAAAGGCCGAATCGTTCTAAAGTTCGCGGGCTATGACGATATGAACGCCGCTGAAGGCTTGCGCGATGCCCGCGTTATGATCACCACCGACCAACTGGTCAAATTGCCTGCGGACAATTACTTTGAATTCGACCTGGTTGATTGCGAAGTAACAACAACAGGCGGGCAGGCGGTGGGCAAAGTAACGGGAGTTCAGAAGTTCGGAGCGGCCCCTTTGCTGGTTGTAAGAGATGAGGAACGCGAGCATCTGATCCCGATGGTTTCCAGTATTTGCGTTGAAATTGACACGACGCAAAAACGAATCGTTGTTGATCCGCCAGACGGTCTTTTGGATTTGTAATTTTCCATTTGCGATTTTCCACTTGTCATTCACGGAGATCTGAACATCTCTCTTGATGGAAAGGGAAAATGGTAAATGACAAATGGAAAATGTAATGCGCTTTGATCTGCTGACCATCTTCCCGGAGTTTTTTACCGGGCCATTTGACCACGGCATCATTCGCCGTGCCCGTCAGCAAAAACAGATCGAGATTAACATTCACGATCTACGCTCTTTTACAGACGACAAACATCACGTTGTTGACGACCGTCCGTTTGGCGGCGGCGACGGAATGGTTCTGAAACCGGAGCCGATTTTTCGCGCCATTGAAACTTTGCTTGCCGAAGAACAACCGGAAACAGTCCCCGGCGACGAGCAAAAGCGAACCGCCATTGTTTTGATGTCACCGCAAGGCAGAGCTTTTTGCCAGGCTGAAGCCGAACAACTTGCCCGCGAATGTTCGCGGATGATTTTGCTCTGCGGGCGTTACGAAGGCGTTGACGAACGTGTTGTACAACATCTGATCACAGATGAAATTTCCATTGGAGATTACATTCTGACGGGCGGTGAAATTCCCGCGATGGTCGTGGTAGACGCGGTGACACGGTTGCTGCCAAACGTGCTGGGCAGCGAAACGTCGGCAGTTCACGATTCATTCAGCGCCCAGAACGAAGGGTTGCTGGATTATCCGCATTACACTCGACCGGCTGATTTTCGCGGCTGGCAGGTGCCGGAAGTTTTGATCGGCGGCCATCACGCCGAAGTTGACAGGTGGCGAAGACGAGCGGCTCTGTTAAAAACGTTGGAGCGGCGTCCTGAACTATTGACTGGCGTTGAGCTAACCAAAGAAGAACGCCGATGGCTGGCCGAAGCCAGCAACGAAATTAAGAACCCAGAAATTTGAAATTTTAAGATTTGAAACTTGAGAGGTGATTGCTATGTTTGCACTTAGTAATGTTGAACAGTCATATTTGAAAACAAATATTCCCGACTTCATCCCAGGCGACACTGTGCGTGTCCACGTGCGAATCAAGGAAAGCGAAACCAAGGAACGGTTGCAGGCTTTTGAAGGTGTTGTCATTGCCCGAAAAGGCAGCGGAGTCAGAGAAACCATTACGGTCCGCAAAACTTCGTTCGGAATCGGCGTCGAGCGGATTTTCCCGCTGAGCGCGACGATTGTTGACCACATTGAAGTCGTCAAGCGTGGCCGCGTCCGCCGAGCCAAGCTGTACTACCTGCGTGCCCTGCGCGGCAAAGCAGCCCGTATCCGTGAACGTGACACCCGCGTGACTGCCGCTAACAAGGCAGCCGGAAAAATCGCCAAAGGCTAGGCTGACACATTGGAAAAATGGGAGCCGAGAGAGTGTTTACACTCCTCGGCTTTTGCCGTTTGCATCGCTGCACGGTTGATTTATAAGTGTTTTTACTGACCCAGCCCCCCGCTATCTAAACAATGGCCCGAACAGGGCTGCCGATATTTGCCATGTACTTGCCCATCAAATTCCTCTCGTAACCAGTACCCAGCCTGTGACAGACAGGTATTACGCTCTGAAATTCCATCTGGAGAATCGCCATGACTGACAGCAACGATAAAAGCGTTGATTCGAACAAAGCTGTCGAAACCGCCGACTTTGACAGCAACAACCAATCGGAATCGCAGCCGGTCAGATTGCAGTCCATAAAGCTTGCTGCTGTTATCAGCGCTGTTGGTTGCTTGGTGCTTTATGTCTTGCGGTTGGATCACATTGCCGGATTATTTGTGGACGACGGTTGGTACGTTTTACTGGCGCAGTCACTGGCCTCCGGGCAGGGCTATACACTGGCAAATTCGCCAACTCCAGGAGTGTTGCCATTTTACCCCCCCGCTTTCCCCTTTCTACTTTCGTTGCTTTATCGCTTGTATCCTGAGTTCCCAAACAACGTCTGGTTGCTGAAATCGCTTTCGGTAGCGGCAATCCTGAGTATGGGAGTGATTGCTTACCGTTATTTCACCCGCGAGCGGTCATTGTCGCCACTGTGGGCGTTGGGAATTGTGGTCATTGCTGTTATTAGTCCGCCGCTGGTTTTCCTGGCGACTTCGACAGTCATGTCGGAATGTGTGTTCACGTTTTTCACGGTTGCGGCGATTGCAGTGACCGAACGCGCTGTTCGCTTGAACAAAGAAAGTCTGCCGTTAATGCGCTATATCGTCGCAGGCAGTTTGTTGACAGCCATAGCGTTCCTGACGCGGTCCATTGCCATTGGACTGCTGCTGGCAGCACTGCTTTACCTGGCAAAAGAGCGCATGTGGCGCGCAGCAGTTGTCTTTACCGCTGTTTTTTTGATCTGCGTTGCTCCGTGGACGATTTATGCTCAACGACACGCTCCAACAATCGAACAACGACAAGATCAGGGCGGCATGATGACCAAAAGTTATTCTGAATGGTTTTGGTCGAAGCGCGCCGGAGTGGAATCTGCCGGAACGGTCACGATAGCGCAATTGCCACAAAGAGTTTTGACAAATGTTCTGGAAATCTCTGGACGCGATGTCGGGCGACTAATCACCACTCCGATTTTCGAGGCGCTACGCGATCCCCTGGAAGAAGCCAAGCAAAACGAAGTGCGCGAAACTGGGCGAGGCAGCACCATTTGGTTTTCATTCCTGTTAAGCATTGTGGCCTTGATCGGATTTATCTCCGTCGTTCGTGAGAAAATCACCTTGGCTGAAATCGCCATTGCGGGACAACTGGGCATCATAGTGCTCTGGCCCTGGGAAACATTTCGTTTTGTCCTGCCGCTGACCCCCTTCCTGATTTTTTATTTCGTGATGGGGTGCCGCGCAATTTTTGAATGGGCGGCGAATTTTTACCCTGTGCTTGGCAAAAGCTTCAATTCGGCGATGCAACTACGGCTGGTCGGCACACTCATAGTTGCTATTATCGCCGTCAACCTTTATGGGCATGTCAGCTACCTGTCCAAAATGTATAGTGATAAGTTGAGCCAACCAGCCTGGTTGACGATGTTTGACGATATTGAAGCAATGTTCCGTTGGGTGAAGAGTGGAGTGCCGCAAGATGCCATTATTGCCACGCCGAACCCTCCGATGGTGTATCTATACACGAAACGAAAAACTGTTGACGCCGAAGCTCCTGCTTATAAATGGGATCGCTGGAAACAAATGGGCGTCAACTATCTGGTTCGCGCAGCTTCAGTTCCTGAGCCAATTGATCCTGCTGAAGCCAAATTCAAGGTACTGTACAGATCGCGCGGAAACGCCAGCATACGAGTGATTGACCTTGGCCCGCCCAATGAGCGGCCAGACTGGAATTCAACAATGACAGTTCCAGGAACCGGCAAATGAACACTTTATCAGAAGCAAAACATGACTGAGCCAATCAAAAATCATTCATCCGAACCAGAATCAACACTCGCCAAGGCACAAAACAATTCAGACAAGAGTGCGCCGGGCTTTTTGCAGAGCCGCAAATTTATCGGGCTGTGTGCGGTGCTGGGAGCGTTGGTGTGTCTGGCAATCTATCTTTTGCGGTTAGATCAAGTTTCAGGTTTTTTTGTTGATGACGGCTGGTACGTGTTACTGGCGAAATCGCTGGCGACAGGACAAGGTTATAGTCTGATAAATTCGCCGTCACCGGGCATTCCTCCACTTTATCCTCCTGCATTTCCGTTTTTGCTTTCATTGGTTTTTCGCGTCGCGCCGCAGTTTCCACAAAATTTATGGCTGCTGAAAAGCGTTTCGATCGTGTCCATGATGGCCACAGGGTGGCTAACTTACCGTTATTGCGCCCGCCAAAGGCAATTACCCGATTATGTAGCCTTGGGAATCGGATTGGCGGTGGTGCTTTGTCCACCGCTGGTATTTTTGGCGACGTCAACGGTGATGTCGGAATGCGCGTTTGCACTCGTATTTCTGCTGACCGTACTGGTTGTTGAAAAATCTGTGCAGGCTGCGCAAACCGGACTAACCGCGCGTGCCTGGCAATTTGCGGCGTTCGGTGGAGCCTTGGCGGCGATTGGACTTCTGACGCGTTCCATTGCGCTGGCATTGTTGGCTGCGGGGTTCTTGTATTTCCTGAAAGAACGGTTGCTGAAATCGGCGCTGTTTTTCGCCGCTGGAGCGATATTGATTTTCGGGCCTTGGATGATTTATTCGCGGACTCACCAACCAACTCCCGAACAACAGCAGGAACAAGGGGGCCATATTGTGGTGCCCTACACGACACAGTTCTGGCAAAAACGCGCCGGGTTTGAAGACAGTGGAACTATCAGTGCGGCGGAATTGCCCACTCGTGTGCTCAACAACTTCCTGGAAATTACCGGTCGCGATGTATTGCACGTGCTGGCAGCCCCTGTCTTTGAGACCCTGCGCGATCCTTTCGCCGAGATCAAACGCAATGCAGTGCGCGAAGGTCGCACTGGCGATCCGCTATTGTTTTCGTTTTTACTGAGCATTCTGGTTCTGGCCGGTTTCATCGCTGCGGTGCGCGAACGAATAACAATGGCGGAACTGGCTGTTCCCTTTTCTATTGCCATCACGATTTTATGGCCGTGGGAAACATTCCGCTTTATTTTGCCGCTGGTTCCTTTTTTACTGTTTTACACCGTGCTGGGAGTTCGTGTTTCGCATTCGCTGCACCAGCGAATGCGGCAACGCAGCAACCAGGAACAGTTAACTATCGGCATGGGATTGGTTGCCGTGGTTTTTATTGCCATCAGCCTTTATGCGAATGCGTCTTATCTGCTAAAACAATTTGGCAATGATACTGCGGCGAAACCTCAAATGGTGCAAATTTTCGGTGAAGCCGAAGCCATGTTGAGCTGGGTGAAAAACAACGTGGGATCAAACGATGTCATTGTGACCAACAATCCGCCGCTGGTTTACTTGTACACAGGGCACAAAACGGTCGCCAATAACAATCCACAAGGCAATTGGCAAAACTGGAAGCGGCTTGGCGTTCGTTACATGCTGATGGTTTCGATTTATCAGGAACCACCTCTCCCATCCGAAGAAAAGTTCAAAACGGTTTACCACTCAAATAAAGGAGTCAATTTCCGAGTGCTTGATCTAGGGCAGGCGGAAACACGGCTTCCCTGGTAAAAATCAACCTAGCTAATTGCAAGACAGGTCATGCGAACGAAAAATCTTCCCAACAAACACAAACAGCCGACTTCTGTTGCTGAAACTGCGGTAGCCGATCAAACGACGCCGGAAACATCGAGCAAAGAGTTTCTTTTTATCAGCACAGGAATTGCTGCACTGATTTTTCTAGCAGTATATCTGCTGCGGCTGGATCGCATTGTCGGCCTGTTCGTTGATGACGCCTGGTATGCGCTGCTGGCGAAATCCTTGGCCACAGGACAGGGGTATCAACTTATCAATTCGCCTTCGCCGGGTATTTTGCCTGTTTATCCACCTGTGTATCCGTTTCTGATGTCGCTGGCCTACCGGCTGTGGCCAAGCTTTCCGGACAACCTCATGTTGCTGAAAATGGTTTCGATCACAGCGATGCTCCTGGTCGGGTGGGGCAGTTACAAACATTTTAATCGGGACCGCGAATGGCCGCACTTGCTGTCTCTGGTTTGCGCTCTGACTGTAACGTTGATTCCCGGACTGGTTTTTCTAGCAACCTCTTCGACCATGTCCGAATGTGTTTTCACTGCGTTTCAGTTGCTGGCCGTGCTGGTGATCGAGGCTGCCGCGCGAGCCGACAACGGGAAAACAGAATTTCGCAACGCCGCATTGGGCGGAGCATTGGCCGCCACAGCCTTTCTGACGCGCTCCATCGGTTTGGCAGTCATTGGAGCCGGATTTCTTTATCTGCTGAAAGAGCGCAAGTGGCGCTCGGCGGCGGTGTTCACGATTGCAGTTGCGATTTTCGCTGCGCCTTGGACAATTTATTCGCGCACGCACAAACCCAGTGTTGAACAGCGCACCGAACAAGGCGGCATGATCGTGCAGGATTATTCCGAACAATTCTGGCAAGCTCGCGCGGGCGACACCTCTTCGGCAATCATTCATTGGGAGAGTTTGCCAGATCGAATGTGGTCGAATGCAATGAAGATTGCCGGGAACAATCTGGCGATGATTTTTGCTCCCACGCTTCATCGCTCGACAAAACTAAGCGGCGAAGAAACATTGGAATCGGGCTTGAAAACTCATGGGCTTTCTTATTTTCTCAGCCTATTGCTGCTGCTGGGTTTTGCGCTGACAGTAAAACGTCGGCTCGCTGTGGCTGAGATTACTATCGCGTTTACCTTGTTGATCACCTGCGCCTGGCCTTGGGACACCTTCAGATTTCTTTTGCCGCTGGCGCCATTTCTGATGGCTTATTTGTTGGAATCGCTGCGAGGCATACGCGAATTTGTGCAAACAAAATTTGAAACCAAGACTTCGGCTGAACCTTGGCGAGCGATGACGATTCTGGCCGGATTTCTTTTGGTGTTTTTCATTTACGACCATTCCGCTTATCTGGCCAAACGTTCTGATCTTTCGCGAGCGGAATACCTGCCCTGGCAAGCAATCTTCAATGAAAATCTGGAAGCGTTGAAATGGATCAAGGAAAAAACGCCGGAAGATGCGGCTGTCTGTTCAATGAATCCAGCACTGGTTTATTTATACACGGGGCGTAAAAGCGTCGCCAGCAACAACGCCGACGACAACTGGGAAAACTGGAAACGGTTGAACGTGCGCTATATGGCTTACATATCAGTGTTTACGATTGCCGATCCTGGCCTGGAGGAAGGGCGTTTTGACCAGGCTTACCGCTCAAAAGGCCCTCTGAAAATTCGCGTGATGGATTTGGGGCGCAAAGATACCCGTTTGCCGTGGAAATCATTCAACCCTTCTGGCGGTTCGATCAAGATAGACAATTTGAATTGATGCCAATCGAGCATTTGCTCACAGAGAATCGAACATGGACAGGATTGACAAGCTTGAACAAGATCGCCGGTCAAACGCCGAACAAAAATTTCAACTTGTTGAATTCTGGAAATTCTGTCTGACCGATTCTGGTTCGCCACGCGCAAAAGATTGGCTGGCCAGATTGTTTCTGCTACTGCTTCCTGCGGTCTTTTTTTGGCGAGAAACACTGGGTTGGCTGACGCTTGGCGATCAGGACGCAGTGTTCTGGTTCTTCCCTGCTTACCAATTCGCCGCCGAACAAATCCGCGCAGGCTCCTTCCCTTTGTGGAACCCCAATCAATATGGCGGCATTCCGTTTTTTGCGGAATGGCAATCCGGAGTGCTTGATCCATTGAACTGGATTCACTGGATTGGCGCGACATCACGAACACTCACACTTTCCCTGGAGCTAAGTTTTGCCGTCGCGTTGCTGGCCATGTTCAGTTATGCGCGCAGCCTGAAGTTTACGCGCCGGGCCAGCATCTTTGCCGCCGTCATTTTCGGCCTGAGTGGTTTTCTGGTTGGCCGCACCCTATATCCGGGCTTCGTCCGCATCGTAGCGCTGATGCCGCTGGTGCTCTGTTTCACCGAACGACTGAGCCAGCGCGGACGATGGCGCGACGTTGTGTTTGGCTCGCTGATTATCACCTGGCAAATCTTCGCCGCTCACCCGCAACCGCTGATTTATTCTTCGCTCTTGGCCTGCGCATATGCGCTGATCAAATTTCAAATTTCAGATTTCAAAGAATCGCTCCGCTTTTTGCTGAAGTTTTCCGTGATGTTCATTGCGGCAATCGGTTTGGCGGCAATCCAACTTGCCCCCGCATTTGAATTCGGCACGAAATCCGTTCGGCAGGAATGGCCGTTTGAACTCTTCACGCTGCATTCGCTGCATCCGGTTTCGTTGCTGGTGACGCTGTTTCCGTTTTTACACGGTTCAGGGAAAACGATTTACTCGCTGCCGTACTGGGGAACGTATTGGCACCACAACGAAGCGCAAATTTACCTGGGGGCGTTGGCTTTGTCGCTGGCTGTGGCGGGGACGATTGCGGCGTGGAAGTTTCGATTCAGCGCTGGAAAGTTTTGGAGCGCCGTCGCCGCCATTGGAACGATTCTGGCGATGGGAAAATACTCCGGCTTCGTCGCGCGATTACTTTTTCACGTTCCGCTGCTCAGCCATTTCCGCAGCCCGAACCGCCACTGGATGGAAGTGACCATGGCTGCCGCGGTGCTGGCCGGTTATGCTGTTGACCGGTTGATTCGCGCGGAAAAAGAGTCTGGGCTTATCGGCCGTAGTCTGCAAATTTCGTCGGCAACCATTGCCTTGCTGGTTTGCACGATCGGAGGCTTTGCGGTTTGGCGAAAAGATTCGACTGAAAGCATCCTTCGCTCGCTGCCGAATTTGAGTCACCTGCCAACCGGTTTGCTGCAAACGGCGAAGTGGGAATTTCTGCTGCCGATGATCGTTGCAGTGGTTTCCTGTTTTGCATTGGTCATCTTTTGCCGAATCAGTACCGCGAACAAAGAGCGTGCTTCCTCAAGCGCGCCTCGCTCGTTACCGCTCGCGGTGCTGACTCTGCTGCTGGTCTTGCTGATAGATTTCAATCTCTACGCAACCTTCGCTCCGATCAACAACCCGGCAAAACTGGAAACACTGATTGGTCGAGCGATGCCGTCTGAGCTTGCCGCCAAGCAAACTCCGCTTCAGCCAATTCGCTATCAAATGATGCTGAATGCTTCGACCGGAGAGTTCAGTCCATTCTGGTTTTACGGCCACGAAATGATGGCGGGTTACGATCCAGTGCTGAGCGAACGGCAAAAAATCTTCAGCGGTTTGGACGAAGCCGGGCGCTCGTTCAACCTGACGATGCTGGAACCACAGGATCGCACGCTGGACATTTTCAACGTCCGCTATGTGTTTGTGCCGCCAAGTTTCTTGAGCGAAGCGCTGAACGACCACACACGTTGGCGCGAAGTCGTGATTCAACGCGACCCGGCAAAGCCTTACGCCGATTACCGCATCTTTGAAAATCTGCGCGCGCTGCCCCGTGTCTGGTTGGCCGAGAAAACCAAAGTCGCGTGGGAAGGCGACCAACTAAAACTAATTCGCGGCCAGATCATTGATCCCAGCTTTGATCCGCGAACGACAGCGCTGGTTGACCCTGAAACGGCAACCAAACTGACGATTGCGCCTGAAGTCGCGACGACCAGCAACACTGCGATCATTCGCCGCTCTCCAACTGAACTTGCTGTTGAAACCAACTCCGACAAAACATCGTTGCTGGTGATGAGCGAGATGTTTTACCCAGGATGGAAAGCAAAAATTGACGGCGCTGAATCCGAATTGTTGAGGGTTGATTACAACTTGCGCGGCGTTCAGGTAGCGGCTGGGAACCACATTGTCGAACTGAGGTACTGGCCTGAATCCATAACAAAAGGGGCGATCATCAGTTTGATGACCGCCCTGGGTTTGTTAGTAATTCTGGCTTGGGAAAAACGTCAAACACGACAACTTATGGACGTGGACGCGGCGTCGGAGTCGGCTTAGCTTTTGGATCGTCTTTCTTCACTTCGCCGGTTTTGGCTCCTGCGTCGGTTTTGGGTTTGTCATCAGCCTTTGGCTTTTCGTCTTTGACTTCTTCAGCATCCAGGAACTTGATGTCGGATTGGAAGCGGCGATAGTTTTTGTACTTGATCACCATCCGAATGTGCAGTGGTTCGCCGCCACCATCGAAGTAAAGGGTATCATCGCCGTAAGTGTAAGTCGGGAACCAATATCGTCCGTCAATGTTTTCACGGTAAGTCTCGAATTTCGGGAAACGCTGTTTGAATTCCGGGACGACTTTGCCAGCGGTTTTGACGACTTGCATGTCTTCGTCGTCCACCCAGATTCGGCCTTGAAAGTATTTACCCTCGACTTTTTGATCTTTCAGCCGCTTCAACTCGCGCTCGTTCGACATCACTTTTGGCGTCACGTCGAACACATACGTGCTTAGATCGTCCACTTTTTCCTTGCCCACATAACTGACGTTGTACAGCGGCAAATCTTTGGTCGTCAGAGCAAAGGGTTGCAGATTGGTCAGCGCGTTTTTGTCTTCATAAGTCAAAATCCCTGATTGCTCCAAATCAGAAATTGGCGCTTTGATAATTTTTTGCTGGCGCTGCCCTGCGTCGTTAAAGACAAATTCCGACACTTGATAAAATTCGCCAGAGACGGTTTTGGCTTGCCCGATTCGCTGAATTTTCGATTCCTGTAAATAGGAATACTCTTTCCAGATTTCCAACAATTCACTTTCTTTGGCCGTGAAGCGTTTGATCACTTCTTCCGGCGCAAGCTGTTGATGCGTTTTCTGCGCCGCCGGGGTTGGCTGTTGCTGGGCGGATGCCCTCCATAAAGAAACGCCCAGACTTGCTGTAATTAAGAAAGCTAACAAAATTCTTTTCATCTCGATTTCCTCCCCCAAATTGATCGTGTCGAATACAGGAATAGCGTCATTTGAACGAAGCCCTACAAGTCGGCTTGCACTTACTCAGGCGTCCTCAAATTCCGCCGATCCTTCAGACGTATCTATTACTTTTCCTGCTTCACGGACTTTCCGCCTGACCAGGTCGTAACTGAATCCGCGCCGCATTAAATAGTCGAACAGTTTTTTCGCAGCTTCCGGCGTTGTCGGAGCCCCTTTCAACCGCAATCGTTTGGCAACAGCGCGATCAATCAATTCTTCTTCGGCGTCGCCATCGTAAATTTGATTCAGGGTTTGCTCGGTGACTTCGTTCGGGAGCTTCTTCCGCTGCAAATCGTGGCGTAAACGGGTTCGCCCAATCGGCCTGACCGACAGCCGTGAACTCGCGTAACTGGCTGCAAACTGTTCGTCATCCAAATAGCGAAGCTCAATTAGCCGAGCGATGACTTGCTCCACGATGGGTTCTTCTGCCCATTCTTTTTCCATCAGCCGTCCGCGCATCTCAGCAACACTGCGCGGTTTGAACGACAACAGATTCAGAGCGCGATTCATGGTTTTTTCGTAAGGGGTTGCAGCCATCAAGGTCATCGTGACGCCGGGCATTCGCTTCGTCAAGCCAATAACGATTTTACGATTTCATTGGCGGGTGCTATATTCCCGGCCTGCTTTCCTAACTTTCTTTCCCTAAATTTCGAGGTATCAGGTCATGTCAGGGCACTCAAAATGGCATACGATTAAACACAAAAAAGGCGCTCTCGATGCCAAGCGCGGAAAAATTTTCACCAAGTTAATCAAAGAAATCACGATCGCCGCACGCTCCGGAGGCAGCGGCGATGTGAACATCAACGCCCGGTTGCGCAAAGCCGTCAGCGACGCCAAAGCGGCAAACATGCCGAACGACACAATTGATAAAGCCATCAAACGCGGCACAGGCGAATTGGATGGCGTCAGTTACGATGAAATCACATACGAAGGTTACGGCCCTGGCGGCGTTGCTGTGATGATTAACACCACCACAGACAATCGCAATCGCACGGTTTCGGAAATTCGCCATTTGCTGTCGAAAAACGGCGGCAACCTGGGTGAATCAAATTCCGTTTCCTGGATGTTCAACCGCAAAGGCCAAATCGTCGTTGATGCCACGCTGAAAAGCGAAGACGAAATGATGGAAATCGCTTTGGAAGCCGGAGCCGATGATGTCACCAGCGACGCAGATACGCATCAGATTCTGACTACGCCGGAAGATTTCCATACCGTGCTGGAAGCGATCAAAGCCAAAGGCATCGAACCGATGTCTGCCGAACTGGCAATGATTCCGCAAAACACGATCAAGCTGGAAGGCGGAGACGCCACCAAGATGTTGAAGCTGTACGAAGCTCTGGACGATCACGACGATGTGCAAAGCGTGTATGCCAACTTCGAGATTGACGACGCAGATATGGAATAAATTTTGGTTCGCAGTTCGCGGTCCACAGCATTTTGATGACCGCGAACTGCGAACTGCGAACTATGAACGTCAAACGCCGCGGCGCAGAAACAGGCAGCAGCTTTCAGGAAGCGATCAATCGCACCAACGAAGCTTACGAACGCGCCGGGCGTGCCTGCATCACGCGTAAAGCGATTCCGGGAAAATACTTGATCGAACGCGGCGAAGCCCGGCGCGGGCTGTCGTTGCCAACAATGAATTCGCTTTCCGGTTCCGGGCAGGCGCGAATGTCTTCTGCCGAACTCAGCGGACTAGTCAAACAGCATAAAGTTACTGACTGGCGACGGTTCATCCCCGAATCCAAAGCCGAACCGGATTACGGCGGTGTTCTCGCTCCAGAAGGCCGCGCGATTTTTTACGACGCCAAAACTACGCGGCGAGACTTGCTGGATTTTGACAACTTGCACGCTCACCAGATTGATTTTCTGGAACGGTCAGCACGTTGTGGGGCGGTTGCGGGCTTTCTGGTGGAGTTCAGCAAATACAGTGAAGTTTATTTTCTGCCAATTCAATTGGTTGTCCGTTGGCGAGATGAAAGCACTCGCAAAAGTTTGCCGCACCAATTTTTCTGCGATCATCTGACGCCAGCCGAGCCGGGAAAAGGATTCATCATGTTCGATTACCTGGCCGCCATCGAAGATCAGGAAGAGGATTATGGACGCGATTACACCGACGCCAACCACATTGCTCTTGGTTCGTACGCGGCGCGATCCAAACGCAAGACGACGGCGCAGTAATTGATCCGAAGTCCACGCGGCAAAAGTTTTGCCGCACTCAGCAACCACGGCCACCCCTGAAGGAGAACGACCTATGTCTGTCCGCACAGCCTTTTGGGGAATCGTGTTTTTATTCGCCTTTTCGTTCAGCGCAACAGCGCAAACCAAACGCAAAACTGTCGTTCCCGGCCAGCGAGCCATTGTCGTTGATGAGCGGCTTTCTGCCTTGCGAACTCAACCGGATGTCAGAGCTACGCTGGATCAGCGGCTACGGCGAGGTCGAGTGGTTGGCATTCGCAGCGCAAGAAAATCCAAAGACGGCAAAGAGTTTCTGCGCGTTTCAGTCACGCGCAACACGAGCGGATGGGTATTGGCTGATGCCGTCGTCAAAGCGGGGAGTTCCGCCGACGCTGAACACTTGTTGAAGCTGATTGAAGACACAGACGATGATTTCATTAAAGCGCGTCTGGCCAAACTATGCGCTGAAGAGTTTCGTTCGACGCCAACAGCTCCGCGCTGTTTGCTGAAACTCGGCGAAGCCGCGGACCGCGCAGCCGACCGCCTGACGCGTGACGCCAAACGGCGCGTCGGCAACGAAGAACCCAGCGCAGGCCTGGGCAAACGAGATTACTTTCTGAACTTCGTGGGATTGGATCGGTACAATCGTATTGGCGTGCTATTCGAGTACGACGAAAAAGCTGAGCGGATTGTTTACGATCAGGACGCGTATCGTGAACTGGCTCGACGTTACCCGAAGAGCACGGAAGTGCAAACAGCAAAAGACAAACTCAGTAAAAAGTAACTTCATCAACGCAAAGACGCCGAGAGGGCAATGTCGCGAAGAATTCCATTGCGACGTTGCCTCTCGGCGTCTTTGCGTTGAAAACTGGATTTACTTCTTCGGCGCCAAAGGACGCAACCCGTAACTGTTCGCCAGATAATCCACCAGCGGTTCTTTCTCAGCGTCAGTGACGACTGCTCCCCAACGAACCATCTTTTCAACTTCGCGCGTCCAGCCGGGTTTGCCCAAGCGTTGGGCTTCGACCAGGTCTACTTCGTGGCAGAGCAGGCATTTGTTTTCAAACACCTGTTTACCTCGTTCGGCGCTGGAAGCGGCAATGGCCGGAGCGGCTTTGCGTGGAGCAAAGTTCGCCGAAAAGTAATCCGCCAAAACCGCTTTTTCAGCGTCGTTGACGGCGGCTCCCCAGCGAACCATCTTTTCGACTTCGCGCGTCCAGCCCTGTTTGGACAACCGCTGAGCCATGATCAAATCCGCTTCGTGGCAGGTGACACATTTGGCGTTGGCAAGTTCGACGCCTTTGCCAGCAGGCAAATCCTGTCGGGCAGCAGACGATGTTTGCCAGTTGAATGAAACGCCGATGCCGAACATTGCCGCCATCAGCGCCAGCTTCACGATGGTTGAGTTAGGCTTCGACATTGATCCTCACTTTATCAATCACGTTCCACAAATAACCCGACGGGTTCCAGTTGGGCGAAACCGGCTGGACTTTGCCTTTATCGTCTGTCGCGCGAGCCATCAACAGATACGACCCCGGTTTGGTAATCGTGAATTCGTGCTCGAACGATTGCCAGGCGTAATGTTCGCGCTCTTTGCCGAGCTTGGCCAAAGTCCAGGTGCTGCCGTTATCGCTGGAAACTTCGACTTTGGCGATGAACGATTCGCCAGCCCAGGCAAAGCCTGCGATTTTCACCTTGCCCGGTTTGAAACTTGTGCCTTCGGCCGGAGCATTGATGAACGATTTGACGATCAATCCGGTCAACGGCTCCATGTTTTCTGGCGGAACTGCCGCGCCCGGCGCGACCTGTTTGTTCGGAAAGCGGTATGCAGTCTTCACGAAAAACCCTTCGTGCTCTTTATCAATGACCTGAATGTGAGCCAGCCATTTGACGGCGTACGCGCCTTCCCAACCCGGCGCAACCGCGCGCAGCGGAAAACCATGCAGTTGCGGCAGAGGTTCGCCATTCATTTCATAAGCCAGAATGGTGTCTGGGTGAATAGCCTTGGCCAAAGGCAGATTGCGTATGAACGCCGGTTGTTTGCCGACGGGTTTATCCGCGCCGTTCATCGCCACGTATTTGCCTGTGACTTTAACTCCGGCTTTTTTCAACACGTCAGCCAGACGAACTCCGCTGAATTTCGCTGTTCCCACCGCGCCTTTTTCCCATTGAATGCCGGCAACCGGCGGATCAAAAAAAGCGCGGCCATTGCCAGCGCATTCCAGCGTGACGGTCACAGAAGCCTTCGGCATTTTTTTCAGGTCATCCAGCGTCAGCGACAGCGGCGTAGCGACTTCGCCATCCACCGTCAGTTTCCATTCGCTGGCGTTGACCTTTGCAGCGTAGGTGTGATGACGGACATAAAACAGGTCGTTGGGCGTGATCCAGGTGTTCAGCAATCCGACAGGCGTTTCCAAATCTTCGGGACGCGTGCTGCGAACAATCAGCTTTTCTTTGCTTTTAATCGCACTTTGGGCAAAAGCTTCGGTAAATTCATTCGGCAAAAACTGGCTTAGCGTGATGGCTGCTCCGGTTCTGGCAGCGCCAATCAACAATTCGCGCCGCGACAAACCGGTTTGCAGATTACGGCTCTCTGTATTTTTCATTATGACCTCTTGAGTTTTGGGATGCGCGAAGTTTGCGCGCAATGATTGCAAAAGCTCGGCGATTCTAAGCGGCGACCGATGGAGGGTCAACGCGCTCAAGTGACTCTTACTCTTCCTTTCATCAAATCTTGTCCTATTCCGGCGAAGATGGTATTTGCTTTGCGCGCGGTTCATTCAAACTTTCATTTCGCTTTGCGCTTTCCGGCTGGGAAGCCGCCTCAGACAAACCAGAAACAGGCAGTAACAAAAAAAACTAGGAGAAACTTGATGCGTAATCTGTTGAAGATTTCTGTCTTGGTATTATTTCTGATGGCTGTCACCTATTCCGCGCTTCCATTGACTGCTGACGGAAAAGAATCTCACGCCAAATTGACGGGCGTTCCCGAAAACGTGCCACTGCCAGTCGCTCAAAATCCTTGTCCGGGCGCGCAGGAACATTCACTGCCTTTGCCGACTTCCGTTCCGCCTAATCAATTCGTTGAATTTGAGAAAAGAGTTCTGGCCTTTCTGCAAAACGGCGACTACAAAAACTTGAAGTGGTGTGTGGACAAAGGCGTGCGCGACACTGGCGCTTATCTGAAAGGCGTTTATTACGGCACACATCCGGCAGTCAGAATTTATTACTCGCCCAAAGTGATGGCGTGGCTGACCGGTGGCCGTCAGGGCAACATTCCGGACGGCGCGATGATTATCAAAGAACAATACCCGCCTCCGTCGGCGCGTTACGCCGGAATGAGCGACGATCAACTGCCCAAAGTCAGCGACTGGACAATCATGATTCGGGATTCAAAAGGATCAAAAGACGGCTGGTTTTGGGGAGAGTTTTTTGACGGAATGAAGTTCGACGACGACCAGCCGCCATTTCAATATCCGTGGGCAGGCTTCGGGTTGTATTGCTTGCGCTGCCACGCGACAGCGGAAAAAGAACTGACCTTTTCGGCGCTGAACAACATCAAAGGCTTTCCGGGAACGCCGATCTCATTCCCAGACGACGGTTCGTGGAAGACCGTGGCGAAAGCCAGCGCCGTCCACGGAAAAAGCTTCCCGCTCACGGCATTGAAACCCGGGCGACAGGCCAATCCGGATTTTCTGCAAACGTTCAACGCAATTCCCGGCGTGCCATTTACCAGCGTTCAAAAAATGCCGTCGGAAACGTATGACAACATTCCGCAACCCGCCGCTGGCGCAGGGCATTTCATCAGTTCCAGCCAATGCGTGTCGTGCCACGGAGGATTGAGCGGATTGCCGTATGGGCCGACGATGTTTTTGCCGTCGCCAATCCCGCCGGTTCCGCCTGCAACTGTTTCAGGCGCGAACATTTCGCCGTATGGCGAATGGCGCTGGTCGCCGATGGGATTGGCTGGACGCGACCCGGTCTTTTTCTCTCAGCTTGAAAGCGAGTTTGCGTACTTCAACACGCTGCCGTCGCCTCGGCGCGAAGAACTGACGACGCAGATCAGAAACGCCTGCCTGACTTGCCACGGAGCCATGGGCAAACGGCAACTCGACACAGACAACGGCGGCAAAGGCGATTTTCAGTTGAGCTATTTGCAGATCACAGATCGCAAAGACCCGCATTTCAAATATGGCGCGCTGGCGCGTGACGGTATCAGTTGTCAGGTTTGCCATCGCAACGCACCCGATCAAGCGCCGCCGCCGGGCGTAAGTCCGCTGGAATACTTCCTGAAAAATTCCATCACCGGACATTTTCAGGTGACGAAACCTGACCAGCTTTACGGCCCATTCAAAGACGACGAAATTTCTCCGTACACGATGCAAACCGGAACGGGCATCAAGCCGGAGTTCAATTCGTATGTGAAATCTTCGCGGATGTGCGGCAGTTGCCACACGATTGATTTGCCCGTTGTTGACAGCGGCAAACCTGGCGAAATGAAAATCGAACAGGCGACCTATCTGGAATGGTTAAACAGCCAATATCAGAACGAGTTTGGGACTTCGTGGCCGAAGGCGAAAACCTGCCAGGAATGCCATATGCCCGGCGATTACCACAGCGCAAAGAAAGGCATCAACGTTTCGCCGATCCAGCAGCGAATCGCCATCATCGAAGACGAAACGTATCCCGAAGCCGAACATCGCGTGCCAACCGACAAAATCACCGTGCGAGTCCGAAAAGAAGGTTTTCGCCGTCACGAATTTTTGGGTTTGAATGTGTTCCTGTTGCAGATGTTCGATCAGTTCAACGACGTGCTTGGAGTTCGCAAAGACGATTACATGACCGGTTCCAGCACGGACTTGCAGGACGCGATTGATAATTACGTGCAACAGGCGCAAAGCAAATCCGCCAAAGTCACGACTTCTGCCACTGTTGTCGGCGCTCAGCAAATCCAGGCCAATGTCGCCGTCACCAATCTGGCCGGGCATCGTTTCCCCAGCGGAGTCAGCTTCCGCCGCTTGTTCATCGAACTGCTGGTCACGGACGACAATCAGAAAGTCGTTTGGGCTTCGGGACGAACCAACAACCTGGGAGTGATTGTTGATGGCAACGGCAAGCCTCTGCCGTCGGAATTCTTCGCCGAATACAAAGACGCTCAGGGCAAAACCCGGCAAAGTTACCAGCCGCATTACCAAATCATCACCGCTCAAAATCAGGTGCAGATTTACGAAGAGTTGAATCAGGACGCCGACGGCAAGTTCACCACCAACTTCACTCGCCGGGATGTTCAGTTGAAAGACAATCGGTTGTTGCCAGCCGGTTGGACGACAAAAGGCCCTGATTCGTCGTTGAATGGACGTTACCTGCACGCGACGTTTCCGGAAGGAAATGCCGTCAACGATCCCGATTACAAAGACGGCAAGGCAGGAACCGATAACATCACGTATAGAATCACTTTGCCCGCAGGCGTAGACGCGACGAAATGCAAAGTGCAGGCGACGCTGTATTACCAAACCATTCCGCCGTATTACCTGAATCAACGCTTCACGGCTGCGCCAACCGGAGACGCAACGAAGCGATTGTATTACCTGACTTCCAATCTGAATTTATCGGACACTCCGGTCAAGGATTGGAAACTGCCGATTGTTTCTACTGGCTTGATTCCTACCCGGCGGCAATCGCTGCGGAGTCAGTGAAACTAAGAACGCAAACGCAAATGGCTTGAAAGCTTGTCTGGAAAATCGTAGGCCGATTTTTAGTCCCGTAGGGGCGATCTATTTATAGCTTCGGCGAACAATTTCCACCCAAGCTCCATAGGAGCGGCCCGTGCATAGGCCGCTCCTATGGAGCTTGGGATTCCAGATACACCAGTTCTATAAACAGGCCGCGCCTCTGGCGCTAAGTTCCAAACACGCTCTCAGCTTTTTCAATGTCTTGCCTTGCAGAAAGCTCAGATTGTCGCCAACTACCAATCCAGCGAACTCAGCGCTTCACCTGTCCGAAGATCGAAACTTTGCTGAATCGTGATTTGAATGATGTGCTCGTAATCCTCTTCAGAATTCCCCTTATACCCCGCAAGGTTGATCGCTCGTTCCAGGCTCATATTTCCAGGTAGGCGGATATATCCAAAGCGTTCATCTCGTTTGATCACCCCTTTAGAAGCTTCCGAAAGATCAAGATACTGAATCTTCCAAGAGCCATCATCACCCCAAATACAACCAGCAACGAATCCAAATGGATAAAACGTAAGCGGGCTTACTGGGTAGGAAGGCTTTTCAACTTTGATTCGCTGCCCTGTTTTAGGATCAAGAGGTGTGTATGTTGTTGTGCTGAGTAACAGGTCTTCAGGCTTTGGCTGGTTAATTCGATGCTTGAATACGGAGTCATCCCAGCTTACCGATTCTCGATCAATGTAAGAGGGCACGCAATAATCTACCGGGCAGAATCCGTGTGCAGCAGCCGTTTCGCCACCAATGTCTTTACATGAAGGAAGTTTCAGGATTCTGGTAGCGGTGTAATCGGGAGAGTACAGCGCATAATCCACGCCGTTTTGCTGAAAGTGAAAGAATGTGCTGAAAAGCTGGGGATAGTTTCTGCTGTATTCGCCAACTTGTTTCTCTCTTCCTTCCTCAACTCGAAACACACCGATTTTTAAGCTGTTCCAGGTTCCAGGCTGGTTTGCAATTTCGCCGAGTGGCTTTGCGATGTATTTGTAGTTCATCGACTCCTTTTCAATTGGCTGCCTTCACGAAGAGGATTAGTAGGCCGCGCCCAACAGTACAGCGTTGATAAACAAAAACTCCGTGGCTTCCGCATAGGCTCGATAGTTCGGGTCTTCGGCAAAAGCGATGATGTGGCCTTGACCCATCGGCTGGTAAATCAAAAACGCTTTTTGCTGGATCAGATTCAGTGAATCCGGCCACGCGAAACCGCTGGCGACCAGGCTGTCTCGTTTGGTGTATACACCGACGTTGCGGCCACGGTCGAGCTTGATCGGTGAAAAGACGCGCGTGCCTTCGACCAGAACTTGAATCTCGCCATCCGTGCCGGAACTCATCCAGTGATCTTCATCCAGCTTCACGCGCAGGATCGTGCCGGGAATCAGTTCGGGCTGTTCGCGCAACGGTTGAATTGCCTGATCGTAATCCGCCGGTTTGGCGGCAGCGGTTCTTGCCGCGGGTTGATCGCTTTCAGGTGAGCCGTCGCGCAGTTCAGTTCTTGTTTCCAGCAATCCTGTGCTTTCGCGCGCAGCCCAGCGCGAAGCGTCGGCTAAGGTAATCAACGTCCCGCCCGCCGAAACCCAATCCTTGATTCGCCGCAAACTTTCTCCGCCAAGCGCGGCGGAATAATTTCCGCTCGGCAAAATCAAAACGTCGTAACGGCGCAAATCCACACGGCTTAGCGACGAAACTCTGACCGCAGTCACCGGTTGACCGTATCGCCGCTCCAACACAAACCGCGCCCAACCCGCCGACAAACTGCTGGTTGGAGCGTCCCACGCCAGCAGGACTTTCGGCGATTTCAAGGTGACAACCTGATTGCTGCCCAGCGAAGTGCCTTCGCTGACAAAAGCGCTGTCAAGTTTGATGACTTCGGCAGAGTGTCTGGCGGCAATCTCGGCCAGCCTGGTTTTCAACTCCGCGCCGTTGTCCGAGTTGCGAAAGAACGCCGTGCCGCGCTCGAACTTTCTGCCGCCAACAGTAAACGACGCGGCCAGAAAGCGAGCGCGCAATCCGCTTTGCAGGGCTTCGATAATGGCCGCCGCTGAACTTGCTCCCCACGGCAACGCGTACCCGACAACGGCGTCGGACAAAACGGCGGTTGCCGTTTTCAACGAATCGGCGCTGACCGGTGAAGCTTTCGCTGCAATCAGGCTTGTCGCTGCCAGACATTCCACGTCGTACAGCAACGGCTGATTCCATGCCGTGGTGTCGTAAATCTGATCCGGCTGGCGACGTTTGCGGCGTTCTTCCTGACGCTTGATGAACTCTTCGTTCATCGGCGAATTGATGTCGAGCAGGTTACGAACCAGCGCGCCCGCAGGTTGCGGCAACGGCACGATAAAGGTTCCGGCGGGCAAAGTGCGACCGTTGAAGTTGATCGCTTCGTCTGCGCGTTGCACCGTCGCACCGTTGGCCAGCAGCATTCGCACCAATCGCAAAGTCTGCCCGGCGTCATTTCCCGGCGGCAATAAATAGGCTTTGGTCGCGCCTGCTCCGGCGTTGCGACGAAACTCTGCGTAATCGCGCAGCATCTTTTCGCGGTTGCGGGCCGCAGTTGCAGCCGTGGAAAGTGCGGCTGTGAAATGTTCGACGGCTCCGTCGCGATACGTCAGCAACGTTTCGTTCGACCGGCGGTAAACCAATCCGCGCGCCGAGCCTTTTTCAAACGTCATCCCAATCGCTCCCTGCGCCGTAGGCCACGACACGCCGTAACCGGGATAAAAGGCGTCGAAAACTTCGCGGTTGAAATAACCGAAGCCTCGTTCGTCAAACCGCGCAGCGTTGGCTTGACCGAAAATGGCAATCCAATCAGCTTGGGTTTTGGTGACGTGCGGATTCGGAGGCTCCTGGGCAGGTGGAAAGTAATACGTCGAATCGCCGCCCATTTCGTGCAGGTCAACGACAACTTGCGGCGACCATTCCAGCAGCAACTTCACGCGGCCTTGCGATTCGGGATGGTTTTGCGCGAACCAGTCGCGATTCAAATCAAACAAGTAATGATTGCTGCGCCCGCCCGGCCAGGGTTCGTCGTGTTCGGCGGCAGCGGGTTCGGCGTCAGGCGTCATCGCCTGCCCTTGCAAGTTTTGAAACACGAACCGCGCTCGGCCATCGGGGTTTTGCATCGGATCAATGATGACGATGGCTTCGCGGCGAATCAGATCAACGGTCGCGTCGCCTTGCGCGGCCAGCAAGTGATAACTTTCCGCCAGCGCCGCTTCGCCCGAAGAGATTTCGTTGCCGTGAACTCCGTGCGTTAACACAACGACGACGGGAAGTTCACGCGCCAGTCTGGCGACATCGGTCGAGGCTGTCGGATTTGCCAACTGCTTCAAGCCCGCTTTGATTTGATCAAGCTGCCGAATGCGTTCCGGCGTGGCGACGATCAGCGCCCACAGTTCGCGCTTTTCCCAGGTCTCTGCGTATTTGACCAGTTTCGTTCGATCCGGCGCGGCCTCGTGCAGCGCTTTCAGGTATCGAATGATTTCTTCGGGCGGTGTGACGCGTTCGGCAAAATCGTAGCCGGTGACTTGTTTGAGCGAAGGAATCTTCGCGTCGTATTTCGCGCCCGGAGCGAACTCCGGCTTTTGCGCGTTGGCAGAAAGCGACAACAAACACAGCAGCGATAGACCAAATATGGATCGTCTGAACATTGAAAAGCCTCCTAAAAAAGCATGTAGTCCCGCCTTTAGGCGGAACGGTGGCGTTTCTCTTGTTAAGCGAAAAGGCTTTATAGCCAAGCCATTCCGCCTAAAGGCGGGACTACGTGCTTTTCATTGCCACGGTTTCAGTGCGACGTCGCACAACGATCAAACTTATGCCAGAAATGATGGCCGCGCTTCCCAACGCCAGTCGCCACGAAACAGCTTCGCCGCGAACCAGCCATCCAATCAGCAACGCGACTACGGGTGTGACCAAAGAAATCAGCATCGTTTTGGTCACATCAATTTTTCGGACCAGCCAGTAATACAGCAGAAAGGCAATCACCGAACCGACAACCGCCAGGTAAACCAGCGAAGCGGCGGCCAGAGGAGTCCAACGCAACTTCAACGGACTGCCTTCGACAAACCAACCAACAGCAAACAGCGGAACGATGGCGAAGGTCATCTGCCCCGCCACCAGCGGAGCCGTGCTTAAATGGCCGCAGCGCAATTTAACCAGCACGTTGGTATAGGCCACAACAAGTGCACTGACGATAATCGCCCCGCTTCCCCAAAGCGCCGAAGCCCCGGCAATTTTCATCTGATCAGCAAAGATCACTGCGACTCCGGCAATGCCGAGCGCGATTCCAACCAGTTTGGCCACCGTGATGCGTTCGCCGGGCAAAAGATGGTGAGCCATCACCAGACCGAACGCAGGAATCATTGACTGCAAGACGGCGGTCAATCCCGACGGAATTCGATTTTCTCCCCAGAAGACCAAACCGTAATTCACAGCAAACGAAGTCACTCCCAGCCAGGCGATCAACAACCAATCGCGACGAGTTCGCGGTAAAGAATCTTTGCGAAGAAACACGATCACCCACAGAATTGCGGCGGCCAACAGAAAACGCATTCCGGCAAAGGTGAACGGCGGCCAATCGTCCAATCCGAGTTTGATGAAAATCCAGGTCGAACCCCAGATCAAACAAAGCAATAACCAGACGGCGAGGTGTACATTCATTAAAAGTTTTGAGGTACGAAACAGAAATCGGAGGCTTCGCTGCGTTTATGATGGCGGGCGAAACGCCCGCGCTCCCGGTTATTTTTTGGAAAGCAGGTACAAGCCAATCAGACAACAGCCGATGCCTGCGGCATGGCGAAACGAGAGATGTTCTTTGAACACCAGCAAGCCAATCGGAATCAGCAGCAGTGCAACGGAAATGTTGCATACGACGGAAGCCGCGTTGATATTCCATCCGTGTCGGTACGCCAGCAGAAATCCGATTTCGATAATGACTGCGCCTAACCCGACGCTAATCACCGCCCAGTTCGCATCCTTAAACGAGGCGGAAAACGAACGTCCGGCGGGGTCAAAAAACAGCCCGGCCACGCACAGCAAAATGCCAACCGAATACGCGACGATGACTGCGGCAAAGGGATGCACCGTTTGCGGAACGGCTTTTTGCCCGACGTGATACAGCACGCCGCCAGCAATGGTCATCAGGATGGGAAAGTAAAAGGATTTCATGGTGTTCAAACTGTTGATGGCTGATTTACAGATCGCGTTCCATCAGCCAATCCATTTGAGCGTCGCTACCCATCTGAAAAACGTGGCTGCCGACAACTCGAAAATTCCAACGGAAGTAAAAGGATTGCGCTCGATGGTTGTGTTCCCACACACCCAGAAAGATGGAACGATGGCCAAGGCTGCGCGCTTCGTCCAGGCTGGCTTGCATCAAATCATTGCCAACGCCTGAGCCCAGACAGGTTTTATCCACGTAAAGCCGAACGAGTTCAATCGGGTTTTGGCCGGTCACACAAGCAGGTACGTTGCCCGTCAGCAATTTGGCGTAACCGACAATCACTCCGTCGGTTTCGGCAATGAGAAATTTGCCGAGCGGGTCACTGAGTTCCGCAGTCAACTGTTCAACGGTGAAGGCTTTGGACATATACGCCTTTATGTTTTCCGCTGTGTTCATATCGGCAAAGGCATCATAAAACGTTCGTGCCGCCAACTCAGTCAGCGCTTCGGCGTCGGCCACGGTGGCCGGACGAATCTGTGGGGTGATCCTCATTGATAAGGGGGTTCCTTCGGTGGCGCTCCGGGTTTCGACTTAACACAGCAAACTGCCGCGCAATACGGTGACGGCTTCGCCTGCTAGAAAAACTCTGTCGCCTGCCAATCGCACGTTGACTTCGCCGCCGCGCGCCGAAGCTTGATAGGCTTTCATCTCTGTTTTCCCCAGAACCTTCGCCCAGTACGGCGTCAGCATGCAATGCGCCGAGCCGGTCACAGGGTCTTCGTCAATTCCGGCGTAACAGGCAAAATAACGAGACACGAAATCATAGCCGGACGAACCGCCGCGAGCCGTAATAATGAATCCGGCATTGGCCGCTTTGCGCAGCAAACTGAAGTCAGGCGTCACATTGCGAACTGCCGCTTCGGATTCCAATTCGATCAGGAAGTTTCCATCCGAACCGTCTTTGCGGCGATGGCAAACGACGTTTTTCGGCTGGATGCTCAAGGCTTCGATGGCGGCGGGCGGCGGTTCGGCGGGCGCGGCAATCAACGCGGGAAAATCCATTTCGATTTGGTTGCCCGCGCGACGGCAAATCAGTTCACCGCTCATGGTGTGAAACCGGGCTTCTTTGGTTTGGGCGAGCCTGCCGGTTTCCCACAACGCATGCGCGCTGGCCAGCGTTGCGTGTCCGCACAACGGAATTTCAATCGCCGGAGTAAACCAACGCAAATCGTATTGCCCTTCTTCTGCACGCGGAACCACGAACGCGGTTTCGGCCAGATTCATCTCGGCTCCGACGTTTTGCATCCAGTCCGCAGGCTTCGCGGATTCCAGCAAACAAACCGCAGCCGGGTTTCCTTTGAACGCTTGTGAAGCGAATGCATCAATTTGCAGTAACGGAATTTCCATTCTCATTCTCCTTCTCGAAATGTAGTGCGGATTTTCGTGATTGTACTCAAACAAGCGTTGCTGGCAATCCGAACGGAAAAGGACAAAATTCGCTGCTGCTTGATTTTTAGCTACGGTATCGCCTACAAAGTCGGCTCTCTAGGACTCACCCGCCCCAATTCGGGAACACGAACAAGGAGATGGATTCATGCAAGCACAACAGGCGCCGATGATCTTCACTGAGGCGGAGCGCCAGGCTGGCGACCGTCTATTGAAGCTGGCGCTGGAAACCGACCGCGTCGAAGGGTACACGGAGCCTCATGCTGTGATGATTGCCCGCCTGGCGGAAGCCATCGGCAAAGAACTGGGCCTGCACGGTGTTGACCTGTCCGCGCTGAAATTCGCCGCGCTGGCGCACGACATTGGCGAACGCGGAATGAAGCGCAATTACCTGCTGAGCCCACACGCGCTAACCTGGGAAGAGCGGCTGGATTTGTGGCGGCATCCGATTTTGGGCGAACAGGCCGCGGCGGAACTCAAGCTTTCGCGGCAAACGCAATTGCTGGTTCGCTGGCATCAGGAATGGTGGAACGGGCAAGGTTATCCGGATGGATTAAGCGGCGAAGCCATTCCGTTGGGCGCGCGCATTTTGCGAGCGGTGGACAGTTATTGCGCGCTGATTTCCGGGCGACCTTACCGGCAAGCGTACGAATTGGTCGAAGCCGAACAGCACATTGCCGATATGGCCGGAGTCGAGTTCGACCCTATGGTCGCCAAGCTGTTATTGATGTTGGTTGCCGAAGAACGAAGACAGCGCGAGGCTGAACTCGAATTCCAGCAACAGCAAGCCGCCGTCTGGAATGTTCCGCCAGCATTCGAATCCGGCACGGATGAATCGTACACCGGCGAAGAATTCCAAGAAGAATTACCGGCGGAAGCCGTTGCCGAATCATATCTGCCAGAAGAATCCGTAAACGAACCAAATGTAATTTTGACGAATTCAACGTATGAAGCGGCGGCTTACGAATCGGTGCTGTCTTTTGCCGAAACTCAACCTGACCACGGCAACGATCATCCCGCGCAAGAAGAACATTCAAGCGAAACTCCAGCGGTTGAAACGATTCCTCCTGATCAAATGCCGACCCTGGAAATTCCGGTGGTCGAACTGCCCAAACCACCCAATCATCAAACAGAACAGATTCAAGCAGAACAAATTCAAGAATCCGAAGCGGAGCCAAAAGAACACACTAAACCTGCAGAACCGGCTCCTGACACTCAAAACTGAAGCGGCTTTTTATGGCAATGAATTCAATCACAAATCGGCGTTGGCTTGGGTTTGAACTGAGCGTGTTGCGTCGTCTGAAATTCAACTCAATCGCAATCCCTTTCGCTGGTCAGCCGGACCTGGGATGGTATCTGAAATTCTGGGGCAAACAGGTTCTGGACAACGATGTGTGCCAATGGGCCTGGTGGTCTTCGCGTGCGCTGGTCGAAAATCCCGGCGAAACCTTGACCGAAGAAGATGTCTCGCTGGCGCTTGGCGAAGCGTATGTTCCGCACCGGCGATTGCATAACCCTGCGCTGGCTCTGTTTTTCAGCGAAATGGACGCCGTCTGGTTCGACAACATCTGGCTGAACATTCAGCAGATCGAAAACGAACATCGTCGCGCTCTGGCGATCATGCTGGTGTTCGGCGTCGGTGATTACGCGTTTTCGTTCACACCGGAAACGGCGGAATTACGCCGCCCGCTGTCCGAAGTCTTTCTGGCGCTGTGGCGCAACCAACGGCAAGCAGTGGATAACGGCAAGGAAAATTACAGCGTCAACCGCGATGGCAATGAGTTCATTCGTGGCGCGCGAGCCGATTTGATGTTCGCGCGATTTCCACGCCCGGACGGGTTGGCGGGTTTGCGGAATTCTGTGGCCGGATGGCGAGAAACCTGGGTGCGCGGCAGCGACGAAGCCTGGGATCAATTAATCGCCAACCAACGCGGCAAGCTCGGCGATGATGTCGTTTCCAAAGAACACTACCTGCAACTGATTGGTGGGTTTCTTTCACGTGCGCGGCACATCGGCCAATGGGCTATCTCACACACCGAAGACGGATTTCTGACCGCTGGCGAATTGGGCGACGTGATCAAACAGTTTCGCCGGATTGATCTGACCTACAACAAAGATTTTTCTGACGTTATGGGCGGCAGAAACACCTTTCTGATCGTCGCTTGATTGCGAAGCCCGGATTGTGAATTGCGATTTGTTTTTCTTTGAATAAAGCGCACTTGGTAAAACTTGCTGAAACCCGCAATCCAAAATCCAAAATGAATTGCTATAATCCCGCTCGCAATAGTTAAAGTTGCACTACCCCCGACCATTTTTGAAATATCGAGAGGCCCAAAGACAAGATGGAAATTCAGATCAGAACCACTGGCAACGTTACGATTATTGATTTGGCCGGGAACCTGACGATTGGCAAGAGCGAAGAAAGTTTGCGCGACACCGTCAAACAGCTCATTGCCGAAGAACGAATCATGTTGCTGCTGAATCTGGCCAGCGTGCCAACGATTGACAGTTCCGGCATCGGCGCAATGATCAAATCGTTCACCAGCATCAAAGAAGCCAATGGCAAATTGAAAGTGCTGAAACCTTCGCGCATGGCGCATCAACTTCTTTCAATCACCGGCCTGCTTTCCGTGCTCGAAACCTTCGAAGACGAAAAAGCGGCAATCTCCTCTTTCTGAACGATGAATTTTGTATGATGAAGGATGAATTGCTCCTGCCTTGCAGGTGTTATTCACTTTTCATCATTCGGCATTCATCCTTCATCGTTTGTTCAGCGTTCCATGCAAAAATCGGCGCAGTTGAAGATCATCAACCGGTTTGGCGTAACGCGGTTTTTGCCGCTGGGCAAACCTGTCTTCACCATCGGGCGCAAAGCGGAAAATGATCTGCAATTGCTGTCCGATACGGTTTCGCGCCAACACGCAGAGATTCAATACGAAAACGACACGTACTTCGTGGTGGATGTCGGCAGCAAACGCGGCACTTACGTCAACGACCAACGCGTCGAACGGTGCGCGTTGCACCATCAGGATCGGTTGCGCATCGGAGGCGATGACGAACAGCAAATCATCTTTCTGGATGACACTGTTGAAAACGCTTCGGCCATTTTCAACAGCAGCCCAAACCTGACGCTTTCCCAGCCGTCAAAAGATCGCACGCCAACGGCTTCCGCCAACGAAGAACTGCAAAAACTCGCCCGGTTTGTCGAAGTCAATCAAGCCTTCAAATTTTCACTGACGCCGGACGATGTGCTGCTGCTGATTGTGGATGCGGCGATAGAAATCACTCAGGCCGAACGCGGATTTCTGATGCTGCTCAATGCGGAAGGCAATCTGGAATTCAAAGTTGCCCGTGACCGCAATCGCAACTCCGTCATCGGCAACGAATTCGAAATGAGCCGGTCGGTCGTCGAAGAATCCTTCAAACAAAACCGCAGCGTCATCATCAACGACAGCAAAGTTACAATGGCCGGTTTGCCGCGCGACAGCGTTCGGAATCTCAGCCTTCGTTCCATCGCCTGCATTCCATTGCGCCGGTTTCAGATGACCGAAAACATGGACACGACGACCATTCTGAAACGTGACGTGATTGGAGTGCTGTACGTGGACAGCAGCGTTTCGGGCGGAATGCTTACGCAAACCAGTTTGAAGCTGTTGGAATCTCTGGCCTTCGAGGCGACGAAGTCCCTGGAAAGCGTTCGGTTGATGCACGAAGAGGCCGAGAAGAAAAACCTGGAACTGGAACTGGGAATGGCGCGCGAAGTTCAGATTGCGTTGCTGCCGTCGGCGATCAAGGCGCTGGATCATTTCGAAGTCGCCGCCCACAACATCCCTTCGCGATACGTCGGAGGAGATTTTTACGATCTGGTTCCGCTGAAAGACAACCGCTTTGTGTTTGTGTTGGGCGACGTGTCCGGCAAAGGAGTCGCCGCCGCCTTGCTGGCCGCAATGGCGCAAGGAGCCTTGCAGGTTCAGTTTGCCAGCAACCTGCCATTGACTGATGTCATCAACAGCGTCAACAAAATGCTGGCGCACCGTTCGGAATCCAACCGGTTTGTGACCTTGTTTTGCGCCGTGCTCGACCGCGAAGGCCATTTCACCTACATAAACGCCGGCCACAACCTGCCAATCCTGGCTCGCGCTTCAGGCGAAACCGAAATGCTGACAACGAAATCGGTGCTGCTCGGCGCGTTTGATTTCATCGAATACAAGCCTTTGCAAACTCGCCTGAAACCCGGCGACGTCGTAGTGATATACACTGACGGAGTCACCGAAGCCGTCAACAACGACAACGAAATGTTCAGCGACGAACGGTTGGAAGAACTGGTCAAAGCCAGCGTTCATTTGAGCGCTGAACAAATCAAACAGCGCATCCTGGACGAAGTTCTCAGCTTCACGCGCGGATTGCCTCAAGGCGACGACATCACGCTGGTCGTACTGAAGCTCAAGAACTGATCGCTATCAGTGCTTCCAGTACCGAAACCAGTACTTTCCATAAATCGCCTTTCTCGGCACCATTCCCCAATACCGCGAATCGCTGGAATTCCGGCGATTGTCTCCCAGAACAAAGTAATGCCCGTCGGGAACCTTCATCGGCGCGGGCAACACATCATGCGAAAGATACTCGGCGTTCAAGTACGGCTCTTCGACCTGTTTGCCGTTGATGGAAATCCTTCCGTCTTCGATCATCACGGTTTCGCCCGGCAATCCGATGACTCGTTTGATGTAACTTTTGCTGGGGTCTAACGGAAAGTAAAAGATGACGATGTCGCCGCGATCAATCGGCCCTGGCTTCCGTTTCATTAAAACCTTGTCGCCATCATGAAAGGTTGGCATCATCGCCTGCCCTTGAATCCTGACAGGTTTTCCCAAGGCAAACACAGAAACCAGACCGATGGCGGTAATTGTCGTGACCAACCCAATTAAAGCGACCAACGCCCAAATGATATGTCTGGGTTGGAAGCGCGAACCCGTTTTCGGTGGCGGTTGAAGCGTCATAAACTCTCTCAGGTCAAAAGGTTGTGGGATATTCACCAGTTCGCGCAGTCTACTCTGGGCGGACAAATCCGACCAGAGCTTCCGGTTTCACCGGCAATATTTTCGCCATTCTGTTAATCCTCTGCTTCGGAGGCCGTTTATGCGTATGGAAAATGATGAAAAGGAGGTCAACGTGCCAGTCAATGCCACTCATTTAAGAGCTATTCCGGGCGGGAAGGCGGAAAGTGTGCTGGAGCTTGCGGCCAGTCAGGGTTCGACGCGAGAACTGGAATCACTGTTTCGTGAACATCACGACCGGATTTTCAGAGCTGCGTACCGAATCACAGGCAGTGTGGTGGACGCCGAAGACGTGTTGCAAACCGTCTTTTTGCGGCTCTCACGGCGCAGCGTCAAAGAAACAATCAACCTGGAACCCAGTCCTGCCAGTTATTTACACCGAGCCGCTGTTAACGCTTCGCTGGATTTGATGCGCCAACGCGGACGAACCGATTCAGTTTCAATTGACGATGTCGCGCCAGTGCTGTCGGCCAACGCCAAACTGAATCCTGAAACTCAACGCGCTTCCAACGAACTTCGCACCAAAGTCCGGCAGGCTATTTCAAAGCTGGGTGAAAAATCCGCCGAGATGTTTGTCCTGAAATACTTCGAAGGGTACGGCAACAACGAAATCGCCGAGCAAATGGGAACCTCGGCAATGGTCGTTGGCGTGTTGTTGCACCGTGCGCGAGCCAGAGTCAAAAAAGAAATTGGAGATTTATTGGAGGGAGGCAAAGCTTAGAGCAAGCCATAAGGAGAAATCATGAAACATACAGACCGAGAATTGAACAACATACTTGATGACACCACGGCAGAAATCCGCAACGAAAAGCTGGATTCGGCGGTCGTGGCCGGAGCCGCTCAGCGCGTCTGGACTCGTATGGCGGGCGAACAAGCCGCCATCCAGGCAGGCGTCGCGCCGGTCGAACACATCCGCAGTTGCGATGACTTCCGTTCGCTGATTCCAACCTATTTGCAAGGCCAGCTTTCCAGCGCGCGAACGATGCTGCTGGAAGAT
>ERZ650309.82-NODE-82-length-44489-cov-10.671378_pt1 | contig 44489 bp, 39 predicted proteins | sample MGYA00376245_ERZ650309 | MGnify/ENA primary metagenome ERZ650309 (study PRJEB26733, sample SAMN07839294) | wastewater metagenome | biome: urban; feature: wastewater treatment plant; material: waste water | place: USA: North Carolina | collected 2016-04-26 ... | reverse complement strand
AAGAGCGTGTTTGCTAAATCATAATGAGCTGCAAAATACGACCAAATCGCTAAAACCTTGCAAAATCCTCGATTAATAGAATAACTATTAATCTCCAATTTAGCAAATTTTTATCTGATTTATCGTGATTTCTCGCTTTCATTGGATTTAGCAAACACGCTCTAAGTTTTTAATTTACGCATTGCATCAGGTATTTTGGCACTAACTAAATCCTGAATATTGTCATCACCAGCTTGTTTTACTTTAGCCTTCATCGCAGCTTGATATTGTTCAAGTGCTAATTGGTAATTTCCTAATGTATAAAATTCATTTCCCAAGCCATAATGATAGCGCAATGGATTATCTAATTTAGTATCAGAATACAAAATCGCGTACTGATCCCAAACATCGGGATCACTGGCATTGGTTTGTGCCAATTCATCCAAGCGAGCTCCAGCTTTAGAATAGCCGTTGCCTGCCATTAGAAATTCAAGCTGCCCCATCCATAGTCCTTTGTGATTTGGATAACTTTCTATCGCTTGATCATAGAGCTTATCTGCCAATTTATTCTCGCGATTAGCAATTAGTAATTTCGCCCTGAGTCCCAAAATAATCGGATGATTCATATAATGTGGATTATTAATTTTATTAAGTGTTGCAATACTAGCTTTAAGCTGTTTGGTTAAGAAATAGCTAAGTGATAGGCCATATTGTTGTGCCTCTAAACTTACATAGCGCTTAGAAGCGATTGAATTGAGGTAAAATTTAGTAGCATCTTCACTACTGATTTGCCGAATACGGCATTTTTCACGCACCAATAAAAAATCAATACTATCTTGGCGCATTTTGACAGGCATTTGATTGGCGCGTGATTCAGCTTCACTCAAACGCTCAACTGTCACTGGATGTGTTTGTAAAAAAGCCAATGCATCATTAGAATTAAATTTATAAGCATCTTGCATGCGCTGGAAAAATTCTGGCATTGCGTGCGCATCAAACCCTGCTTGGTACATCAATTGTTGACCAACCCGATCCGCTTCGCGTTCATAATCGCGTGAAAATGATAGCATATTTTGTTGAGCCAACCCTTGCCCACCCTGAATAGCAGCCATAGCAGCGCTGGGACTAACTGTAGCTAGAAGCGCTCCAGCCAACAAGCCAGCAACACTGGTCCATTGCGCCCGATTTTGCACGCTAATATTACGGAAAATATGATGTTGTACTACATGCCCAATCTCATGAGAGAGCACAGATGATAACTCAGCTTCGGAAAGCGTTGTATAAATCAGACCATTATAAGCACAAATATAACCGCCTGGCAATGCAAAAGCATTAATCTCACGATCTTTAATCAAGTAAAAATTGAATTGATCGCCAGCCATAGGCGAAAAACTTACCAACTGACTACCTAAAGTATTTAGATAATCTAGACAATCATAATCATCAACCATGCTACCTTGAGCGTAGATATTGAGAATAACTTGCTTACCCAACAAATCCGCTTGATACGGCGAGAGATTGGAGCGATCATTATCGCCTAAATCTGGTAGCCCGTTGATTCCAGTAGCATAAGCAAAATGATTACAAGTGCCAAGAGCTACACCAAATGCCGTCGCACTTACCACCTGTTTCAAAAAACCACGTCTGGCAATATCCAGCACCAAATCGCGCTGAATCTGCGGAGATTCTTTACGCGATTGATAAAGCTGATCAAGGATAGAGCCAAGAATTTTCATTTTGCCGCTTTTATTTACTGTAATTGCTGAGCTAGTCCAGTCAGATATTTTTTCTGATTAGCAGTAAAGTCTTTATCTGGAGTGCTACCATCAAACTGAGTCAGACTAATTAACGTCTGATTACCCTGAGCTGTTAATTTAACTGTATACATCGGTTTTGGTGCAGCTTTAGCATTGGCAGATTCGCTACTAAACCAACGTTGAATGAAGCTAGGATCTGGATTATCCAGTTGCGCCTGTAATGGATAAACATAGTAATCACCAGTAGTGCGATTTTTGTCTACAATACCTAGACCGACACGATCTAGAGCAATCGCAGTACGCCACCATGCCCGATCAAACTGATCATTTACAACCACCTGATTATTTACTAGAGCTGCTGTTTTTGGTGCTGATTCTGCAGTTGCCACGATTTTCTTAACTTGCTCTTCTGGCATACCTGCAAAAGCCATATACTGCGTCAAAAACTCCAATTCTAATTGTGGATTTGACGGACGAGGTATCCATTTAGTTCTTTGTTGATCAGAAGAAGCTAAAGTTGAAGTATCTGCTATCCCAGGGGAGCGACAGCCCTCGTATTCTTCATCCATTTGATAATTAGTATCCATAATGACTACATCTTTACCGTTCTGCCATAAGGTAATACGGTACATATACATTGAATTTAATGAATACATACTACCCCAGCCAACCCAGTCAAAGAAACCACGAATACTTGTTCCCTGTGGGACTTTATTATTACGTGCTGCCCAATCGGTCTGAATCACTCCAATCGACTGATTTTGATATTTGATTGTCAAACCAATCTGATTAACAAATGCAGTAACCATTGGCCAAACCGTATTCACATCCTTGCTTTCAATAACTAACCAGCGTTGTGAACCACCATAGACAATTTGCATTCCTTTGGTATTAGCCAGCTGATAACCATTTTGTGCCTGTTGTGTTGCTGTTGGCACCATTTTATAGTTAGTTACTAAATCAGGTGAAGTTAAGCCCGGCGGAGTTACCAAAGTATCAGTATTACGTGGCGCGGTAGACGTAAACGCGGCTTGCGAATCTACTGTACCGCAGGCACTTACACCAAGTAATGTTGCTAATATTAAAGCGAGCTCTTTTTTATTTACCATCTTGAATTGCATAAATCAACCTATTTAATTTGTTCTAAAATATCTCTAAACCTATTATGATAGCCGCTACTTAATTCAGTCAATGGCAAGCGCAGCATTCCATGAGCAATTTGCTGCTCTTGGCATAATGCCCACTTAACCGGAATCGGATTAGATTCACAGAATAACGCATCATACAAGGACAAAAGTTGCTTATTAATTGCCAAAGCAGCATCACGCTCTCCTGCTAAAGCATGAGCACACATCTGGCTAAATTGACTAGGACGAATGTTACTCGCAACAGAAATCACTCCAGCGCCGCCGGAGAGCATAAATGTAACCGCACTAAAATCATCACCTGATAGCAAAATAAAATGTTCTGGCTTGTGCGCCATTAAGTAGGTGCAACGCTTTAAATCACCTGTAGCATCCTTAATCGCCACAATATTCTTAAAATCACGAGCCAAACGCAACACTGTATCATCGGCTAAATTGCATGCAGTACGCCCTGGTACATTGTATAAAATTACTGGAAATTTAGAGTGTTTTGCCACAGCTGCAAAGTGTTGATATAAACCATTTTGAGTTGGTTTCACATAGTACGGTACCAAACACATCAAATAATCAACTCCCGAGAGCTGATTAACTTCATCAATGAACTCTAGCGTCATTGCAGTAGCAGCAGTTCCACTTCCCACTATTAATGGTACACGCCCACGATTAACTTCGACTACATGACGAATCACAGCTAGTTTTTCAGAATCAGTTAACGCCGCAGCCTCGCCGGTTGAACCAACGACAACTAATCCAGAAACTCCACTGTTGATCTGCCATTCAGTAAACTTAGTCAATGATTGGTAATCAATACTACCATCTTCAAAAAATGGTGTAACAATCGCAGTTATACATCCTTTTAGCATGTTTTCCTCTCAAAAAGTATAGCTATTTGCTTGGTTTTGTAATGAGCCACCTAACATAATTTCAATTTTAGACCTGGCATCTGAACCAGCTCGATCTTGATTAAAATGAACACCAATTCCAGGTGGGTAACCAACTGCAGAATTTGGGCTAATCCAATTAACTTTACCGCTTACCGCAATATTCTCGCCCCCTTCCGGTAAAGTTATAATCAGAAAAACCTCTTCTCCAAGTTGATAACTATAATTTCCACTGATGAAAATGCCTCCAAATTTAAATTGTTGAATGTACATCTTAAGCAAATCTTGCCTACTTGAAACATTAACTTTAATGATGTTATTCATAAAAATACCTTATCTATGTTTACGTGACTTAACTACTTTAGGCTCAACTGTATTTAATGTCATATTTTGAATTGAAATCTGTGGGCTAAATAAATTTCCGTCAATTCCTACCGGTATTGACACGGACTTAATATGCTGCTCATTTAATGGCATGATACTACTAACATTTAAGCGATAGTTTATTTTAGTAGCGGCAAAATCAATTACTCCGTTTCCAGTTGCTAAAATGGTTGGAGAACTAAAATTAATACTGCTATTTTTTGAAATCCCACTTTCGAATTCAAACTTTGCATTCAAGGTAGAAAATTTTGTCATTAGCTGACTCTTACTTTGAAACGCCGCTAAGTTTTCTGGGCTCAAAAATAAACTAAAATCTACACCACTAAATCCACCATTGCGAACTTTCAAACCAATTGCCCCGTCCAGATTTTTACGCAAATCCTGATATGTTCTAGCATTGTTTACCTGAGTGTTAAAAGTAAAATCGGCCAAACCATTGATTGCACTGACGTCGAATAAATTAATAAACATTTTTTTCAAATCTACATTGCTGACTTGATTATCTATAGATACATCATAGGCATCATGATCAGCTTTAATCACCGCAGTACCATTAATAACACCATTATCATAGAGATTTGCATGTAACCGAGTTAATTTTAACATCTTATCTTTAACAATTAGTGAGCTATCAACATTAGTTAAATGAATATGGCTTAAATCAAGATTATTAATCTTGAGGTTTGCTTCCAAATCAAGCCAATTTAACCAACTAAATGGCAAAATACTGTCATCAGAGTATAAAGGAAGACTGCCTTGTGCCGAGCTCATAAATCGCGATAAATTTAATGCGCTAATTGTCCCATTTAATTTCAGAAAATCTTTATCATCATTAACTGCATATTCGGCATCAATTTTGGCGCTTGCTCCATCTATTAATCCCCGTAGCTGAACCCCAACCCAGTTATCTGACTCGTGATAATTACATGTGCCACTCAAGGAGCTAGAAAATACGGCAGCATTAGCTTGATTAGGCGTTATTGATAAACCAAGATTACAACTCTGATTAGCAACATTAAATTTTGAGTCAACTTTCGTCGCAATTAAACCCAGTTCTAGATTAACTTTGCGCAGATTATTTTGCGCATTATATTTTATTTTACTATTATCAATTGAGAAATCACTGTAATTATTAGTTCTTAAATTAAGCGAATTTAAAACCAAACTTTGTGAACCATTTTTCAATCCAGCTGTTAATGTCATCGCCAAATCATGGATTGTTAAGCCGTACATCGAGAGCAGCATTGTATCCATATGCAGATTACCATTATATTTCTCGGAACTAATAACTCCGTTAGTATTTTCAACCCAAAGCTTTTGATTGATATAATCATAGTGCCCAACAGATTGTAATTCAACATGCATTTTTGGTGCATCTATTATAGTACTTAACTGTTCAATATTTAAATTATCACTATCTGCTTTAGTAATATTACCACGAATTGAAAAATCAGTATTATACCTACCGCTTTTGAAGCTTAACTGCACTAAAGGTTTAGTTTCAATACCAGTTAACGACATACTTGCATCACGAATAATATACTGCTCCTGTGACTCAACCCAGTTTAAATTGGTAATTGACAAAGTCTGCAAATTACCGAATTCGGAATGCGCAATACTATCATAGTCCAGTAAATCTGCATATTTAGTATCTTTTTCTTCTGGCTGAAAAAAAGTTACACCATTTAATGCTATCCTTCTAACTTTATAATGCCCGACAATCAAATCCAGCCATGATAATTGACAATTTGCGGTATTAATATGTAAAGCCTCATGATGCGTATCATCTTGAACTGTCAAATCAGAAATAAATAGACTTAAACCGTGCCAAGAGCGTGGTTCAACCGTACCATTGATTATTACTGCATAGTTTTTATTGTTAAATTGGTTAATTACCATTTGTTTAACTTTATTAGCATCAAACAAATAATAGAAAAATAACAACGGAATACATACCGTTAAAAAAAATAAAAGAAACATTCCCCACAAAACAAAGCGTATACTTTGCCGTGAGACTTTAATTTGATAAATTTTACGCATCTAGTTACCTGATAATAATAAATATTGAGCATGCAATTGATCAATTTGCGGAATCAATGCTTCCATGCCATTATTATTGATAATTACATCATCTGCTAACTCTAATTGCGTATCGCGTGCAACTTGCCGCTTAAGAATAGCGTCAACCATCTCTTGATTTAAACCGCTTCTTTGCATCAATCTTTTTAGCAGCTCCTGATATTCAGTATCTACAAAGATATTGCGATCAGTTATAGCTAAATAATCTGGAGCTCGAAATAATAATGGAACCACAACAAGTGAGTAACAGGCAGACGAATTGTTCATTAATTGGCTACGCGTTTCTGCTAAAATCAATGGATGCATTAATTTTTCAAGTCGTTGATGTAAGGCTTCATCATTAAAAACCATTTCTCGTAAGCGTACACGGTCTAAAACACCACCACTATTTACAAGATCACTACCAAATTCCTGCTGGATTGCAGGTAGTGCAAAACCATTTGGTATTGTTAACTGATGTGCAATAACGTCTGTATCAACGACCTGAGCACCACGCTCCGCAAATATTCTTGCTACGGTTGATTTACCGCTACCAATTAGCCCAGTTAAGCCAATCACCATTTTAGTCATTGTTATAACTCAATACATAATTAAAGGAAATAATTCGTTTGCAAACAACAACACCAATATTCCTGCGGCACCCAAAAACGGACCAAATGGAATTGGATTACCAGCATTCAATTTCCCACATAAACGCATGGTTACGGCATAAATAATGCCACATACCGAAGACAAAATTAAAACGCTGAGAAGGTTTTGCCAACCAAGCCACGCACCAATAGCAGCAAGCAGCTTAAAGTCTCCATAACCCATACCTTCTTTTTTAGTAATTAATTTAAACGCCCAAAATAATAACCATAAAATCATATAGCCCGCAACTGCACCGATCACAGCATTAGTCAGACCACCACAAATTCCACCATGCAAATTAAAAAGCAATCCAAGCCAAATCAATGGTAAAGTCAATTCATCAGGTAACAAAAAAGTATCCAAATCAATCATCATCAAACATAGAACCACTGAAACAAAAATTAAACCGCCACACAGTGCCCATGGATCATTAAAGACATAACCAACCGCGACGAACAATACACCACAAAGGGCTTCAACCAAAGGGTAACGAAGTGAAATTTTGGCTTTGCAACTAGTGCATTTACCGCCAATAATAAAATAACCGATAAGCGGAATATTTGTCCATGCAGGAACCTTAGCTTGGCATTTTGGGCAATGTGAATGCGGATGTACCAAATTAAACCGCGTCTCATCTGCACTCAATGTACACTCGTCGCCTAATACCTCAATACACTCATTGCGCCACTTACGATTAAGCATGATTGGCAAGCGATAAATAACTACATTAAGAAAGCTACCTATGCATAAACCAACAAGCAAGAGGCAGATCGCTCTAAACAACAAACTATTTAAAAATAAAAAACTAAATAAATCAAACATATCAATCCTACTTTAAATTATATGCTCACATAATTTGATTTTTGGACACGAAGCACTAATAAAAAAGACACAGAGCGGTACACAGAAGTACGCAAGGAGTCTTTTTTGAGATACAACGGAACCCAAGAGTCAAAGACAATGAGTATATTAACCGACCACATCTCCCAAATGGAACAGCGGTAAATAAATTGCGATAATAATTGAACCCAAAACACCACCTAAAATAACGATGGTTGCTGGCTCAATTAATGACAAGAGCGTTTCAATCACCATTTCAATTTCCTGATCGTAATAATCTGCGATAGATTGCAACAAGAAATCCAATGAACCAGCTTCTTCACCAACAGCAACCATTTGATTCACCATATTGGGAAAAATGTCCGTAGTTAACATCGCATTGTATAAACTGCTACCTGACTCTACATCTTTTTGGATGTTTAAGGTCGCTGCACCATATAAATAATTATCAACCAGAAGTGCAATTGAACGCAGCGCATCATTCAGTGGAACACCCGCTGAAAATAATAGCGAGAGAGTCCTAGTCCAACGTGAAATAAGCGTTTTTTGAGCTAGCTCCCCAAAAAGCGGGACTTTAAAAATCGCGCTATCAATAAAGAATCTAAAGCGCGGAATGCCACGATAAGCAGATTTAAAAGCAAATATCGTTCCGACTATTATCGCAATAATTAACCACCAAAATCCAGTTATAAAATGTGAGACGGCAACTACTATTAAGGTTGGTGCCGGCAATTTAGCCCCCATACCTTCAAAAATCTTCTGGAACTGCGGAACCACAAATCCCAGCACAATGGCCAACACTATAGTTGAAACGATTACGACGATTACAGGATAAGCCATGGCTGATTTAACTTTACGCTTAACTGCATCAATTTTCTCTTTATATTCGATATAACGAGTAAGCAAAGTTTCTAAAATCCCACCTTTTTCACCGATTGACAAAAATTTAATAAATAGTGCATCAAAAACCATCGGATATGTTCCAAATGATTCCGATAAACTTAAGCCATTTTCTACCCCGAACTTGATATCTTCTAAAATCTCATAGAATTTTTTATTTTCCTGCCCACGAATTACAATATCAAATGCTTTGAGTAATGGAACTCCTGATTTGATAACTACCACAAACTGCTTAATAAAAACCGTAATCTCTTTATCTTTTACTGGTTTTTTTACTTTTTTCTTTTCTTTATCGGCGGCTGGTGTATCTTTATTCGCCAGTTCGTGAATTTCTTTAGAGCGCGCTAACTTAGCAAACAAGCTCAACTTCTTCTCGTGAGTACTTGCCTTAAATTTAAACTGCGATAGAATATCATTCAAAAACGAAAGACTGCTGCGCCGTTTAACAGAGAATGGAATAATATCGCGTTTACGCAATTTAACCCGTGCGATAATCGCAGTCTCAGCTTCAACCGTTCCAGTAACTAAATCACCATTTTTGGTTCTACCTTCATAAAACCAACTTAGCTCACGAGGGTTCTGCTTATCTTTCTTACTCGCCATTTTCTCTATCCATTAGTATTAGCTTCGATTTCCGACAAGGATGTTACACCTAAACGCACTTTATTCAAGCCACTTTGTCGCAAACTCAGCACTCCTTCTTTGCGTGCTTGGGCAGCGAGTTCTACCGATGTTGCACTCAATAAAATCAAACGTTTGAGCTCATCTGAAATTGCCATAGTTTCAAACACACCAACCCGTCCTTTATAGCCAGTATTATGACAAGCATAACAGCCTACTGCCACATATGGCTGCCATCCTGCATTCACTTCTTCTGGTGTAAACCCAGCTTCAATCAAAGCTACTTTTTCCATTTTAGCTAAGCGCTTGCATTGAGGACATAACTTACGCACCAAACGCTGCGCAATGATTGCTAAAATTGAGTCACCGACATTATATGCAGGAACGCCCATGCTCACTAAGCGCACTAATGCTGAGGGTGCATCATTGGTATGCAATGTAGATAAAACCAAATGTCCGGTTTGTGCTGCCTTAATCGCCATTTCGGCAGTATCATAATCACGAATCTCTCCGACCATTATCACATCAGGATCTTGCCGTAAAAAAGCCCTGAGCGCGACCCCAAATGTCAAGCCAGTTTTTTCATTAATCGCCACTTGATTGATCCCACTAAGAGGAATCTCAATTGGATCTTCTGCGGTGGAGATATTGCGACTGCTATCATTTAGCATATTTAAACACGTATAAAGAGAAACTGTTTTACCAGATCCCGTAGGACCTGTTACCAAAACCATGCCATACGGACGTGATACCGCATCTACAATAATCCTCTTCTGATCTGGATCAAACCCCAGAGCCTCAATTCCTAAACTTGCCGCTTTACGATCTAGAATCCGCAAAACTATTTTTTCACCAAAGGATGTAGGTAAGGTACTAACCCGAAAGTCGATAATTTGATTCTGAGACACAGCAAGGCGTAAACGTCCATCCTGCGGCACTCTACGCTCAGAAATATCTAACTTTGATACCACCTTAATCCGCGCTGCAATCTTATCCTTCAGAGCCATTGGAGGAGTAGCTATCTCACTTAAAACACCATCTATCCGATAACGTACCCGATAGTTTTTTTCATATGGTTCGAAATGGACATCAGAAGCACCCATTTGTACTGCATCAAAAATCATTTTATGGACAAACTTTACAATTGGCTGATCATCATCACCAGAGTTAACCATGTCCGTGCTACCGCCATCATCTTCAGTAGCAAATTCAATCCCTTCCAGAGCGGATTCATCCAGGTCAATAGTTTTGAAATAATTACTGCTGTTTTGGTTAATCACGCGCTCCAGCTGTGATTCTTCAACTAAAATCAAATCAATTTTCAGACCGGTTTTAAAACTAATTGAATCAAATAATTCTTTATTAGTTGGGTCTACAACTGCAAGCTTCAAAAGCTTACCTCGTTTAACTAGTGGTACAATTCTGTTATTGATAATTACATCCATACTTATTAAACCGACAGGCATAAAGTCTAAATTAAAGGCATCAATATCTAGAACAGGGATGCCATAAAATGATGCAAGAATATTCATAATTTTATGGACTGTTATCTCAGGCTTCACCTTAGATATTGCATTAATTATTGAAACTCGCTCATGAGCAGCTGTATCTGTAGCCTTTTTTATATCATCTGGTTGTAATAGCCCAGCTTGTGCCAAAATTGTAAATATACCACTATTCAATGCCATGTTTTTAGCTTTGTAAAATTATTACTATTTAACCTAATATTTTATCATGTATGCTCAAATGTACTGGTTTAATTATTCTAGGATACGTGAAATACGAACTCTTTCCGCCCAATATTTACCAACATTTAGGACTTCAAAGCATAAATTATTTATCCTAAAACAGAAATTCGGGCTGGGAATAACACCCAAATGTTTCATAATCAGCCCATTAATACTCATAGCATCGTAGCTTGCAGGCAAATCCAAATTATATGCCTCATTAAATTCACGCACAAGAGTAGCTCCATCAACAATATACTGCCCGGCTGACTCTTCAATCATCAAGTAACTTCGGTGTGGAGCATCCGTCGTAAAATCGCCAAAGACAATTTCAAGCATGTCTTCAAGACAAGCAATTCCCAAAGTATCACCATATTCATTGACTACTACAAAAATGCGCTCACGCTGCTTCTGAGCTTCGGTTAATTGCTTGATAATTGGAATAAAGTCCGGAATAAAATTAATTTTACGAATCAGTCCACGCAAATCATTCAAATTGTACTCTTCCAAACCAAGAGACAAAATATCTTTCGCATGAATAAATCCTATAATTTGGTCTAAATTTCCTTCACAAACCAGTATTCGCGTATGATGTGGATGCTGCAGTTGGTCACGAATACTTTGAAAATCATCGCTTAAATTAACAATTTCAGCATTACGTAGAGGAATCACAACCTCTTTAATGGCTAATTGCTCTAGCTCAATTGAATTCAATAATATTGAACGATGATCATCAGCAAACGGTGAACGCTTATCAGCAATAATTGCTTTTAACTCATCAAGCGAAGTTCCATCAGCATGACCGACACCAAGTGCCCGAGTAATAAAATAAACAATTTTATCAATAAACCAGATAAGTGGTTGAGTAACAACAAATAAAAAATACAAAGGAACTGCAACAGTGCGTAAAACAGTAACAGGTGCTTTAGAAGCAATAATTTTGGGTGCAGCCTCTGAAAAAATAATAATCATCAATGTAACAAGCAATGTTGATAGAGACAAAACCAGCTCGTGACCGGCACCAAAAATCTTTAAAACCAACATCGTTGATAAAGTCGTTACTAAAGCATTAAAAAAGCTATTCCCAAATAAACTAAATATTAGTACACGCTCTAGCTGTTGTTTTAATTTTAACGCATAACTCGCCCATATTTCCTCATCAGCCAGCGAAATCAATTTATGTTCTGAAATAGCAACACTTGCTGTTTCTAAAAACGAAAACAGACTTGCAATAAGCAATAAGAAAAATAAACCAATAAAACTTAATATGTCCATTACATTACCTACGAATACATGACTATTTTTAAAGAATAAATATTAACAATTTTTTAGAAATACACTACACAAGCTAATAATATATACCGATTGCTCTTATTGAGTTTCTGCAGATGCAAAACACTTTGTTATACATCCAAAATCTAATTAGCAAATTAACATAAACTCAAATATTTGTCAAGCAACAATTTTGGTGATTGCTCGCTATAGTCTGCCAATTTTATAATACTGCTATAGATCAATAAATTTCTATAAATTAAAATTGATCAACATGTTAAATAAAATATAAAAAGGAAGAAATCATGAAAACATTTTTTATCAAAATTATCTCCAATGCAATTAAAATAATTGCAGCAGCACAAGCAATAGAAAATCAACTTTATTACTGTCATTCTAATTCGCTCAGACTAAATCCGAAAAAAATCATTAAAATAGGACAATAAACTTTGTGCATCATTAAACTAAGGAACAATAACAACTTTCATACTTCTAATCCGGAGTGGTACTATATAAATCAATGCACAAACTATTCACAATTAGTTATAGTACCTATTCATATCTAGTGTGTGCAACTAATATTTAAAAAGCTATAACAGTTAATTACACTAATTAGAAGCATGGAAGATGTTATTCACAACTCACCCACACCCAATCGACAAAACTATACAGAATACCGATGAGCAACTAAATTTAAGCTATAAAATTCAAATACTTAACTTGTGAGTTTAATTATCCACATATTATAACAATTCGCTTTGTTCCGGTGAATTTTGTTTATCGACAATCGCACTAACCTGTCCATCACTTAGTGTAATCGCAATCTTAGCATGATGCTTAGCTTGTTTGATACTTTGGATTAATTTACCGTTATTGTCACGAACAATTGCATAGCCTCGGGTAAGAACATTGTGTGGATTAAGTAAATTAAGATTGTGTATACAATTACTCAAACGGATTTGCTGATCTTTATAGACCGAATTAAACGAGCGTACAAGACGTAATTTAAGTTGCTCTAATCGTGCGGTTTGCGGTTCAATATCTGGTTTTAGCTGAACAATTTTACTCTGGTAGAGATCAAGTTGCCAGCGCAATTGTGATAGTTTACTTTGCATAACTTGGGCTATTTTTTGTTCCAACTGCGCCAAACGTTGGGTTTGCATTGCCAGTTTATTGAGTGGATTTGATGCTTTCAACTGAGCAAGGTTCAGATCTAAACGCTGTTGTTTATCATTAAGGAGCTGAAAAAATTGTGTTTTAAGACCGCTTTCTAATGAGCGCACAACTTCGAGCCATTCACTACGGCTTTTGGCAACCAATTCGGCTGCCGCAGTTGGCGTAGGTGCACGTAAATCTGAAACAAAATCAATAATTGTGGTATCAGTTTCATGCCCAACCGCACTAATCAGCGGAATCTGACTATTAAATACCTCACGCGCGACAATCTCTTCATTGAAGCACCATAAATCCTCCATGCTACCTCCACCACGGCAGACTATCAACACATCTACTTCTTGGCGTTGATTAGCGGTACGAATCGCGCGAACTAATTGCATACTTGCATCACTGCCCTGCACCGCACTATGGTAAATCACCAGCGGAATATTTGGCATCCGACGACGAAGTGTTGTTACCACATCACGAATCACCGAGCCTTCTTTAGAAGTAATTACACCAATGGCTCGTGGAAAAACTGGAATTGGTTTTTTGTATTTTGGCTCAAATAAGCCCTCAGCTTTCAGTTTCTCAATCAAACGCGCATAGGCTTCCCACAGCGCGCCCAAACCAACTTTACGTACCCGCTCGACATTAATTTGGTAGCTACCGTTTTGCGGATAAATCGTAACTCTACCGCGGACTTCAACTTGTGTACCATTCTCTAACGGAAAATCCAGTAATCCGGCTAATTTGGCAAACATAACACAAGAAATTTTTGCCCCCTCATCTTTTAGATCAAAATAAAGATGAGCATAGCTTTTTAGCCCCGAAATTTCACCTTTAATCCACATAATCGGCAGATGATTTTCCAAGGTTGATTTGGCAAGTTTATTAAGTTGACTGACTGAAATTACATCATCGTCAGCTTGTTTGGGCGTCAATAGGTTTATTTGGTTAAAATTCATAGTTTCTTTTTTAATTATCCTCATCGTCGTTGTTGAATACTTTGAGTATAGATTATGCATATTACTCTTTGGTGTATAAAGCCACGCCAACACGTTCAATATGCTCAATTAGCTCTGGATTATTAATTGTATTATACACAATCAAATCAAATTTATATGGCAACATTAAATCATCTAATAAATCCTGCAGGATATAAATTTGCCCTAATGAAATGTTTCCATATAAACATAAGTCAATATCTGAACCATCACGATAATTGCCTTTGGCACGTGAACCAAACAGAATTACTCGCTCTACCAATGATTGCTGCATAAATATTTTAATTATTCTTTGCCAGTTAGCATCACTAACGCCATATTTATTGATCATAATTATCTCTGGATAAAGCTCTGTAATTTTTCTTGTAATAGTTTAAATTGCGGATAATAGTCATTCAAAATTAAAGTGACAATTTGTTGCGCAGTAGATTCGTCATAAGTATGAGAAGTTTGATTGCGACTGTTTACCATACTCATCCAAACCTCACCTTGGCTAATCAAGCCAAGCGCAAATGCTTCACGAGTGGCATCTTTTGAGCCAAAAATATGGCTATTGCCGCGTTCTTCAATAAAATCCTTGAGCGTATTCCATGCTAACTCATGAGTATATTCAAATACCTGAATCAATCCCTGTGATTCTAGCTTAGTTAATTTACGAATCTGGCTTAGCTCAACCGCTTCGCCTAACTCTAGCAAAGCCCGATTATAATTGTAAAAACGCTGCTGCCAGCGGATATCTTGTTCCATTAGTGTATCTTTCCTAATTCTCGCTTAATTAATCAATCTCAGCTAACATATTTTTTAGGCGAATTTTTGCATTATGAAATTTAACTTTACTTGCATCAAATTTTTGTGGATCAAATTTACCGCCAAACCACTCCGTCATGTCTTTATGCTCTGGATGTTTTTTATTTGCCATTCCCTCAACAAAATTATAAAACCCAGGAATACCACCCACATCTTCTGGTGGACAAGCCATTTCGCCAGCCAAACAGCACGGGTATTTCTGTCCAGTGGCTCGTGGAAAAGCACCTTCAAATATAATTTCATGTTCCCAACTATCACCAAAGTCATATTCATAAATAATTCGGTATTCTGCTGTCAGATATTCATCAAGCGGAGTTTCCCAACCAGCAATAATATCATTATCAAATTCATCATCAGGAACCCCTATAAATGCTTGTTGCGGAACTATTCCCTTGGCGTTAGAGAGAATAATAAATTGATGTAAATGATAATCTTGCCAGCCCATAGCATCCTGAATCGCTACATGTAAATCCCAAAAAGTAGTATTCTCAGCAATCTGAATTCTTCGCCAAATTGCTGGTTCCGTATCGCTTAAGGTAATTTTAAATTGTAATACTTGTTTCATAATTTCATATCTCCATAAATTATAGTTTAGATTAAATAAGCGCTTTTATATCACTACCAACCTTATAATCAACTTGCAAAGCATCAATAAAATGAAGCTTACCACATTCAGTTTTGGCTTTTTCTACCTCACGTCCATTCGTCGCAAAATTAGCTGCTTTAGTTTCGGCGATAAAGTAAATGTTATCCGTGCCATCCTTATCAATTAATAGCGCCCAATCAGGGTTATATTTTCCCAGTGGGGTATTTACCCTAAACCAGCTGGGTAGTTTAGCAATTAATTTAACTTTATCAAGAACTAATGCATCCCGTAAAAAATCAAACTCGACTTGTGAATCATAGCGCAAGACATCAAATAGGAATTTTTCACCTAAAGTTTCAGGGTTTACGCCTAAATTAACCGCATCTGCCAGATTACTCGTACCATTTTGATCACTATAACCATGATCCAGATCACTCTCAATCAAAGTTTGCGCATAATAGTTAGCATAACCATCTAAATTTAAGTCACTAATTTTTTGATACTTAATCCCATCAATTAATAATTTGACTTTGATATTATTGATGATATTACTAACCTGTTCGATAAATGCACTAGCATTAAGTTGCATCATATTACGTTTTACATCGACAATATTTTGTAAAATAGTTATTATGCTACTGCGCATTAACCCAGTAGCTAAGACAATTTTACTAACACAGTCAATCTGTTGACTAGAATGAATTGAAATCATATCTTGATGTTGCAATTCACTAGCAATTCCAGATTCATCAATCGCCAACTTTGCCCGTGCGACAGTGATAGTTTGTGCTTCAATCTGCAGCTGATTATTAATTTCAGTCGTAGATTGTTCAATTAACTCAGTCGAATCTAACTTAACAGAATAAATTGTTTTAGGGCTAATTTTTTGCCATAATTTCTTAAAGTCATCAGACAGATAAACTTTATTATTCAATTTAATTTCACGTTTATTACGTTGGTTCTCAATCGGTAATTTGCTGGATAATTTGGTCAGCATATTGGTAACCAATTCTTCATAAGGTTTAACTTGACTGTTATTTAATTCAAACGCGCCAATTTTGAGTAATTTTGCGCATTTCTCGCTAACTTGATTATTTTCGCTAATCAATTGGCTGGCTTTCAATACCTCATGAATATCCTGCGATAATTGTTTGGCTTTTTGTAAACTAAGTTCTGGTTCATTTTTTAGCAATTGCGCGGCAAACACCAAAGGATGAATATTGCCAAATTTAATTTTGGCATCGGTTTCATATTCGCACTGTAAATTGGCTGCAAATGAATTATAGGACTCTCCAGCAATCACGGTTAGGGTATTAATTTTGTCATCTTTTATGCGTTCACCAGAATTATTTACACATAAGCGCAAACCACGTCCAACTTGCTGACGACGTTTAAAGGTATTGCTGCTTTCCTGCAATACGCATACTTGAAATACATTAGGGTTATCCCAACCCTCTTTTAGCGCCGAATGCGAAAAAATAAAGCGCAATGGATATTGCTGATCCAGTAGAAGTTCTTTACGCTCCATGATTACCTCATAGGCTTTTACAGAATCCTGAGTATCATCTTTGCTATCTTTATAATTGCCTTTTTTGTCTTTGGCAAAATAACCGTCATGCAGCTTTGCCAAATCAAGCTCATTATTCAAATCCAGATTAAAGCTATTCCGACACAAATCCAGATAACGTTTGCCATGTGAGGATTGTAGGACAATTTTTAACTGCTCAAGGAATAATTTAGCCAACCAACCATCAGTTGCAGTATCATTTTCATGCAGGCGATAGTCTGCTACCTTATTGATAAAAAACAAACTCAAAACTTTGATTTTACGTGGAGCCAAATTTAGCTCACGTTTGATATGATTTTCAATTGCAAGACGCAGCATGACACTGGTTTTTAGTTCTTCGCTCTGCTGATTGCCTATCGCTTCACCGACTGCAATTTCATAATCTAACATGCTAAATTTCACACCATAATCACGGCTAAAATCTTCAACAATATAGCCATAGTAGCTCTCATTATTGGTTTTTTGCTGTAAATCTGTCCCTTTGGCAATTTTCTTCAAAGTTTTACGGCTGACTTTACCTTTGGCATCTTGTACATCCAATTCAAGCGATAATTCCAGCTTTGGGGTAATTTCAACAACTTTGATATATGGTTGAGTTCCAATAGTGGCAAAGTCGGCATCTTCAATACTGGCGACTTCAATCTGTTTTACCAGTTTTTGATTATAGGCATCAACCGCATCTAGTTTGTAGATTTGATTGTATGCTTCGCGGTGAGTAGCGGAATAACGCAAAATAAATAATGGATTAAGCTCTTTTATCGCAGTTTTAGCATTGTCAGTATTATCTACTGATTGCGGTTCATCAATAATCACAATTGGCTTGGTTGCTGCAATTAGATCTATCGGGCGATATTCACCAAACTTATCTTTAAATTCATAAATATTATTACTACTTTTATTAAATGCGGCAATCGTCATGACCATAATCTGAATGCTGTTAGTGGTAGCAAAATCACGAACTTTACTAATCTTTTCACTATCATATTGATAATAATCGTAGCTAACATTATTGTATTCAGATTTAAAATGCTCTTTGGTAATCTCCAAAGATTTTAAAACACCAGCCCGAATAGCATCGCTCGGCACAACGATAATAAATTTGGTTAAACCGTAGCGTTTATTCAGTTCAAATGCGGTGCGTAAATAAACATAAGTTTTACCCGTTCCAGTTTCCATTTCGATACTAACATTTGGTATTTGGATTAATGGTTCAATTTCTTCGCCATTATCATCTTTACGCTTAAAGGCGTATTCACCATAATAAAGCTCAGTCGTGTAATTTTCAAGGCTATTGAGTAACTGAATTGATTGCAAATTATTCAGTAACTGTGATTCATTGAGCTGTAAACCATTGGCAACTAAATCATAGCTTAACATCTCATTTTGATTAGCTAATTGCTCGGATAATGCTAAGCTTTGCATACCGTTAAACAGATTAACTGTACTTGCTATAGCATCTAACTGAAAGACTTGATTTTCAAATTTTAATTTCATCTACTTCACCAATAACACTATGATTTATTTTATAAATTTAGCTGCTTTTTATTATTATGTGCAAAACATACTTGCACAAATTATGCAACAGTGCGATAATAACGCTAATTGGGATTGCGAAGTCGCGGTCGGTAATAAGTCTCTGAGCGTTCTCGGGGGCTTTTTATTTTTATGGCAATACTTTTAAACCATAATTTTTATAATTACCGCTTTTGTCAGTCCGCAACTTTTTTGCCACAATCTCAAAACCTCTATTTGCTTGCTCTGGACGCATAATATTTAATCCAATCGGTCTCGCTATTAAATCCGCAATTTGTAATCCTGCACAGTTGGTTAATTTACTCGCCATCCGTAGTTTTAGATTATATTTTTTATCTTCACATATCCGTCGAAATGCTAACTCTAAATCACTATCTTCATTTTTGCCACGTTTTTCAACGATTATATAGTTCAATAAATCTGGATTAATACAATTATCTTTTAAAAAATATCTGAATCGTTCAATACATACACGCATTGATAACGCATAAGGATTATCTGGCGTTGCATACTTCTCTTTATGTTTGAGTTTGTCAATCACACAACTAATCACTGTAAATTTAGCACTCTCAATAATTTGCCAATAATCACTCATAAATTCAGCTTGTGATTCTTTGTTAAAAATATTAAAGTCATCACGCTTTCTCCGAATATCGCTTTCGTGTAATACAACTTTATCATGCCCAAAATACTTAAACTTCAAAGCTGTTATTTGTTGAATAACTTGCAAATAATCTGTTTTCTTAAAAATACAAAAAGCAAGTACAAAAAATGGGTACTCTTTGTCAATATTACCTAACGAATGATCTCCACTCTCATCGACATAAACAATGTAATCACTAAATTGTTGAGTTTTCATCATAACACCTAGACAATGCGGATTTGCAATGGATTATCTTTGCTTTGCAATTGCTCTAGAGTAGCTAATAAGTTTAATTTTATTTCATCAGTGCCAAAACAAGCATCTTTGACAATTACCAAGGTTAGCGCATATTTAAGTAATTCAAGCGCAAAATTCGGCTTAATAACATCATCAAGCACCGCCAACACAAACGGCGTATTATCCTCATGCACCAAAGCATAGCAACGCGTTCCGCCTATATCCAATACACATTGGCGATTATCCAAGCTATAACCTTGTTTAAGAACTAATTCATAGAATAAATCCAAAGCTGAGCGATCAGCAACTAATAAATCATCGGCAAACATATCATTGGCATCAAATGGCTTGATGTTGGAAGTGTCGAGTTTAAATACCTTAAAACCAATATCTAAACTAGTTTGAGCTTTGTTATTTTCGGCGTCATCGGCGAATAATCCAGCGTCAGCGCTTGCTTCTGCAGATTTTTGTTGTTTTTCAGTCCATTCGGCAAGTACTTTATCACCAGCACGGCGAATCCGCTCTTTGCCAATTTCACAGATGTTTTTGTAACCAGCTTTGTTGGCTTCGCTCTCTGGTGCGGTAGCTTCGGGTAATTGGACACAGATATATTTACGTTTACCGCCATCTTCGGCATTAAGTTGCATTACTGCATGAGCGGTAGTTGCTGAACCTGAGAAGAAATCAAGGATTATATCGTCATCTTGTGTTGATATTGCAAGTATTCTATTAATTAATCTTACCGGTTTTGGAGTACTAAAAATTTTTTTACCTATTAATAATCCTGTCTCTTTTTGTCCCTCATCGTTATGTCCAACCTCTTCAAATTCCCACCAAGTGCTTGGAACAATACCTTCTTGAATTTCAGATAAAAATCGTTTTAGTCTAGGCTTTTCATACGAGTAGTCAGGTCCCCAATATAATCTATTTTCTTGAACCATTTTTTCATGATTTTCATAAGAATAGCGCCAAACTGCGCTTTCATCAGGCCAAATATCTTTTCCTGTCTTTGGATGCCTTATAGAATACCATAAAGTAGGTCGCTCTTCTTTGGACTTGTTGCTAACGTAATTATCGCTACTCCAATGTCCTCGTGGGTCATTATCTAAGTTCTTATAACGACTAAGCTGTTTATCCGTGCGTGGTAATAATAATCTATTAAAAGCATGAGTTTTCATGAAGCAAATAATATAGTCATGCATTGCAGCTATTCCAGGGTCATCAGCCGAAACCGCATATTTTTTTTGCCACACAATTTGACTAACAAAATTATCTTCGCCAAAAATCTCATCGCAAATTTTGCGTAAATTATGCACTTCATTATCATCAATGCTGATAAATATCACACCATCGTCTTTGAGTAAATTCCGTGCTAATTTCAGGCGTGGATACATCATATTTAGCCAATCAGTATGATAACGTCCGCTTTTATCGGTATTGGTGCTGATGCGATTACCTTCATCATCAACTTGCCCAGTTAATTGCAAATAGTTTTTGACATTATCATGAAAATTATCTTTATAGACAAAATCCTTGCCAGTATTGTATGGTGGGTCAATATAAATCATCTTGATTTGCCCGTAGTAACTTTTTTGCAAAAGTTTCAGCACTTCGAGATTATCACCCTCGATATACACGTTTTGCGTATTGTCCCAATTTTTGCTATCTTCAATGCTTGGACGCAATGTTGCCGTGCTTGGTTGATTTGCCAATGCTTGCGCTTGCTTCTTACCGCTCCAGCCAAAACTAAAACGGGTTTGATTATCCGCTCCTACATCAACCGCACCACCTAGCGCAATTTTCAGCTTTTCCATATCAACACTTAGCTTACCATCCGCCCCCTCAGTAAATACTTCTGGTAATATTTGCTTGAGTTTCGCCAATGTATCGCTAGTTAAATCCATACTATTTATATCTTCTTGCTGTAATTTATATTTTTCTGTCATTCTTATTTATTCCTGTATTACTTAAATAAAGATAAACTCTGCCAACTTTTAGGAAATCCCATTAATTTTAAATCGATCTGATATTTAGAAATTAAACTATTAAACTGTGGGATAACTTGATTGACTATCTTTACATCAATCTGACTTAAAAGATATATGATATAGCAGAAAGTTCCATAAAATGTTTTATTACTATCTTTATCCTGACTTAATGCCTCGCTGAGAGAGTTTTTTTGTTTTACTTGCTTGAGTTGTTTTTTAACAATGACTCGATTCCACAGCCGATTATGATGAGCGCAAACATTGCGAATAATTGATAATCTCTCCAAGCCTGAAATAAAAACTTCACGGCTAGAAAAACCATAAATTTTAGCTATGTCATCCAGGACTCCATCGTGTAAATTGATTATCCAATGATACAATTCGCCGATAGTTAATATCTCAGCAACACTCCATACTGGCGGTAATTGTGGAGTAGTATATTTACTTAGATAATGCGCAATAAATAACTCATCTTTATTATTTTTTAATGAGTTTTGGATTTTAGAAAGTGATCTTATGTAAGTGTCAAATTGTTTAAAGTTGTTATGTTCTAAATAAAAATGTGGATTGCTGAAATTAATTGATAAGTTAGAAAAATTAGCTCTTAATGAGATTTCAATTTTAGCAATCAACGAAAGAATTAATGTTCTAAGTTCTTCATCAAATAAATACAGATTTAATATATCATTAAAATGAGTTTTTGGCTGAAATTTGCGTGGATCGGCTGGAGTTTCAAAAATAATCCAATATGCACGGAGGCGATAATATGCAATGTGCTCAAGCGTTTTGGCTGCTTGTGCGATATCAGGAATAATAAGACCCTCAGATTGCAATTGCTTAATTTGTTGCTGAATTGATGTCGCTGGCTTAGGGTAGTGTACCATTTAGCTAGATACCCCACAAATGAAAAGACCCAGCGTTTTGCTCTAATTTAATGTCGAGTGCCAGGTTACTACTGACATTATTATAGCAGATTGCATACTTATTATTCATTTTATTTAATTCTCATAAAAAATTTTGGCAAATTTTGCTTGAGTTTTGCTAATGTACCACAGCTCAAATCCATACTCTTTGTATCTTCTTGCTGTAATTTATATTTTTCTGTCATTTTATTTTCCACCTGCAAGTCTTGCTATGATTTTCTAAAGAAGTTTTTCAAATTAAAACCGATACCTGAAATATTAGGTTCTAATATTACACCATCACGCAAACGTTTCCAAATACCATTTTGCATTTCTTTTTTCACTTTAAAATTTTGTAACTCACAACCATTTTGAATATCATTAAATATTTGCTCAATTAACGTAATTACATCAGTTGAGGTTTTACAATGTTTTTTTAATGGAATAAGTATTATTTTTGAATCTAGCTGTACGGCACTATTACCACAAGCTGCTTTTCTGAATACATGTGGATTTTCTGTTGTTATCAATAGCGCAGGTAAATTTAATTCTCCATTTTCGCCATTAATTTTATGCCAAGAAAGTATTTCATTATTAACATGTGATCCAATAGTTCCTGAAATAAATACAGCATTACGCTTTGACGAAATGTCAGCTATTTGTGTGTAATTTTGTATAATTACTTCTGATAGAGGCTCTTTCCAACCATAATCTAACAAATATATGTAATAGTCTCTATTAACGCTTTCTGGAATCTCATCCAGACTATGAACCATTAACCCCATAATTAATAACCTTTCTAATGCTGACAGATAATTGTCTTTATTGGAATATTTGATGGAGTACTATTTAAGTCACTCTCTAACCCGATTGGATTTATTATTAGCTCCTCAGGATCGTAAACAAAGCAAATTAATAATTTAATTTTTGGATAGGATTGTTGATATTTTGCAATATCAATTAGTAACTCATCGCCAATTTCTTTATCTTTAAGATTACCCCGAGTTTTTTTAACTTCAATTGCAATATCATGTTCATTAAGAATGAAATCTATTCGTGAATTCCTACCTGCATATTGTGGCGTACTAACTTCTGCTCGAACATCATCAAAATGCAACTTTAATATTGCATGAAGTAAATCTTGAACATCGTACTCATTTTCAATTTTCAATGTCTCTTTTTGAGCATGTCTAATTAATAATTGTCTACAACAACGATGAAAATTTTTTAATATCTTTTCAAGCAATTCTGTTACATTCGTAGTAAATGGCTCTTTTTTTTCTGGTAATGGATTATCTCGAACACTTTCTAAAAAATCGATATAGCTTTTTAGATATAAAGTATCCAATTTGGCATCTGTGCTTCGACGGTGAGTAAACAACTGCTCAATAGCTTCCTCTTGATAACCAAATTTTGGAATTAATGCTATTGTACGCTCATGGATACTTAAAAATTTTCCATTCGCTAATGAAACCATAGGGTTACTTTCTGGATTTCTTTTTAAGTGTTCGTTGTATATAGAGTTGCAACCACCAATAATTTGATTGAGTTTTGTTATATTTTCATCCATATATTTTCCTAAGGATATATTTGTTTAAGTGGAGATTCATAGACATTAGCTGCACTACCAGCAGCATAGTAGTTAAAATTAACATTTACAATTGCTGATAACATTGTGATGGTGATCAATACTTTTTTGAATTTATTCATATAGCCACCGCCTTTCTGCAAAATTGTTTTAATGTCATGATTTATCCACTGATAGTGCACTTTGTTGCCATGTATCACGATTTGTGATTCCTTTATATTATCCTAAATCTTATAGTAAATAAATTGCTTGCTGTAATAGCTGGCTCTAATTGGGTTTGGTAATGTTCTGCCAGTTCGACTTGCTCATTATCCAGCTCTTGTTCTCGGGCTTGTTTTTGTTCATTGAGCTTGCGTTTCTTATTCTTCAGCTGATTGATTTCACCAGTCAATGCAACTTTATCGCGGACATTGGCAGCTGATTTAATCTTTTTGTTTAGCTCTTTTATTTGCTGATCTATTTCGTCAAGTTGCAGCATAAAATCTTCAATCACATCCGCGCGAAAATACTCAATTTTAGTATATTCATCATCAAAATTCTGCGCTTTTAGGGATTCAAAATTACTCAAGGCTTGATTCCGATTACTGTTTCGGAGCTCAGCTAAATCATCGTTGCTAGAGTTGCTTACTTGTTGTCGTGCTTCTAGATTAAACAACCGCTCACATTCTGATTGCGTAAGCTCTTGCCCACTATCCAATTTACCGCTAAATACCAGATAATCTTCATGGTAGCCGTTGGTTTCAATGCTTAGGTGCTCCAACGCGAGTGTACCAGCTTGATTTTTGTATGCTTCGAGTACGTTTACTTGTTTGCCGTAATTGCTTAAATCAAATTCTAGTAATACACTTGGTGTAGTTTGCGCCTTGGCAGAATTTATTACCAGCTCACCGAGTGGATGGTTTAGTCGGTAGAGCTGGTTATTGGTATAGCCTTGCTGCTCTTCCCAGTTGTCTTTTTTAATCATATAGTAGGTGGCAGGGCGAATCCCTTGGATTTGCTGGTTAAGTTCGATGATTTTATCGTCTTCATCAAATTCAACCTTGGGCGCTAATTGAGGTAATTGATATTTAGTTAGTTCCCAGAATTTCTGACTGATTTGATCAAGGCGGTTTTTACTTTGTTCCTCAGATTGCTGCAATAGGTTATGGACATCTTCATCAAAATAAGTCTCAAGAATTTGCTTGGCTTTTTCCAGTCGTTGAGTATTTTGTTCTTTGAATTGTTTGCCAAGTAAATCAAACTCATGATTAATCGCTTGCTCATCGCGGCATTGCTTGAAGATGTTTTGTATCGCTTGTTCAAAACCGTTATTGAGATTTGCTATGCTTCCGAGAATTTCATTCGATGCACCAAATACACCATCAAATAATCCAAATTTTTTATCGAGAATTTCATAAATACGTTGGTCAATGGTATTATTGGTATCGACAAAATTCACTACTACCACATCATATTTTTGTCCATAGCGGTGGACACGTCCAATCCGTTGTTCGATGCGCTGCGGATTCCACGGCAGATCATAATTAATTAACAACGAGCAAAACTGTAAATTTACCCCTTCCGAGGCTGAATCGGTGGCAATCAGGATTTTTGCCGATTTTTCAAAATACTCGGTAATTGCCAGTTTCATATCGGCGGACTTAACACCAGAAATTTTGCGGCGGTTAGCTTTAACATTTAGCCAATCATGATAAATTTGCTTGGATTTTTCATCGCTATTGCTGGCATTAAAGAGCACGATTTTATCGGAAAAACCGTTTTGTTCCAGATAAATCTTGAGATATTTTTGAGTAGCGACCGATTCGGTAAAAATAACGCATTTTTCCCGTGCGTCAATTTCTTTCATTTTTTCAAAACCAAATTTGATGGCTTTTAATAAATTGGGTAGTTTAGAATCTTTGTTATTATCGATTAAAATTCTAAGATTGCGAATTATTTCATCCAGCCGAGCTAAAACCCGTGCTTTTTCATTTTTTGCTACTGATTGTGGATTGTCGGCTAACTCTTGATATTCTTCATCATCCATATCTTCGCTGGTTTCCGCCAATATTTCCTCATCAATATCTTCAAGACTGCTAAGAGCATTTTCATCGGCTAGACTCTCTTCAATTCTTGCCCGAATTTTTTGTAATGTTTCAAAAATCGCAATTGATGATGAAGATTTAATCTTTAGTAACGCAACTTTGATTAGATGAATGACTCTTTGATCGTAAACATTAATTAGTTCTTCAAAAATAAAATCATTTAATTCTTTGAAGAGTTGTAATTCAAATGAGGTAGATTGATAGTTAAAGGTTTGTGAATGGCGTTCGGTATAACGAATAAAACTTGCGACATCTTTACGCAATGAGCGTTGGCAAACCGTTTTTAAACGCTCTCTCAGTTGTGATAATTCAAGATCACTGAGATTGCCACTTAGTGTGCGTTTACTGGGGAAAAATTTATCATCAATGATATTAACTAAACCAAATAGCTCACTAAGATTGTTTTGCAATGGAGTTGCGGTCAATAAGATTTTCTTTGCCGTCGGGAAAGCTTCTTGAATTGCTTGATAGACTTTTGATTTATCGTTCTTTAACTTATGCGCTTCATCAAAGACTGCTAAATCAAAGCGAATATTCTGTAGTTTTAGTTTGTATTCATCGCGATTAATCAAATTATATGAGCAAATTAGTATCTTAGGTTCAAGCAAGTTAAATAAATCAATACCGTCTTTCTTTGCTTGCGTAATTGGCTTACTATCTAAAATAATCGAATCTAAGGCAAATTTGTCTTTAAGTTCTTCTTGCCATTGTTTGCGTAACACTGCTGGACAAACAATAATTAATTGACGTTTGCGTTCTGCCCACATCTGAGCCAGAATTAAACCGGCTTCAATCGTTTTACCAAGACCTACTTCATCGGCTAGAATTGCGCCTTTGGCAATTGGTGAACGAATCGCATATTGTGCGGCTAAAACCTGATGAGGGTTCATTTGAACTTTGGCATTAAACACCGTTGCCGTTATGTCGCTACGAGTCTTGCGTAAGATGTCGTAGGCATAAAATTTGGCGTGGTACGGTGTTAATTTCATAGATGGATTCTAACAAAAAATATACCCGTGATTTTACCACACTATATTAATGTAGCATTTAGCTGTCTATACTGTAATTACTTGGTTTGATACGATTTACTGACTAAATAATAGAATACTTACTAATAATACTTGGATATAAAATATGGCACTACTACATTTAAGCACCATATATTTATTATGTCATAAAATTTATAGTAAAATTTGCCACAGCATGAATTAAAGATGTTATCTATAGTTACTTTTTAAAATAACATCATATATTAATAAGCCATACCTATATCAAACAAAGAGACAAATTTGTCATTAACCAACTGTATAAGTTTGTAATTTATGATAAGTAAATTAAGCAAAATAGGACAAATCACAAAATCCCCATAAGACACAAATAAGCAGCGAAGGCACCAAAAAGGCCTTTTAATTGGAGGCATCTTATTCTTGTATTAATGAAGTCAAACGTTGCATCGCTTCATTACCCCATACAAAATTACCAGTTTTCTTAATTTTATTCATTTCTTGAAGTAATTTATAATCTTCCAGCTCAGCCAGTCTATCCTGCAATCTTTGAAAAACGTCAAATGCAACTATTACCAATGAGCTACGATCATTTTTTTGAATGATAACAGGTTCAGTGAGGGCTTTATCAAAAAACTCATCATAATGTTGCTTGAAATCATTTGTAGTTATAGTAAATTTAGTATTCATCAAAGCATCTTTACTTAGTATTGTTAAAAATAAATACCTATCAGCCTGTTTACTTAACTGGCATATATACCTCAGTAACATAATCTTCAGGATTCTCGGTATTATGCGGACCTTTAATATATAACTCATAGGGAGGAACATTTTTATCAACTTTAAGCTTTAATCCACGAACATGAGCATAAGCACCTGCCCAAACATCACCCATAAAATCATAGCTACCGCTTAACGTAACTTTAATCGCTTTATGATCAGGAATTGATTTACTTATCAGCTGACTATTATTAATAACATTTCCGTCATAAATTGCAGCTGCAGTATAGTGCATTATTTCTTTGCTGATTTTGAATTTATCACAAAAACAAACCATTCCCAAGGGCACAATATCAGCCTCTTCTACAAGCTCATGTAATTTACCAAATGTACCATACATACTATTGGCAATATCTGACATGCTACTAATAGCCGAGAGACCAGCAACCTTAAATCCTTTTATTTCTTGAGGAACGTCAAAATACTCTAGTTTGGCTGGAACACGACCTAATTTAACCATGTATTCAAGCCTGATTAAGCCTCGCTCAAAATCACGTCCGATCATGACCTGAAACATTTTCTTAAAGAAACATAAGAACCACGGTAACTTACTACTCATTCGCCAGCTAACTTTTGTCTGATTTTCACTAAGCGTTTCTAAACTAAACGTTACATTGGCTTGAGATTTAAATGGTTTGATAAACTGTAGGTCAATATTTACTTCATGTGTGGAGCTGTTGACTAACTTCATTTGCCCCATGCCTGTAAATTTACTTTCCCATTGTAGAAAATCACGCTGGCAATTTACAATAGTTTCATGATCCAAACATAGCCACGGTGACCAGCCACTCCAATTATTAAAATCTGAGATGTAGTTTAATAATTGCGAAGCGGGTGCAGTGATCACTCGTTCTTTAGCAACTGAATAATTCATGGAGAGCTCCCTTATAGTTAATAGTGTGATATAAATGATTCAAAGGCGAAGAGTATATACTCATAGTATTTGATTCTTGGACGCGAAGGATTGATAAAAAAGACGACGCAGTGTAGACAGAACTACATAAGGAGTCTTTTTTGAAATCCGACAAAGTCCAAGATTCAAAGGCGAAGAGTATATGACGTTATTGTACTATATTTTATGTTTCATTCGCACAAATTAATAATTCCTTATATCCCGTTGCAGCATCAAATACTCGTTGAAATTGATAATCCATTAGCTCCATGATAATTATCTCTGCGGTAGTATGAACTATATTCCCCTCCATCAGATGCCCCCCCCAAACCGCACCACTGTCATCTGCGGCACTTAGATGCAAATGCACACCATCTGGAGATAACGTCCCAACCAAGGAAACAATTTCAAATAAGGCACTACGCTGCAAAAATTTAGTCGCGCTTGCCAGACGTAAATGCAATTTGGATAGACTACCGACACAACTGACTATCGTAGCTGCCGCAATTTGTCGTTGCTTACAATATTCCGCAAGCGATGCTTTCAGGTCATCCCCCGGAGAAAGTCTAAGCGCATGAATAACTGTATTACTCACGAACGCCACTATGAAAATAATCACAATATTGGGTAATTGCACACTGCTCACAGTCTGGCTTCCGTGCTTTGCAGATATAGCGACCATGCAGGATTAGCCAGTGATGCGCATCAAGCATAAATTCATCGGGAATAACTGCCAGCAAACCACGTTCCACCGCCAAAACGTCTTTACCTTTAGCAATTCCCAAACGGTTCGCCAAGCGAAAAATATGCGTATCTACCGCCATCGTTGGTTGATGAAATAATGTATTTAATACCACATTCGCGGTTTTACGCCCTACTCCTGGTAATTCTTCCAGTTCTTCGCGCGTAGATGGAACTTCACCATTGTGTTTGTCTAATAAAATTCGCGCCATTGCTACTACGTTTTTAGCTTTAGTCTGATACAGTCCAATCGTTTTAATATATGGGATTAGTCCTTCGATGCCAAGTGCTACAATAGCAGCTGCGTTTGAAGCAACTGGAAATAATTTATCGGTTGCCTTATTAACACCAACATCAGTGGCTTGCGCTGATAAAATCACCGCGGTTAGCAATTCAAAGCCATTGCTATAGTTAAGCTCTGTCGTCGGATGAGGGTTACTCTCACGGAGAATAGAGAAAATCTCTCGAGCCTGTTCCTGACGTTTTTTTAATTGTACTTTACTAATCATTAGTATTCATTTTCCCATTGATATGCCAAATTTTCAAAGCGGGTATATTGGTTTAAGAAGGCTAATTTTATGGTACCAGTCGAACCACTCCGGTTTTTGGCAATATTAATTTCGGCAATACCCTTCTCTTTGCTATCTTCGCGATTATAATAGTCATCACGATAAAGCAGCAAGATAATATCCGCATCCTGCTCCAAAGCGCCAGATTCACGTAAATCCGAAATATTTGGGCGTTTGTCGGTACGGCTCTCTACATCACGATTGAGCTGTGAAAGTAAAATAATCGGCACATCAAGCTCAATCGCCAAGGTTTTGAGTGAACGCGAAATCTCAGCAATTTCCTGCGCGCGATTTGAACCCGGACCGCTATTAATTCCACTCATAATCTGCACATAATCAATCACAATCACACCCAGTTTACCCACCCGATCAACCAAACGTCGTGCCCGCGCACGTAAATCAATCACATTAATCCCAGATGTTTCTGCAATATGAATTGGCGCACTTTTTAATTCATTCATTGCTATAAAAATCTTATCCATCTCATCGTGGGTAACATCGCCACGTTTCATTAAGCTTTGATCAACCCGCGCGCAAGAACTTAGCATCCGTTGTACCAATTGCACCCCAGGCATTTCTAGAGAAAATACGGCTACTGGCATTTTGTTCTTCAATGCAATATTTTCTGCAATGTTTAGAGCAAATGAGGTTTTACCCATCCCAGGACGTCCAGCAACAATAATTAGTTCCCCGCGTTGTAACCCCGAAGTATAATTGTCTAATTCAGTATAGTGCGTTGCAACTCCGGTAATACCATCTTTATCTTCCCGCTGAGCTGCTTCCATCATCTTAGTAATTACTTCATCAAGTAAATCTTTAAATTGAGCAAATTGCTTATTACTCGCGTTTAAATCTTTAATATTAAAGATCTTTTGTTCCGACTCATCCAGAAGCTGATCAACATTACGTCCTTGCGGTGCATACGCGCTATCGGCAATAGTATTACTCGCACTAATCAACTCGCGCAAAATAAAACGTTCACGGATGATTTCAGCATAGCTGGAGATGTTAGTTGAGCTGGTTGTTGAATCAACCAGATTATGTAAATAATCAACACCACCAATAAAACTTAATTGATTATTCTGTTTGAGTGATTCACCAACTGTAACCGCATCAACATTTTTATTTTCTGAGCGCAATTTAACAATATGTTCATAGATTACCTGATGCTCTTTGCGATAAAAGTGTTTTGGAAATAGTACACCAGCAACATAATCATAGGCATACTCCTCAAGCAGTATCCCACCAATCAGGAACTGCTCTGCTTCAAGTGAATACGGCGGCGTTTTAAGCATTGCTAAGCTAGTATCTTGATTCGACATTTATTATATTTCTTTAATAGTTTGATAAGTAGAGATTTTAACATGAATCGTTAAATCAAATATACGGTGAGAAATCTTGCCACTGGCAGACTCTAGACAAATATGTTATAATGCACTATCTATAAACATTACCTTGTCAGCACCATGGATAAAACTTATAACAAATTAATTGAAGCAGGAATCCAGCTCTTTGGAGACTATGGGTTTGACGCAGTATCGGTGCGTGATATTGTAAAAGGCTCTGGTGCTAATCTATCTGCCGTGTCATACCATTTTGGTGGCAAGTCTGAGCTTTATAAAGCCGTTATTGAATATTTGACACAAGAAGTGAAAGATCAATTAATTGCTTTTGACGCGGGAACTTTCGTTACACTTTCGCTTGATAAAATGGAAATTCGATTAAGAGAGATAATCTTCGAGTTTCATCAATTATTCACATCAGCAAATGGTGCAAGTCGTCTAAATATATTTACTCGTGAGACCGCATCACCGGATAAAAACCTATCCCACCAATATTTTCTGGATATGGTTGGCTGCGTGCGCGAATGTTTTACCAAAATTTTGAGTGCATACTATCAAAAACGGAATGAACCAATTGATAAAGTTAATTTTGTAATTATACTTTTGTTAAGTATGTTAAAAAACACCTCCCAAAATCACTGCATTGAATTAATTCCTCAAGATGAGCGCGATGACATTCTTACGCGCTTGGTTGACCTAATCATCTATAGCAAGCTTTAAAAACGAATAGGCGACCAGTTAAAACTGACCGCCTATAAACACATCACTTCTTACCCTTCATTCATAATGAAGCTTAAAGCATATATTATTTTTTTACACTTTTACTAATACTATTCAAGCTATCTAGAGTTGCATCGGCACTAGTTTTCACTGCAGAACCAAAATTAGTTATAGCATTCTTGACAATTTCCTGCAATGCATGAATAGACTGATGATTACCAGATGCTGCATTTTTTACCATATCGTCGAATTTATAAACTATTGGACTTGGTAACAACTTTGAATAAAAATCAAAAAATTTAAGCGACGTACTTCTGAGTTCATCAGAACCACCAACACCAGAATTGCAAACACTAGTGCAGATTTTTAATAATGCATTTGTATCTTCTAAAAGTGCTTTAGAAACCATTGCTCCATTCTCAGTCAATAAAGAGCTAAATGTCTTCGCAAACTCATCTGGCGTACTCACCTGATAAAGTGTTTTAGTATTGCTAATACCGCGTTGCCAAAACTGCTTAGCTTGCTCTAAATATAAATCATTTAATTCTTTTACCTGAGCTGATAATTTACTAAATGTATCATAGGCATCTTGCAGCATAGCTGCATTAGGCAACTCTCGATCTTTTTGGTTACTCATATTATCTCTCCTTTGAATAACATAATTCTTAACTACGACTAGATTATAACATTAACCGTTCACGATTTGATAAAATATCGACAAAGCGCCTAACAGGTCAATCTTTTTCACCTAACATCAATATACTCATTGTCTTTGAACCTTGGACTTTGTCGTATCTCAAAAAAGACTCGTCGTGTACTTCTGTGTACACGTCCTCATCTTTTTTTATCAATACTTCGCGTCCAAGAATCAAATCCTGTGAGTATGTAATAAAGTAATTGAATCTGTAATCTCTAGTTAACCAAGTCTATTATTTTAGGATATATACTATATGAGTCATCCTGCGGTACAAAAATCCAAACGAAAATGGTATTTCAGCCTATGGTTTTTTGTTTTAATCTTTATGTGTGGAGGTATTATTTTTGGCATTATTAGCCCAGAGCTTGGTAAACAGAGTAAGCCAATTATTGATGCATTTATTCACGTTATTAAAATTCTAGTTGGACCTATCATCTTCTTTACCGTATTAAGCGGTGTTATCGGCATGGGTAGCCTCAAACAGCTTGGTACAATTGGTGCTAAATCATTCATTTATTTTGAAGTAATTTCCAGCTTAGCTTTGATAATTGGCTTAAGCTTTGGCCATTTTGTCCACCCTGGAACTGGATTAAATCTATCCGTTGCTAGTATAGATCCAAGCTTAGTAGCAAAATATACGCAGAACCAAGCTGAGGCAACTAGCTTTGTTCATATTATGCTCTCAGCTATTCCATCAAACTTATGGGATCCATTTTTAACAGGTAATACCTTACAAATCTTATTCATCGCAATCTGTCTGGGATTTGCGCTCTTTTATCTGGCACAGCGTTGGCGCGAACAAATCATGCATAATCTTCATGCAATCCAAGGATGGCTATTTAAAATTTTAAGCTTTGTCATGTGGTTTTCACCTATTGCGGCTTTTGCTGCGATGGCATTTATGCTGGGACAATTTGGAATATCAGTAATCTGGCATATGCTTGGTTTAGTTGCAACAATGATTGGTGCGTGTATCTTCTTTATTTTAGTAATATTGGGAACTGTAGCAAAAATAGCTGGATTTAGTATATTTCAGTTTCTTAATTTCATTAAAGACGAAATCATTTTAGTTTTTGCAACGTCCTCTAGCGAGAGCGCTCTAGGTCCGATTATGCAAAAACTAAAAAATTCTGGCGTTGATGAATCTGTAGTCGGAATTGTCGTACCTGCGGGTTATAGTTTCAATCTCGATGGAACCAATATTTACCTATCATTAGTTATTGCTTTTCTATGCCAAGCATTTAACATTCATCTGAGCTTGCAGGAGTACATCACAGTGATTCTGGTATTAATGGCAACCAGTAAAGGTGCTGCAGGAGTGAGTGGTTCTGGATTTATTGTACTGGCAGGTACATTAGCCGCAATGCACGGTAAAATCCCCGTAGTTACAATTGCAATCTTGCTTGGAATTGATAAAATCATGAGTGAGCTACGTAGTACCACCAATCTAATAGGTAACAGTATGGCAGCAGTAATTGTAGCGCGAATGGAGCGTAAGCTAGATTTAAAGAAATTTAAATCTAGCTTAGGTAATAAATCAGAAGAATAAAAAATATTGCTCATACCTCAAAAGAAATGGCTTCATGATCAAAACCATGAAGCCATTTTAAATTTAGCTGAACTTTATTACTCTTTGCCTAACTTAGCCTTCGCTTTATCAACACATTCCTGTGCTTCTCTTGAGTAACGAATTTCCTCGTATTTGCCATCTTGATTTGGCAATTGCAAGGCTTTTTGACATGCATCTAATGCTTTATCTGCTTCACCTGTCGAGTTATAATATTGACCTAAAAACACCCAATTGTTTCTAAAATTTGGTGCTTTAGTGGTTGCCGTAGTTAGTAGCTCTAGTGCTTTTTTATTGCTACCACCAAATAAACCAGGTAACTCTTGATAATATTTACCTAAAATCCGCGAACCACCATACCATTGAAAGTCTGCTTGAAGTGCATTTACTTGCTTGAGAGCATCCATACCAGCACCAGCATTACTTGCTGAAGACATAATACCTTTAGCTAAACCATAGCTGCCTAAATCAATCGCAAACCAATACAAACCTTCGACACCATCACTTTTAACTTCACGAGCTATTTTGGCAGCACTAACGCCATAGTCAAATAATTTAACACCACTGGAAGTACCAACAAATTTTTTCTCACCGTAACCATAATTACCAATAAAATAAACCAAGCGAGCAGTTTTCCATGCTATTTCATAATCTTTACTAACTTCTGGATTAGTATTCAGATACTCAGCAATTATTTTTTGATTATTCAGATTTTCACGATTTGACCATGCGCTATCCAAAAACGGAACGGTTAACGCCTGATTTGACTCAATTGAAAACGCCACTGGACTACTTGCCGCCTTAGTTGCTGCAAAACTAGAAATCGAACATATGCCAAGTAGTAAAGAAAGAGATAATTTTTTCATTTTGATTTCCTGATATTACTTTATGACTGATGTTACGCACTTTGTCATTCCCGCCCGAACTAAGCACATGTTTTTCGCAGAGGCGGGAATCTATTTACTATAACTCTTTGCTATATTTGATTTCTGGATTCCCGCCTGCGCAAGGATGACACGTACTAGATAGATGCGTAACGTCAATTCACAATTATGTTGTCTCTTTTTTAGAGAGATTCATCACCACAATGAAGAATAATGGCACGAAACAAGTTGCAATCAAGGTTGACCCAAGCATTCCACCAATAATACCATAACCCACCGAATGCTGAGAATTAGCACCCGCTCCAGTTGCTGTAGCTAAAGGTACCGCTCCCAAAATAAAGGCAATTGAGGTCATAATGATCGGTCTAAATCGGACTTTTGCAGCATGAATAGCAGCAGTCCGATAAGACATATTCTCATTACGTACAGCCTCAATTGCAAACTCAACAATCAAAATTGCATTTTTCGCCGATAGTCCAATCAAGGTCAACATACTAACTTGGAAATAAATATTATTTTCCATTCGAAAGATAATGAGTGTTAACGCAGCACCTAACAACGCAAATGGTAATGCCATCATGATTGCCATTGGTAAAGCCCACATTTCGTACAATGCCGCCAAAATCAAGAATACCATTATCAGACCTAATGAGAAGGCGATAGCTGATTGATTACCTGCGAGATTTTGCATATAGGAAGGACCAAACCATTGGATAGAATAATCTTTACCTAATACTTTTGGCACAGCATCTCTAATCACATTCATAACATCACCAGATGAAGCATGAGTAATTGGATTAGGATTGACAATTATCTGACTACCAATATAGTCATTCATCCGTGTTACAAGCTCTGCTCCGTTTGTATATTCAAATGTTGCTAAGCTACCAACTGGAATCATTCTATTCCCTGTACTAGTTTTGGCATAAACGACATTTAACAGTTCTGGATTGTTACGGTATTGATACTCACTTTGCACCAGCACCCACCACAAATCATCCCACTTAGTAAAATAGTTAATATAAAATAAACCAAATGTTGACTGCAATGAGTTAAAGATATTCGCATAAGGTACATCATATAGATATGCTTTACGTGGATCAACCTTAACATTAATCTCTGGTGTTTTAACATCATATAATTGAAATGCACTGCCAACTACTTGAGGATATTCTTTTTGTAGATATTCTGTTAGTTTAACGCCGTCATCATGAATTCGCTGTGGAGTGCCGACACCTGGTAATGCGGCTTGAAGATAAAATGTCACCCCACCAGTTGTACTCATACCACGAATAGGTGGTTGATTGTATGGAAACCCAGTAATTCGCAAATGTTTACTTTGTAGTTCGGTAGTTTTTTTAATTACTGCATTAACATCTTGATCTGCATCTGGACGCAGAGAGTAATCATTTAAAATAATACTTAACGTTGAAGTATTAGTTTTGGTCGAACCATTATCAACAATATCTTTACCGCCTAAAATTGCAATCCTGTCTAATTCTGGAATATGGCTCATTAGATCTTTAGACAATGAAATGGCTTCATCAACGTTATAGTCAATTGATCCACCAGAATTAACATGAATCGTATCATAGTAATAGCTCATATCTTCCAGAGGAACTAATCCAGTAGGAATCTTGACAAACATTACAATCACGGCTAAAATTACAATGCACCAAGCTATCATGGCTTTTTTAGCATTATCAATAATTTTAACTACTATGGTCATATAAAGCTCTTGGAACTTCAAAAACCCAGCATTAAATTTATCAAAAAACCAATAAACCCACTGCAAAGGTTTAAACTTAGATTCGTGTTTCTCACCATGCTTCACATTACGTAAGAAAATTGCGCATAACGTTGGCGTAAGTGTAAGCGCAACGATTCCCGATAGCAATACCGAAATTGCAATCGTAACAGCAAACTGTTGCATCAAAATACCACTGAATCCGCCTAAGAAAGCGACAGGAATAAATACCGCATTTAACACACAAACAACGGCGATAACTGGTGCAGCTACCTGCTCCATTCCTTTAATTGCGGCTTGAACTGAGTTTAACCCCTCTTCGGCCATTAAGCGCTCAACGTTTTCCAGTACTACGATCGCATCATCTACCACAATCCCAATTGCCAACACCATCCCAAACAAGGTTAGTGTGTTAATTGAAAAGCCGAGTGCAAATGTTCCAGCAAATGTTCCAATAATAGCAACTGGAATCGCGATTACTGGAATAATTGTACCTTTAATATTTTGGATGAATAGCATTACTACACAAAACACTAGAATAAATGCAATAATTAGCGTCGACACTACTGCTTCCACTGATAAAATTACAAACTCAGAAGAGTCATAGTGATTATAAAACTTAATTCCATCAGGCATATGCTTAGAAATTTCATCCAATAAATTCATATAATCTTTTTTAACTTGAAGTTGATTAGCGCCTGGTACCAAATATAATGCCAAAGCAGTTGCAGGAACTACCTTAAGTTCATGCGTGCTAGGGTCACGAACGACAGACTTAAAGTATGTGATATATTGCTGTGCATCCAGTTTAACCTTAGCAACATCTTTAATTCTAACTACCTGAGCATTACTCTCTGTCGCACGTATTACAACATTCTCAAACTCTGATTCTTCTGTCATATAACCAGTTGAATTAATTAAGAAGTTATATTTTTGCGGACCAGACATTGGTGCCATTGCATTTAAACCAATCGCATACGGCCAGTTTTGGTCATTAACAGCATTCTTTATATCTCCAATACCTACGTTATAATACTTTAACTTATTTGGATCAGTCAGAATCCGCATCGCATACTGGCGTTGCCCTAAGATTGAAACGACCCCAACACCTGGAATTTGTTCAACCAAAGGATAGACGTAACGCTGCACATAGTTACTTATGAATAATTGATCTGGTTTACCCGTATCTGAGTAAAATGGTGTTACAATAAACAAATCCGGGTTTTGCAAGCGCATGGTTACACCCTGTGCTTGTACCTGAGTTGGCAATTGTGGCATTGCAGTATTAATCCGATTTAAAGCATCCGCTTCAACTAATTGAAGATTAGTACCAGTTTGGAAATAAACATTCAACGATAAACTGTTACTACCATTTTGGCTGGCTGACTGCATATAAATCATTCCAGCCACACCAGACATTTGATCCTCAATCGGTGCAGCTACTGCATTGGCAATGGTTTCAGAATTGGCACCTGGGAAGGGTACTGAAATATTCAAGCATGGTGGAACAATTGATGGGTATTGCTCAATAGGAGAAACCGCCATAGAAATCAAACCTGCAATCGTAATGATAATCGAAATTACCATTGACAAAACGGGTCTTAAAATAAAAAAGCGACAAAACATTTTGCTGATTCCTTTACTCTGGATAACTACTAACACTTATAATTTTATATTAATCTACTATGCTTTTAAATTCGCACCAATGATAGTAAGACTGCTTACATTCAATCTTACTATCGTACGATTATAAAGCTAATTGATATTTAATACCTCTAGTCTATTAATACTTACCATTGTAAATATTAGCCGAACTTTCAATAACTACTGCTCGTTTCTTAACGTCACCTTTATAAGCAGAAGCATTTGTTTTGGCGGGAGTAACTGCTTTAGGCGCTGAGGCTATCGCAGGATTATTTGGATTAGTTTTGCTTTGATCATCTGTACTATCCACGACAACTTTGTCACCATTCATGACTTTAACACCACCCGCAGTTACAACTTGCATACCATCGCTCAAGCCAGATCTAATAATCCACAACTCACCAGTCATAGGACCTGTCACAATTGGTTGTTTAGCAATTTTGCCATCTTTTACCACATAAACAAAAGCACCTTTGTCATCACGGAATACTGACTCTTGCGGAATAGCAAACGAGTCTTTATAGGTAACACCATTCAAATAAATATGAACAAATTGCCCAGATAAAAGTTGATTTCTCAGGTTAGTATTATCAACATAAGCCCGCATATTCCATACACCATTTTGCAAGCTAATTCGAGTATCCGTAAATTGAACATATCCACTATTTTTCATCATTGTACCATCTGCTAATTGTAGATCGGTTCTAAATTTAAATGCAGGAGGAACTGTGATTACACCGTTATTAACACCATTTTGAATCACTAAGCGATCATTCTCTGGCATAGAGAAGGTAATATACATATCGTTTACCGAATTAATTTGATTCATTACTGTTTGCCATGCTGTCACCATATTACCCACAGTCACTTGACGTTCTGCCACGTAACCATCAGCAGGAGCTCTAACAACAGAATATTCCAAATTCAATTTAGCTTGATTAATATTGGCTTCATCAGTTTTTACGTTACCCACTGCAGTTTGATAATTAATTGTTTGTAATTCCAAATCCTGTTTGGATACAGCTTGTGCCGCGTATAATTTAACATAGCGCTCATAAATAATTTTGTAATTATCCATCGAGGCTTTATCACGGATTAAATTACCCTGATAGGTCTGTAAATCAAGTTCAAAAGGACGTGGATCAATTTGATACAAAGGAGTGTCTTTTTTAACATATGTACCCTCTGTATAATACTGTTTAAAAATTGCACCACTAACTCGTGGAATTACAGGATAATCTACTACACCTTGAACAATTGCAGGATAATCATAAACGTAAGGAACATTATAAGCATGTACAACTTGTACATCAACGTGCTTTTCCGGAGCAGCTTTTACCTCTTTTTTGGAACATCCTGCCAAAACTAAGCCTGCAGCCATTAGCGGTACTAAGATTTTTTTCATGTATGATACACCCAGCAAAAATTTATGTGTTTTATAATAAATCAATTAAATCAGAATATTATCTAATAAATACTATAGTTAAATATGCCATTTCCATCTATATCAGATGATTTTATCAAAGGCAAACATATGCGATTTTATCACAGGCGCGAGCTTGTGATAAAATAAACCACTCAATTTTATTTAAAAGCAGATTTTTAATGTCAGAAAATAATAGTTTTAACAAATCATTCTTCCTACTTGGATTAGTTATTTTACTGGTATTACCAGAGCTAAATAATGTCCATTATGACCCCCAACCTCAGTTTTGGGCAGAAATTACAGTAGCCTGGGCGATACTAGGACTGTTCGTATTTACTCTACTTTATATGAACACGATTAGTATTCCTTTAATTACACTGCCACTTGCCATGCTGGCTATTTACTTATGTTTGCAACAATACATAGTTCCAATTGATTATCCTGGATTAAATTATGTGGCTGGATTAGAACTATTTATATGCATCCTTATTGCAATTGCAATAAATACCTTCAAAAATACTTACGGAATTAGATTTATTGTCAATAGAATCTGTTATGCATTGCTAATTGGAGCTATATTACAGTCTTTGATTGGCTTTATACAGTATACTGGCTCTACGAATTATTTTGGTAATATGATTTTTTACGACAGCTCCCATCCAACAACCAATATTTTTGGACATTTCGGGCAACGTAATCACTATGCACACTATCTCAGCTGGGGTAGCTTTGCACTAATCTATTTGTTCCAGCAGCGAAGAATTAAGGCTAATATATTCTATCCACTTTTAATGTGGTTTAGCTTCAGCTTAACTATTTCTGCATCAAGAAGTGTTTTTATCTACTTTGGCTTAGCCTTAATCATCAGTGCTATCTATTTTATCCGAAGAAGAGATTCACAGAGTAAACATTTACTACAAATTATGTTTATAGCAGCTATTGCCTTATTTGCATTTGAATATTTTTATCCACTGATCCATAAGTTATTTACCACTCATAATAATTTCAGCTCAGGGCTTGGCAGACTCGACAGTGATAGTGGCACTGGAAGACGTGGTGTGGAATGGGATAAGGCATGGATGACATTTAAAGAATACCCTATCTTTGGTATAGGTTGGAATGAGTACACAAAGAACGGAGTAAAACTACATTATCTATTTCCGAATGCAGCTTTAAATAGTGGACTTTTCACTAATTGCCACAATCTAGTTTTGCAATTACTTGCAGAAACAGGAATAATAGGAACAGTAATCGTAATCGGCGGTATAGGAGTGGGTATTTATCGTTTGCTGAAACATAACTCTGGGATCGAAAGCATAATATTATTATGCATGGCAGCAACTACTCTGGCACATAGTATGAATGAATACCCATTATGGTATATGTATTTCTTATCTGGTTTAATTATGTTTTTATCCATGGACAAACCTTGGATAAAAGTCTCTGCCAAACCAGCTATTGCCATTAGCATATTGCCAATCTGCGGACTAATTTACCTGATCATCACAGGTAGTGTTATCTTTGATAAAATGGTTGATTATTATGACACGCCAGATGATCAAAAAAGTTTTAATAGTCAAGCTAAATATCTACAAAATTTGGTTGATCACAATATTCTTTGGTCATATCATGCTGCATATACTTTCGATAACTATATTAATGTTGACACAGACTTCACGGATGCTTTGTATCCATTAAAAACTCAATATGAGTACACGCATAAGTTTGATAGTTATCACCCTTACCCTGATACCTTAATTAAGGAAGCTATGCTAGATTGGAATTTAGGTAATAAAACGGATGCTGAGCGCTTAGTAAAATTAGCGGTACTAACATTCCCTGTTTATAACTCTAACTTTCGGGATACACTACAAGATAAACGTTATCGTCAATTATATAATTTGGTTCCTAAAGTAAATAAATAAACTATTCAACTCTTATGTCATGAAATAACTATACTTACAGTATTTGAAACGTGGACGCGAAGGATTGCTAAAAAAGACGACGCGGTGTAGCAAATCTTACACAAGGAGCCTTTTTTGAAATCCGACAAAACCCAAGTTTCAAAAACGAAGAGTATATTCACTCATAAACAACCACAATAGGCTGTAAGAGTTAGGAACAAAGCTACGTAGCGCAATGAAAAGGACACAAAGAGCCTTGTGGCTATGCTCTCAGCATAGGATGAGCAGTTTTACGTCATAAATTTAACTGTCGCGTCAGTATTAATTACTGCCGCGCTTAGTTGAATCTCAACTAAATACGCTTGATTCGCAAGTCTGGCCTCAACACATGCACGAACAGGGGCACTGCCAAGTGGTAGCCATTTGTCCCAAATTTGATTAAATTCATCAATTTGAGCAATATCTTTTAAATAGATTGTTACACTTAAAATATGTTTTTTATCGCTGCCATTATCACTTAGTATCTTAGCTATGCTATTCAAAACTTCTTTAGTTTGATCTTTTAACCCAGCATCCAAGTTAGTTGGAACTTCAACAGTATAAAGAACATTATTAAATATTACAACATCTGACCACCTAGCTGTAGTTCCAATCCGAGTAATTCCCATTATAAACACCTCTTATAAATCACTAATGAATTATTTTACCGTAAAAACCATAATGATTATTGGTATAATTAAGGATTAATTTATATTGTAGAAACACATGACTAAAAATAAAGCACTCTTATTTAGCAATACACACGATATCCGCTGGCAAGACATGGATTCGTTTAACCATGTTAACCATACTCTCTATCTCGTTTATATGCAAGAGTGTAGGATTAATTGGCTACGCCATCATGGTATTGACATGAGTTCTGGAAATAGTGTTCCAATTATTGCAGAGATAAATTGTAAATACCGTCGCCCAATAACTTATCCAGCACAAATTACTGTTGAGCTATATTTCGTCCAAACAGTTGGAAAGAGAATATTTTTTGAACAAATAATCCGCGATTATAATGATCCAAGTATTATATACGCTACGGCAGATATAGTAGTAGTCTGGATTAATGTAGCAAGCGGTAGAAGCATTACTCCACCGCCTGAGTACGATTTCATCTTAAGTACCCAGCCGTATAAAAACAAACAATTAGTTGAATGATAATAAAAGCTATGCTACTAATTGAAAGTAATAGTGTAATATAGTTGGTCAATATATTATATATGCTATTTAGTGTGGGTAAGCAAAGGTCAAAAAGGGGTTCTTTAGTTGCTAAAGTATTGTGCTCCATATAAGCCACTGAGCAAACGCTCATTGGCATATGGAGGGAGATATGATGGTTTGAATTAGTTTGTATATGTCATAAAAATAAGTTGCAATTCAATCAGCAGACGCTGTATAGCTTTGCTCTATTTCCATATAGACATGTAAAAAGCCCAGAGATAATCTGGGCTTAGTATTTGGAGCCTGGCAATGTCCTACTTTCGCATGGGCGAACCACACTATCATCGGCGATGACTCGTTTCACTGTCCTGTTCGAGATGGGAAGGAGTGGGACCAAGTCTCTATTGTCACCAAGCAATTCTTGTTGCTTCTTCTGTCTGATTTCGATTCTTCAACCTTAATCATTCAGTCTCTGCATATTGGTTTAACAGATGGATTTTGTTAGTTATTATTCATATTGTTTTCTTCGACTTGCGCTTACTCTTCTAGCTTCAAGCTCCAACTTTGTCGCATTTCAATCAAAGCTCGTCATGTACTTAAGTACACTTCCTCACTTTGCTTTTCAATGCTTCGCGTTGTCTTCTTGAATCTAATCGAGTATCTATTTTTTCTCAAGTAATTCATATGCTCTGTTGAGCATTCAAACCTCTAAAATAATAGAGTCAAGCCTCACGGGCAATTAGTATCAGTTAGCTTAATGTATTACTACACTTCCACACCTGACCTATCAACGTTGTAGTCTTCAACGACCCTTCTGGGAACTTATAGTTCCAGGGAGATCTTATCTCGAGGCAAGTTTCCCACTTAGATGCTTTCAGCGGTTATCTTTTCCAGACTTAGCTACCCGGCAATGCCACTGGCGTGACAACCGGTACACCAGAGGTCTGTCCACTCCGGTCCTCTCGTACTAGGAGCAGCCCCCCTCAAATCTCCAACGCCCACGGCAGATAGGGACCAAACTGTCTCACGACGTTTTAAACCCAGCTCACG
>ERZ650309.81-NODE-81-length-44826-cov-12.020817_pt1 | contig 44826 bp, 44 predicted proteins | sample MGYA00376245_ERZ650309 | MGnify/ENA primary metagenome ERZ650309 (study PRJEB26733, sample SAMN07839294) | wastewater metagenome | biome: urban; feature: wastewater treatment plant; material: waste water | place: USA: North Carolina | collected 2016-04-26 ... | reverse complement strand
CTGATCCGCGATTACTAGCGATTCCGACTTCACGTAGTCGAGTTGCAGACTACGATCCGGACTACGATAGGGTTTATGGGATTTGCTCCACCTCGCGGTCTTGCGTCCCTCTGTTACCTACCATTGTATGACGTGTGAAGCCCTGCTCATAAGGGCCATGAGGACTTGACGTCATCCCCACCTTCCTCCGGATTAGCTCCGGCAGTCCCACTAAAGTGCCCAACTTAATGATGGCAACTAGTGGCAAGGGTTGCGCTCGTTGCGTCACTTAAGACAACATCTCACGACACGAGCTGACGACAGCCATGCAGCACCTGTGTTACGGTTCCCGAAGGCACCAAGGTATCTCTACCAAGTTCCGTACATGTCAAGAGCAGGTAAGGTTTTTCGCGTTGCATCGAATTAATCCACATCATCCACCGCTTGTGCGGGTCCCCGTCAATTCCTTTGAGTTTTAATCTTGCGACCGTACTCCCCAGGCGGTCTACTTCTCGCGTTAGCTTCGCTACTAAGGTTGCCCCCAACAGCAAGTAGACATCGTTTAGGGCGTGGACTACCAGGGTATCTAATCCTGTTTGCTACCCACGCTTTCGTGCATGAGCGTCAGTTTTATCCCAGGGGGCTGCCTTCGCCATCGGTGTTCCTCCAAATCTCTACGCATTTCACTGCTACACTTGGAATTCCACCCCCCTCTGACAAACTCTAGATACGCAGTCTTAAAAGCAGTTCCCAGGTTGAGCCCGGGGATTTCACTTCTAACTTACATATCCGCCTGCGCACGCTTTACGCCCAGTAATTCCGATTAACGCTTGCACCCTACGTATTACCGCGGCTGCTGGCACGTAGTTAGCCGGTGCTTATTCTTCAGGTACCGTCATCGTTCTATGGTATTAGCACAGAAACTTTCTTCCCTGACAAAAGAACTTTACAACCCTAGGGCCTTCTTCATTCACGCGGCGTTGCTGGATCAGGGTTGCCCCCATTGTCCAAAATTCCCCACTGCTGCCTCCCGTAGGAGTCTGGGCCGTGTCTCAGTCCCAGTGTGGCTGATCTTCCTCTCAGAACAGCTACCGATCATCGCCTTGGTGGGCCTTTACCCCGCCAACTAGCTAATCGGCCATCGGCCGCTCTTTCAGCGACAGGTCGTTTCCGATCCCCGCCTTTCCTCCTCAGAGATTATTCGGTATTAGCACATCTTTCGATGCGTTATCCCCAACTAAAAGGTACGTTCCGATGTATTACTCACCCGTTCGCCGCTCGCCACCAACCCGAAGGTCGTGCTGCCGCTCGACTTGCATGTGTAAAGCACGCCGCCAGCGTTCAATCTGAGCCAGGATCAAACTCTTTCGTTTTAATCCGTGACTTTTTGAGTCTGAATCTCTTATGCAGAGATTCTAAGTGGCTTGCGCCACTTTCGCTAGACGTCGATTAAAGTATATCTCTATACTTAATCTATTAATTTCTCAATATTCGGTTTCCCGTTCGACTTCTAACTATCTGTGTCTAATCTTATCTCTAAGACCAAACTTTTTTCGTATTTCTTCAATACACTGATAGCTAGATGCCTCACATTTATTGATTGTTTTTCTTGTTAAAGATCTGTTCTAATTCCGTTTTTCGGATGCCGTCTCTTCGCGGCAGAACGGTATTATCACACAACCAAGCGATAACAGTCAAATCTTTTTGTTGATTTTTTAGGATATTTTTAAAACAACCTTAGTATTTCTAGTAAATATGTTTAAATTTAACAAAGGATTAACTACAATATCACGTAAACAAAGTAGCCGATCATTTCATGAAGAATTTTTGTAGTTTGTTCTGACGCTGTATTACTAGGCACTATTTTTTGCCACCAAATAAGATCATTAATTAAATAGTCATCCCATGCAGGATATGCAAGGGCAGAGATTCCATATTTATCGAACAACGCCAATGAACGCCACATATGCGAAGCTTGTGTTACTAAAATCACCTTATGAATTCCTAACTCCTCAAGTTTAAGTGCTGTATATCTTGCATTCTCATTCGTATTCAATGATTGTGATTCCATAATACTGATGTTTGCTAACGAATAATTATCTTTAAGGTAATTGCTCATTCCTTCAGCTTCGCTATTAACCCCATCAGTCACTCCACCTGATAAGATTAATGGTAAATTAGGATTTTCAAGAGCAACTTTTGCCGCCGTGCGAACATTTAATAATGAAACTCCATCTACACAAGCCTCAACCCTCCCAATATCATCAATACATGAGGTAACTCCAGCACCCAATACCACTATCGCTTGAGGTTTAATCTGCAACTTATTGTAGGGAGAATCTAACTTGGGGTAAATTAAAGCTGTTAATGCTTTGGCAAATAACGGAGTGTATTGAATATAGGTAATTATTAGCCCACAACACAAACAGATTAAAATTGCGCGCCGCTTTCGCCAAAATATCGCACCTAAGACAATAAAAATCCAAAAATTAACTGGAGGAGTTAGCCAGAACTGAGCAAATTGATGAATATTGGCAGAAGAAAATAAACTCATAAGCTAAAATCCAACATCGTAGATGTAACCAAAAACCTCATGTAAAACACTTGATGTAACCATCATCGCATTAGCTGTTGGAACAAACCATAGAATAGGTAACTTATAATAACCCAATGAATAAAATCCAGTTGGTGCCGCAATTACTTTTATTCCATTGCGTTCAAATAATGCACCAGCTCGCTTTATGTGACTTGCAGAAGAGACTAAAATTACTTTAGAAATACCATATTGTAATAATATCCGAGAAGTGTATTTGGCATTTTCGCTGGTAGTTTTAGAGTCTGGTTCCAAATAAATCGGATTTTCTACTTCAAATTCATTTTGCAAAGCTTTTTTCATTAAACTAGCTTCAGAATCCTTGGTATCAATAGCACCGCCCGAAACGAAGATAGGTAAATCTGGGTTTCTTTTAGCAAGGAATGCTGCGTAACGAATTCGTATAAAAGTATCACTATTTGATACCGCATTTACATTGTATTCCCCTGCATAAGTATTTACCCCACCTCCAAGCAGAACAATTGCTTGTGCCTGATTTAAACTTGACAGCTGCATTGGTTCAGGTGATAGCCAACGGTTCAATTTATACGCAAAATACGGAGTTGACTGGAGATATAAGCTAAAGCAGCCAATCAGCAATATAATCCCCCCTTTTGTGCGGTGCACCTTGAAAAAATATGCGCCAAGTACTATAATAATTAGCGAATTAAGCGGAGGCAGTATAAAGCTCTGCAGTAAACGGTGTAAGAAAATTGTTATCATATTTTATTTTGCGGTTTATTTCATAAAAAAGTTGGTCAGAATTTAAAAATTTTGATTTAATTAGCAATATTTTAACTTAAAGGAGCGCACTATGGCGAAAATTGCATTAGTTACTGGTGGTATGGGTGGTATTGGAACAGCAATGTGTAAAGGTTTGGCTCAAGCTGGACATAAAGTAGTGACTACTTATTTTGTTGATGGTTATGATCCACAAAAATGGAAAGATCAAGCAGATGCTTGGGTTAAGCAAATGAAAGCTGAGGGATTTGATGTTGCTGCTTACCCTTGTGACGTTGCTGATTACACATCTTGTGAAGCTGCAGTTTCACAAATCAAAAAAGATTTAGGTACTGTTGATATCTTGGTAAACAATGCAGGAATTACCCGTGATTCAATGTTCAAAAAAATGGGCAAAGATAAATGGGATGCTGTTATGCATACTAACTTGGATAGCGCATTCAATATGTGTAAGCAAGTTTTAGACGATATGGTTGAAAAAGGTTGGGGACGCGTAATCAATATTTCTTCAATCAATGGTCAAAAAGGTCAAGCAGGTCAAACTAATTACTCTGCAGCTAAGGCTGGTATTCATGGTTTTAGTATGGCATTGGCACAAGAAGTTGCAAAAAAAGGTGTCACTGTAAATACAATTGCACCTGGATATATTGCGACTGAAATGGTTATGGCAATTGATGAAGAAATTCGCAATAAGATTATTGCAGGTATCCCAATGGGACGCCTTGGTAAACCTGAAGAGATTGCAGGTTTGGTAACTTATTTGGCTTCTGATATCTCTGGTTTCATGACTGGCGCTGAATTAGCAATCAATGGTTGTCAACACACTATGTAAGCATGTGCTTTAATAGCTAAAAGGTAGTCTTAGGACTACCTTTTTTCAATACTGCTAGCAAGGTTGCTATTGACGGTAAACTTCATATACCATTGGTTACACAATTGGCAATACCACCATTATTACAAGCAGCCACTGGATCCGTACTATATAAAATTGATTGTACCCAGTCGTAATATGCTGAAACATTGGTTGAACCATCAGGCAAGAAATTATAAAAAGTACCACAAACATCTGATGGTCCATACGTATGTTCTGATAGTAATAACCAGTGTGAGCCATTCCAAAATAAATCACCACCGCCGGAGTCACCGCCGCAGATTAATGAAGTATAACCATGTTGTCCAAACCCGCCATTATTATAGTAACTATTATAAAGGTAGTGATATCCTATTGTATCTTGTTGCCAATACTGATAGTTAGCGGCATAGTACATCACTGCACAATCTGAACCAACCGTACAACCTGAGGGCATATCACCAATTGGCGTTTGTGTATTAATTCCATAACCAATTGATAAAACTGGTGCCATAGTATAACTCTGCGGATATTGTGTGGCTGGTACAATTTGCGGGTAAGATTCAGGGTCGGCGTATTGACCAACCACTTGAATAATAGCGATATCATTTCCTTGACCACCACTAGCGCCTTCTTGTGGAGTAAAGTTTTGGCATTCACCACCTATGGCAAATGAGCCATTATAGCAGTAATCTTGCCGTAAATATATTGCCTTAACATCATAATTAGCATCCCAGCTATGTAAACTGGAACCAACACCATGATAGATTCTGACATCACTAGCAGCCATCAAATCATTACGGCTTAAAATTGTAGGCGAACTTTTAGAAGTAACAAAACAATGTGCAGCACCAATTAAAAAAGTAGTGTTACTTCGCGAATCATAGTATACCGGAGTAGCCGAACAAATTGAGCGCTTAAGATGAACCAAAGCGCTCAAATTAGCAATGGCTGATTCATCATCACTACCATATGCAATTTGAAACGCAGGTAGGTTACTTGGCCAGAATGAGCTTGGATAAGATTGAGTCAAACCCATAGACTGCCCCAACTCGTCATAAGCTATCCCCATGTAGTTACCTAACGGAGCATATGGCGAGGGAGGAGTAGGATCATTCTGAAATCCACCTCCACCACCACTTCCACCGCCACAAGCAGCCAAGCAAAGCAAACTAATTAAACCACACACAACGTTTCTCATACTCACCCAAGCATTTTATATAACAAATCTAAACAATTATTCAGAAACTCTCTATCCGTTGGTAACACAATTTGCGATGCTTCCATTCTTACAGTTCATAACCGGAGTAGGATCTTTGATAATTGATTGAATCCAGCTATAGTATGCAGAGACATTAGTTGCGGCATTTGGTAAATAACTATAGAACGTACCACATGCATCATAGGGACCATAGGTATGTTCAGATAATAATAACCAATTTGTTCCATTCCAGAATAAATCACCACCACCAGAATCACCACCGCAAACTAGTGCAGTATAGCCTGTACCAGGTGATGCTCCATAAGTTGTATTTGATGCATCAGCATAAAAACTATTATATAGGTAATGATACCCTGTCGCATCTTGTTGCCAATATTGATAATTAGCAGTATAGAACATTGTACCACATGGCTGAGTAGAAGTTTGACAAGTTGCGTTCGAATTAGGACTTTGAGTATTAATTCCATAACCAATCGAGAAAACAGGTGCCATGGTATATGGAGTAGGGTATTGTGAGGCTCTAGCTAATTGTGGATAAGACTCAGGATCTGCATACTGACCTGTGATTTGAATTACGGCAATGTCGTTACCTTGTGTTCCTGCTCCACTATTTGGAGTGAAATTAGGACATCCGCCGCTACTGGTAAAAGTTGCATTGTAACAATAATCCTGACGTACATAAACTGCTTCCACCGAATACGAAACCATTCCTTTAACTTTGCTCACACCATTGTAAATACTAAGTGAAGATGTTGGTAAAAGATTGCTTGAATATAGCGTTGTCGGAGAAGTTTTGGACTGGGCAAAGCAATGTGCTGCACCAATCAAGAAAGTTCTGTTATTGCTTGCATCATAGTAGACTGGAGTTGCTGAACAAAGAGCATTCCCCATAGTAACATAAGCTGTCAAATTCGCAATCTGCGATTCGCTGTTATTACCATAAGCAATCTGTAACGCATTATGCAAATTATTTGGCCAGAACGCACTTGGATAACTCTCAGTTAATCCTGTTGGTTGTCCTAAATTATAATCACCAGGTGTCGGGTATGGGGACGGTGGAGTTGGATCTTCGGCAAAATTTGGATCAATTGGCTGGGTGGCTGTCGAGCCACCTCCACCGCTGCCACAAGCAGTCAAAGCAAACAAACATACAATTCCAATTAGTTTTTTCTTCATAAATTATCCCCTGTATAAAAAAGTAGGTATGCTATATTATACACATACCTACTTACGAATTAAATAAATTTATCGTAAATTATTTACGTTTTGATAGTTCCACATAATCTCTGGCAGTATAACCAGTATAAAGCTGACGTGGACGACCAATTTTGAAATCTGGATCTTCAATCATCTCTTGCCATTGTGCTAACCAGCCAACAGTTCTTGCCAAAGCAAAAACCGTAGTAAACATTTCAGTTGGAATACCTATAGCATGAAGAATAATTCCTGAATAGAAGTCAACGTTTGGATAAAGTTTTTTCTCGATGAAGTATGAATCTTCTAATGCGATTTTTTCCAACTTCATAGCAAGTTTGAATAACTTATCATCACGTTTACCCAATGCATCTAAAACATTATTACAGGTTTTACGCATAATACTCGCGCGTGGATCCATGTTTTTATATACACGGTGACCAAAGCCCATCAAACGATATTTTTTATCTTTAACACCTTGCATAAATGCATCTACACGTGACTCATCACCAATTTCATTTAACATTTTAAGAACAGCTTCATTTGCTCCACCGTGAGCAGGACCCCATAAGCAAGAGATACCAGCAGAAATTGCTGCAAATGGATGCGTCCCAGAACTACCAGCCAAACGTACGGTAGAAGTCGAGGCATTTTGTTCATGATCAGCATGCAATAACAAAATACGATCAAATGCTTTAGCAATTATCGGATTAGGTGTATAAGCTTCACATGGAGTTGCAAACATCATGTATAAGAAGTTAGATGAATAGTCTAGATCATTGCGTGGGTACATAAATGGCAGACCTTGATTGTAGCGATAGCACATTGCTACGATAGTTGGCATTTTAGCTATCAGGCGGTGAATACCAATTTTACGATGTTCAGGATTTTTGAAATCAAAATCTTCTGGATAAAAAGCTGCCATGGCACTGATTGCACCAGCAAGCACAGCCATCGGGTGTGAATCACGACGGAAACCTTTGAAGAAGCTCAAGAACTGATCATGTACCATATTGTGACGTAAAATTGCATTTTCAAATTCAGCTTTTTGTGCTTTATTTGGTAGTTCACCAGATAATAGTAAATATGCACCTTCAAGATGGGTAGAATGTTCGGCTAGCTGCTCAATAGGGTATCCACGATAGAATAATTGTCCTTTGTCACCGTCAATATAAGTAATTTTAGATTCACATGCAGCCGTCGCTAAAAATGCGGGGTCATAGCTCCACATTCCAGATTTACCAAAAGTTCTAAAATCAACTACGTTTTGACCAATCGTTGCTTCATAAATCGGATATTCAACCACTTGTCCATTGCCAAAATCAACTTTCACTGATTTAGCTTTTACTGCTTGTTGCGTTTCAGTCATGTTCCATTTCCTTATAAAAATTTTGTTGGGCAATTTTGTTAACTAAATTCTGTAATTCAGGGTCTGCTAACTCCCCTTTACCTTGAAATAAAACCAACAAGTCAGCATCATCTAGTGTGATTAAATGCTGATATGCGAGCAATTCCGTTTCGTTTAGCTTAGCAAAACTACCACCACTGATAAAGCGCTCGAAATACAGGTCTAATTCCAACATCGAACGTCTTGAGCGCCACTTTAACTTCTCTACTGCTACATAATCCATAGCGTTATACCATTATCCAAAATGCGTCAGATTAACTTTATACCATCCGTGAAATCATCATTTCTTTGATTTTGCCAATTGCTTTAGTCGGATTCAAATGTTTTGGACACACATCAACACAGTTCATAATTGTATGGCAGCGGAACAAACGATAAGGATCATTCAGATCATTTAAACGTTCATTAGTTGCCTGATCACGACTATCAGCTAAGAAACGATAAGCGTGTAACAAAGCTGCTGGTCCTAAAAATTTATCTGGATTCCACCAAAATGACGGACAAGATGTCGAACAACATGCGCATAAAATACACTCAATTACACCGTCTAGTTCTTTACGATCTTCAGGCGATTGCAAGCGTTCATTTTCTGGCATTAGCTGTTCATCAATTACATAAGGTTTAATCGAATGATATTGATGGAAAAATTGCGTCATATCGACGATTAAATCGCGAATAACTGGTAACCCAGGAATAGGATTTAGAACTACTGGCTCTTTTAAGCTATCTAAGTCAGTCAGACAAGCTAAGCCATTGCGTCCATTGATATTCATCGCATCCGAACCACAAACACCTTCACGGCATGAGCGGCGGAATGAAACCGAATCATCCAACTCTTCTTTAAGTTTTACCAAAGCATTAAGTAATTTTTTATCGTGCTCACCTAATTCTACCTCATAATCCTGATAATAAGGCTTTGCATCAGTATCAGGGTTATAACGATAAATTGAGAATTTCATTTTTTTTGCCATTTGCTGCTCCTAGTAAACACGTTTTGCTGGTGGAATATAATCCACTGACAATGGCTTAATATGCACTTCTTTATACTCCAAACGGTTGTCTTTGCTGTAATACAAAGTGTGCTTCATCCATTTTTCATCGTTACGATCTGGATAATCTTCGCGGGCATGAGCTCCACGTGATTCGGTTCTTTCCCGAGCTGCAACCATCGTTGCAACGGCTACTTCAATCGTATTTAAAAATTCTAGTGCTTCAACCCGCGCGGTATTAAATACTTTGGATTTATCATCAATATACAAATTTTGTGTACGTTTGTAGACGTCCAAAATATTTGCTACACCTTCATCAAGAACTTTTTGCGTTCTAAATACAGAAGCGTGTTGTTGCATACAAACTTGCATATCGCGACGCACATCAGCTAATTTTTCGCCACTAGTTGCAGCTTCAAGTTTTGCCAAACGAGCGAGAGTAAATTCTGCTGCATTTTCTGGTAGTTCTTTTGCTTCGTCCATTGTTTTCACGTATTCTATCACGCTATTACCAGCTGATTTACCAAATACGACCAAATCTAACAATGAGTTAGTTCCCAAGCGATTTGCTCCATGCACGGATGCACAAGCACACTCACCTGCAGCATAGAAACCTTTGACTACTTTCTCATCCACACCATCAATTACTTCACCACGATAATTAGTCGGAATACCACCCATCATATAATGACAAGTTGGCACTACAGGAATCGGTTGTTTTACTGGATCAATTCCCAAGAATTGAATTGAAATCTCACGGATACCAGGTAAGCGTTGATCAATTACTTCGGCACCGAGATGATCTAATTTTAACAATACATGATCTTTACCTGCGCCACAGCCACGACCTTCGTTGATTTCAACTTGCATCGCACGTGATACCACATCACGAGAAGCCAAATCTTTAGCTGTTGGTGCATAACGTTCCATAAAACGCTCGCCGTTAGCGTTAAGTAAATAACCACCTTCACCACGGACACCCTCAGTGATCAAAACGCCTGCGCCATAAAGACCAGTCGGGTGAAATTGCCAAAATTCAATATCTTCAACAGGTAAGCCAGCACGTAATGCCATACCAACACCATCGCCTGTATTAATGAAGGCATTAGTTGAGGCTTGATAAATTCGTCCAGAACCACCTGTGGCAAAAAGCACCGCTTTAGCATGAATAATGTAAACTTGACCAGTTTCCATTTCTAATGCAGTAACTCCAACTACATCACCGTCTTTATCACGAATTAGATCCAGCGCCATCCACTCGACAAAGAAATGTGTTTGCGCTTTTACATTGCGTTGATATAATGCATGTAGCATGGCATGTCCGGTACGATCGGCAACTGCACAAGCACGACGCACTGGTTTTTTACCAAATTCTGCCATATGCCCACCAAATGGACGTTGATAAATCTTACCATTTTCTAAACGGTCAAATGGCATACCGTAATGTTCTAATTCGGCAACTGCTTCAGTCGCTTGCTTGCACATAAACTCGATTGAATCCTGATCACCAAGCCAATCCGCACCTTTTACAGTGTCGTACATATGCCAATGCCAGTTATCTTCTTCAGAATTACCAAAGGAAGCGGAAATTCCACCCTGTGCAGCAGCAGTATGCGAGCGAGTAGGAAATACTTTAGATAATACCACCGTTTTTACGCCAGCTTCAGAAAGTTGTAATGCAGCGCGCAAACCAGCGCCGCCGCCGCCGACTACTACGGCATCAAATTTTAATATTGGAAGACTCATTAGTTAATCCTTTTTCTTATGACCACAAAATTTTTGCTGAATAGATTAAGCACCCTACTAACCACAAGATAGTTGCGGTATGAAGAATAATCCGTGCGCCTGTTGATTTTACATAATCCAACCATACATCACGCATACCAATCCATCCATGAATCACCACAGCAATAAAAGTTAGTTGCGCAAAAATTTTGACAAAGGTAAAGCTAAAGAATTGTTGCCAACTAATAAAATTAGCATCAATAACTTCGTTGGCTATAAACATAAAGACAAACACTTCAATGATTGCAATTGCCATGATTACCGCGGTAACTCGTTGCTGTAACCAGCCATTAATTCCGTGTCCAGCACTTAGTGATTTACGTTTTACCATATTAAAGCTCCTAACGCAATAGTTAATAGTAAGCTTACGACAATAACCCAACGCGCGGAACGTTGCGCATCTGTACGTTCAATTCCCTTATGCATATCTAATAACACAAAGCGAATACCCGCACACATGTGATGCATAATGGCCCAGATTAGGACAATGTAGATGATCTTCATTATCGGTAATGAGGCAATTGCATAACAATTTGAATAGAATTCAGCATTAGTTAGTGACTTATGAAAAAGACTAAGAATAAAAGGTAACGCTAAGAACATCAGAACGCCTGATGCTCGATGTAAAATAGAAACTTTGGCGGTAATCGACATTTTTGAACCAAGCTTAGGGATGTCCAAATAAATCGGGCGCTTTTGTTGTTTATCCATATAAACCTCTGAAAACGTGAGTTAAATAATTACCATATCATTAAAATTGCGATTAGGTAATTACCAAAATTGCCCTAATTTTATCATACTGACTTGCGGCTCTAGTTATTAAATGCTTTAGAATAGTAAAAATATCTATACGCATTTCCTTGCTTTCCGTGCTTTGTTGCGCCTTAAAAAAACTCATCGTATGAATAACTGATTTATAATAGATGACTTAATTCAACAGAAAGTCTTTTATGCTATACGTTTGTGCTACGCCGATTGGAAATTTAGCTGATATTACTTTGCGCGCTCTGGAAGTACTTAGAAATGCAGATATCATTCTTTGTGAAGACACCCGCAATAGCCAAAAATTACTTAGTCATCATGGAATTATTAATAAAAAACTGGTAGCGTTTCATGAGCATAATGAAAATGAAGTAAGTCAAAGCGTTTTGCAATGGTTGGAGCAAAATTTAACCATCGTACAAATTAGCGATGCTGGAACTCCTGGGATTTCAGATCCTGGTGCACGACTATGTAACGTCCTCTCATCACACAACATATACCCTCACCCGTTGCCTGGTGCTTGTGCTTATATTACATTGCTTTCAGTTAGTGGTACAGTTAACACACCGAGTTTATTTTTTGGTTTTTTACCAAGCAAAACCTCACAACGGCAAAAACAATTAGCGTTATGGCAAGAAGTGGATTACGCGGTGGCGCTTTATGAATCACCGCATCGGATTTGCGATTGCCTAAAAGATATAATCCAGGTTCTAGGTGATGACCGGATGCTGGTGATGGGGCGTGAGCTAACTAAACAATTTGAAACTATTCGTAAATGTAGCGCAGGTGAATTGTTGCAATTTGTTGAAAGTGATCATAATCAGCAACGAGGTGAGTTCGTAATTCTGATATTACCACGCATTCGGGAGCAAGCTTTGGCTTCAGATGAATTAACCGCAGAACAAAAATCTACCGTTACATTATTGGCAACTGAATTACCCGCCAAAAAAGCAGTCAATTTAACTCATAAACTATGTGGAGGAAATAAAGATACCTTGTATAATTATTTGCTAACGCTAAAAGCTTGATTTATACCAATGACAATATGCCAAGAAACAATGACGATTTAAACTATACCATTGATAAGTAACTTTGTTTAATCTCTAAAAAGGTCATTCGATATGCCTCATTCAGCCAAACACCCTAAAGGCTTGTATTTTTTATTCTTTACCGAAATGTGGGAGCGTTTTAGCTTTTACGGTATAACTGGGATTTTGGTTTTGTATCTGTCAAAAGGCTTAAATGTCTCAGAAAGTGAAGCAGGTTTGGTCTCTGGTGCGTACATGGCTTTTACTTTCCTGGCACCAATTTTAGGTGGCTGGGTCGCGGATAAATTAATTGGTTATGTTTGGGCTGTGACTATTGGCGGCATACTGATTTTACTGGGAAATATTGTCTTATCCTTGCCATTAGATTTAAATGCAGTCTATCTCGGTCTGGCTATAGTCGCAATTGGTACTGGGTTTCTCAAATCAACAGTTTCAGTTTTGGTTGGACAACTCTACCAGCCAAGTGATGTGCGTCGTGATAGTGCGTACACGCTGTTTTATATGGGGATTAATCTCGGTTCGATTTTAGCTGGACTTATCATCGCTTATGTAGCCGAAATGATTAATTGGCATTATGGCTTTGTATTAGCGGCAATCGGAATGGCTGTTGGATTGTGTATCTTTGGTTATGGCTATAAAAAAGGTTATTACTCAGAAAAATCAAATATCGTTAAATCAGCCAATTTACGCCGTAGAATTGGTTTGTTCAGTGGGGCGATTTGGTTGATTATCGGTGCAATTGCAAGTATTACCATAATTTTTGTGTTACTTAGTGATCCAGGCAATACCAAGATTGTCATTACTGCGATTAGTTTTGGCTTATTGTTTTATATCGCTTTTTTGGCAGTCAGAAGTCATACCTCCGCAGAGCGCAATCAATTGTTATCGATACTGGTGTTTATTATTACTGCAGTATTTTTTTGGTCACTCTATAAACAACTCTTCAACTCACTAGCGTTGTTTATTGACAAAGATATCCAGCGTTCAGTAATGGGGCTTACCGTTCCTACCAGTATGTTTGTACTAGTCCCCAATGCGGCATTTATCATAATCCTAGCTTCGATTTTTGCAAAAATCTGGATTGTACTTGATCGTAAAGGCAAAAGTCCATCCTCACCTGCAAAGTTCCTGATGGGGCTATTTTTCTCATTAGCATCCTTTTCAACTTTAGCCTTAAGTGCGTATTTAGCATACACTACAGGTACTAAAAGCTCAATGTTGTGGCCAATTGCAGGGATTTTTCTTTTAACTTGTGCTGAATTGTGTATTTCGCCAGTCGGGCTATCTATCGTAAGTAAAATGTCACCGCCGCGCTTATCGGGGTTTTTGATGGGGGCATGGTTTTTAGCAAGTTCAATTGGTTCTTATGTTTCTGGTTTATTATCAAGTTTTGTTAAAATCCCCAAGGGAGAAATTGCGGTAACCATCAGCGCACAAGCTTATTTTGGACTATTTTATCGCTGCTGTATCGGGATGGCAATTGTGATTGGTGTCTTTATTTTATTCTTGCCAGTTATTAAGCGTTTGACTGGCGAACGGTAGTAATTATGGCTCATTATGATTGGGTGAGCCATAATTTACTCGCTTAATGATTAAGGAATTTATTGATTTCCTGATAGGTCTTGTTACATTCTTCAGTACATAAATTTTCCAGCATTAAATAGGCATGGATTACCCCATCAACCTGCATTAATTCAGCATTTATACCGACGTTAACTACATTGTTATAGTAAGCAACACCCTCATCATGTAATGGATCATATGCTGCAGTAATGACCATTGTAGCTGGCATAGCGCTATAAAATTCACCATATAATGGCGATACAGATTTACGGTCTTCGCCATTTTGCAAGTAGTTATCAAAATACCAAGCAACTTTAGCCTTATCCAATAAAAACCCTTCAGCAAGTTTATCCATACTTGGCGAGGTTAGTGTATAGTCAAGCGATGGGTAAATTAACACTTGTTTAGTGATTTGCTCAATTGCGACAAATTCTTTGTCCATTACAATTGAAGCACAGACTGCCGCGCCGCCACTATCGCCAATAATAGTAAGTTTGCGATCACGATACTTAATTTTACGTTCGTTTAAAATAGCAAAAATTCCACGAATAGCTACTTTACTATCCTCAATTCCAGTTGGGTAAGGAAACTCTGGAGCTAATCGATAGTCGATTGAAACAATGATGTGATTAGTAGTTTTGGCTAATTTACGAACAATGTTATCGTAGACCGTAATGCTGCCACACATATGTCCACCACCATGAATAAAGGCTGCAACAGGTAATGGCTGGCTCAAATCGGGAATATAAATCCGAATTGGTATTGGATATCTGCCATTTAAAACAACATCATCAACTGCAAAGACAGTTGAGTCAAAGTCGGTCATATAGATTCTGGTTAGATTAGCCAATCCTTCGCGAGTATTGGTTTGATTTTGTTTAAAACCGATTTCTGCTAGTTTAGCTTTAATTATTGCCAACTGATCTAAGAATTCTTGAATTTTAGGTAAGACTGCCATGTTTATTCTCCTGATAATATTGTGTTGCCGTATATTTTAACAAACTTAGCGAAGGTATAGTACTGAATTAAATTCTTTGATAAAGTTTATACAGTTTGGAAATTCTTCACCTAGTTGTAAGTTAGATTGCCTCAGACGCTTCGAGGATTCCGGCTTGCAACTCCAGATTAAACAATACACAACAGAATGTTATACATACCGACATATACTAGCATCAATAAGAAAAGTTAGATTTTTTACAGCTAACCTTTCTTCAACGATAACTCTCAAATCCCCAAATTGGTGAGGAATTTTGTTTCGATGGAAAGACTATATATACATTTTTACCAAAGAAGAATGGTGAGCCGTACAATGTTTCATTATTAGTATTCTCATATCCCCAACCAGGCATAACACTAAATGATAACTCCTGCCCTGCCGATTCTTCATCTTTGGTAATGATAGCTGTCACTTGATATGATTCATTGGGTGCAAAATCATAGCTAAAAACCCATGAATTCCACACAAACGGTGATTCCGGACAATATCCATAGCTACAAAGAGGAATATTATTAGAGATAAAAACCCAACTATTTGTTCCTGAATCAAATACAGCAGGAATAGTACTCTCTGGATTCTCAATTTTACTATAGAAACAACCAGAATTACATACGGTGCTTAATGATGATTCTGATGCAACAATTAAATTAGTGTTTTTAGTTATCATATTATTTACGTTAGTATTAATTCCTAAGACTAAATTACCATGAATATTAGTATTTGTATTGGTCAATGTTGGAGGAATTTGTATTACAAAACCATTGTTATTGTAGTGCAGGCTAGTCAGTGGGTTTTGATTCAATATCGGTACAGAATTAGCCTCGCTTTCAGTTAAAGCTACATAAATCCCATTGGTATCTTTGCGATACAATAGAATGGTATTATTACTTAATGTTAAGGCTGGATTGACACCAATTATTCCGTTTGCACCAAAGTCTTCAAAATTATCAAATGGACCTTTGGCTAAACAGCTATCAGGAATTTCTGCAGTCGGCGAATTTTCGATAATTTGTACAATTACATTATCACTATAATCACCAGCCAATTGTAGCACTGCATAGTGTTCACTAGCAAACACATAGCCACTACCAAAGGTATTACAGGCGTAGACCGTTTCATCATTAGTTGTTTTTACTCTAGTTAAACTGGCAATAAAGCTCTCAGGCAATGCTGATTTATTAATCTTAAGACCAAAAGAACCTGTGTCCAGAATAATATTATCAATAGTTTGACAGTTAGTACCAGTTTGATCTTTACACAAAGTAATAGAAACATACATCGTGTTAATACCGGATCCATTCATACCTGAACCAATACTAATTGGAACTTCATTAGGCTTAGCAACCGTAGATGTAGATGAACCATTATTACATGAAGAAATTCCAATCATGGTAAAAATAGTTATACCTAAGGAGAATAGTAAATTAAATTTTTTCATTATTCAATAACTCTTTAATGTTTAGATTATTGGGTATTTGCTTAATCAGGTATGCATTACCATGGCTATCACCCTGATGACCAGATAATTCTATGACTACATTGCGAGTGACATATTTCTTGTAATCTAACGTACTAATTTGTGGTCGAGTTGTTGTTAAAATAGTAAAATATTCATCAGTTAATAGTTCTTTTAAATTAGGTGTTATCGGGCAATGCCACAAAACAGCAAATACCTTCGAACCATCAACCGATGTCTCAAGTGTGGCAAATTGTTTAATCTGACAAGCACCATTAATTGATGTGTAGGTTAAATAATTAGCTTTAACTTCTCGATTATAAGTAATATTAGAACTCGACACATTGGCGGTAAATTGTTTTTTGGTTTTAACCTCTTTTGAGAGTGGTGGATTACCACCCAACGCAGCATAGCTAAGAATTGGTACTAGTAATGCCAGAAATAAGACTGGTTTTTTCATTATAATATCCCATAATAAAGTCATCACACAATTATAACATGTGTAAGATATAAATAAAATCGATTAAATGTTATTGTCAATACAGACAGAAACTCAATACTTCTCATTGAATTAATCTCGTAGGGTAAATTCCCCGCCACTCTGCGGTGTAATGCACTAGAATACCAGAATGAGCAAAAATATTTATTGACATAAGAGCCATAATGTTAGTGCACTGATATATCACATAGTATTTCCGTGTAAATATAGGAAAATCGGGCTGGTGTGGTACAATATTGCAATATTAATGAGCAGTATATAACATGAAAAAGATCCATATTCTACAAGCTTTTTGAGTACCCCTCACATAAAACTCCAAGTTCTACATAAATTCAATTCTTACTATCCCTAAAATTTATCATGTAGTAAGGATTTCTGAATAAAACCTTACTCAGTTTTATTTTTATTTATACGAATAAATTCTTCATAATACCAATTTATATTTACGCTGCTATCATAATTACAATAAATATCAAGTAATAATGGCTCACTAATATGGCGAAACATTTCCAGTGCTGCGTAGAGTTGTTGATTAGTTTTTATACTAAGAGATGATACACCAAACGATTTGGCAAATAAACTCCAATCATAATGAGGTATATCATATTGATGATCAACAAGACCGATTTGTGGGTACTGTATATTGGCATTCTTAATTGCCCCATGAGCACCATTATTGAGCACGATAAATAATACTTTTATTTTGTATTTTGCAGCTGTTTGTATCTCAGTACCTGTCATTAACATGCAACCATCACCAGTTATACAAATGCAATTACGCTCGTGGTCTGCGAGTTTTATTCCAATGCTCGCTGCAATGGCCCATCCCATATGACCATTGTTCACTGAGCTATAATATCTTGAGCTGTGAGCAAGGCGAAGTATTTGTGCACAGTATAGACGGTGTAAGCCAGAGTCGGTGACAAAGCTAGTATTTTTACTATAGAAGCTATTTACAGTATGTAACACATCATCAACGTATAATCTATTGTCTTCATGAGGTGTTGCAATAATGGCAGGTGTTTGTAAATTATCGATATATTTCTTACGAGTATTTAGCGAAGCTAATAAATCTTGCTCCAATTCACAAGTGCTTAATAATTCATTAAATAAAATGTTGATATTGCTGATATAGCCATCACTCATTAGATAATGATCGCGGCTATTGTGATTTATTTCATCATCAATATGAATTATTCGTTGCGTAAAACTGCTCCATTGATAGGTGTTACGTTCATTTATATCCATACCAATAGTAATAATATATTCAGGAGTGGTAGTTGTCATAAACTCAAACACTCGTGGCGACATACCAAAACCAAAAACCCCAAGATAATTATCTTGCCATTCATCTATTATTCCTTTTGCACACAAGGTAGCGGCAGAGATAATAAAATATTTCTCACAAAATTGGTTTATTGCGACCTTAGCATCATTGGCACGATTGCCAACAACTAGTAGAATACTATATTTCTGCAGAGTATCAATAATGTGTTTCAGCGCATCTTGATTGAGTAGACTATGGTTTACATTTTTAACCTTAGGTAGTTCACTTACTTTACTAGTTTGAACATCAATAGGTATATTCATCAAAACAGGCATTGATTTGTGTTTGAGATTAAACATTGAGTTACTGTAGTGATTCATATGGTCGCTAGTATTCATCAGGCATGAATATGAAGTGAGAGCAGATGAAATATTGTGATTATTTAACTGATGAACGCTACTGTCTTGAAAAATATTCCTACCACCATGAAAAGTTTCAGCGGTACCAACTATGAATAATACTTTTGTATTGTCATAGTAAGCATTGGTTATTGATGGGAAGATATTACTAAAGCCTACACCAGCAACTATTATTGCCACTCCGTATTTATTGCTTGCTTTAGCATACCCTTCTGCCATGAAACCAGCGCCAGTCTCGCTTGCACAAATTATATCTTGTAGTGGCGATTGACTTACGCTTCTGAGGAATGGAAAAACTGTTCGACCTGGTACGGAAAAAATATGTCCTACGTCACGAGCTAAGGAGTTTATTAATTGATCTGCAAAAGTCATGATTATTCCTAGAAATTATAAGTTAGCATATTAAGTTGATTTTTTTCTATAACATCAAGGTGTGATTTACTAAAAGAGCTGGGATAGTTTAATTTTAAAATAGAATTAAGATAATTAATTTCTCTCGTGCTATTTATGTCTATGACGTGTTGTCTACGAGACATAATGCGATCTTTCAAATAGTTTAGAAAGTGATTAGAAAACCTTGTATTACGCGAAACTGTCCATTGGATAGCTAGTTTAGGTATTTGTAACGCCGCATGAGTTTGCTCTCGGCTTTTGTGCCATACTCGACTATCCCATAAGACTAAACTACCAGCTTTTGATGCCATCATCTGTGAAGATAAAAAATTAATTTCATCTTTAGATTTATTGTGGTGACTACCTTCAATTACATCCAAGCCACCACCATTGTCCAAGGTATTATCTTGTAGATAAACTGATGCTTGAACCATATTTGCCGTGATTGACTCAACTCTTTCTTTTTCCATGAGATATGGAGTATCATTATACCAAGGGATATACAGGTTTTTACGAAGAGTAAAGTCTGGATATAGACAAAAATTCTTACCTATAATTTCAGACATAGCAGTTACTAGACGATCAGAAAAAATAATCCCGGAAAGCTCACTATCACTAAGAAACTCCTCACAAGTCAATGTGGCATCATTTGTGAAATATTGCAGATATTTTTTGCGTAAGTCATGAATTAGTTTATTTGGTATTACATCATCAATAATACAATATCCTTTAAGCAATAAATCATTTTTTGCTGGCTCAAACATAATTAATTCCTTATAAATTGATTACAGCACTAATTATATTCATAATAACAAATAATTACACCTATGTAGAATATGGTTGTAATTTATAAAAAACTATACTTATCTCATTGATTTAAGCTACAATACAGTTGTTGTTTATTGCAAAAGTGTATTAACCATGTTTGATCATAGTGTTCTCAGTCTTGTTGACAATTTGATAATGACCTCTAGCGATGCTGTCCATCTCAAAGATGCCAAATCTGGTAAATATTTGGCATCAAATGATCACAATCTATCGATATTCGATTTAAAAGAAAACGATTTCGTGAATCGCACAATATGGGATATTAATGATACTATGATCCAATATTGGATAGATAATGCTACTCAGATGGAAGCGTATGAGGAGCAAGTAAGATTGACAGGGAGAGCAGTGGTAGATAATTCTAGAGTTTGGTTAAACTCTAAAGGCTATGTATGGCGGCATACAATGAACAAGATGCCAGTAATGAATTTGTCAAATAATGTAAGTGCGATACTAAGTATTGGAAGAGATCTTACACGAGAACTCAGCCTTAAAGAGCTATATGGTTATTATCGCCATTTTTATAAAAATAAACGTATCACAACAACTAAGTTTCTTGAGCATACTGGTATAATTCAATTTTTTAATGAGTTACCGACGCCGACTGAGCTAATGGTTCTTATTACTCGGGCTGATTTTATTCGAAATAAAGAAGTTGCGATGAATCTGGAATATTCTAAATCAACAGTGGAATCATATATCAATCAAATTATACAGAAAGTTAAAGATTTTGATAGTATTTTGGCGGCTTTACGTGCTTGGTAGCACAAATAATATTGTCACACTATTTAAGTATGTCACCAATATTTAAGAGATGGTTATTGAAGCGGTAGAGAGCCCATCTTTCTAGAGTGCACTAAAAAGAGAGTGTTACTCTATGTTTGACATAATAACACGCTCCTTTTTAGAAGAACCGAACGATAGTTATAACTTTTTTATTAATTAGACAGAAACATTATAATTTACTAGTTACGGTTTTGCTCGTATTTTACTCAGTATGTTTTGAAAAAATATTACTTATTTGCTGTCCGTATATAAGAATAAATATTCCTATAACAATTAAAGCTGAAGAAATAACTTTGCCTTGATCAATAACCTCATTAAAAATTAAATGAGAAGTTAAGAATCCAAATACTGGAACTAGTAAAGAGAGAGGTGCTACAGTGGATGCAGTATATTTTTTTAGTAGTTTATTCCAAACCCAATAGCCAAATAAAGTAGTAATATATGCCTGAAATAGAATAGAAAATATTGCCATGCCATTTAAACTATTATGTAAATTGATAAATGGTTCACTACCTTTTACAATATAAGTAACTAAAAGAAGTGGTGGGGCTGAAAATAAGCTTGACCAAATAATAAAAGATATCATTTCATTAGGTTTATGTTTTTTTACTATGATGTTACACACACTCCAACAAATGGCAGAAATCAATATAAGAACTATACCAAGCAAAGGCGCTTTACCATGAGTAATATACAAAATTAAAAATAATCCAAGTATTGCAATTAATATTCCAATATATTGAACTGGTTTGATGGTTTCTTTTAAAAGAATTACTGATAAGATTATAGTAAAAAAAGCACTAAATTGTAGTAACAATGAGGCTATTCCCGCAGACAGCCCAATTTGTATTGCCAAGTTTGCAACGCCCCACATTCCAACACCAAAAATTACCCCATACGCTGCAATATAACGTAGCTGTATTTTCGGTCGTTCAATAAAAAAACACATCGGTACAGCACATAATATAAACCGAAAAGCTGTTAACAAAAACGGATCTAGTTGATTCAATCCAAGCTTAATTACTGAAAAATTTGAACCCCAGATAGCAGTAACAAGGATGGCGATTGAAAAGTCTTTTTTACTCATATTTTTCCTATAGCAATTTAACGATCTTATTTTCAAAAGGCTGAATTTGACGTTTTGTTCAGCTTCACAATTGGTGTTTTACCTATAGTGTCGATGATATTTCGATATATACATAAAATACTTCCACTTAAATATTATTATAACTAATTACTTTTTCTAAAGATTTGTATATTCTGTGATGAAACTAAGCTACTTAAAAGAATCATTAAAATACCAATCCATTGTGTATAACTCAATATTTTAGAGTATGCGACCATATCTACAATTATGGCTACACACGGATATATAAATGTCATAATTGCTATTATAGGGGCGGTTAACGTCTTATATGATGAGTACATCAAAATATATACTAAACATGAATGAACAACTCCAAGGATAATTAAGTATGTCCAATCAACACTAGTTATATTTATTATTGATGAAAAATCCACAAATGGTGAAATCACAAGTACGCCGACGAACAATTGAATTAAGACAGTAACATGCGGTTTCACACCTTCAACATGTTTTACTAAAACAGCAGAAATTGCCCAAAATAATGCAGCAACTAAAGCAAGTCCTGCCCCAAATAAATAACCTGTATCTAAAATTATATTATCATTAAAAATATCAATTACAAATAATACACCTGCAAAAGCGAATAACATTAACAGTAGTTTTTCTGGTGCGATTTTTTCTTTATGTACAATGCTCCAAAGTATTACAAATAAAAACGGCTGAACATGATAAATAGTAGTTGCCACAGATATAGAAGAGTGTTTGAAAGAGGCAAATAACATTATCCAATTACATACTAAAAATATGCCGCTTATAAATAGAATAAAAACTTTCTTTTTAGTTAAATTACTATTTTTAAACATTCCAGTGAAAAAGCAGTATGGGGCTAAAAATATAACACCGAACAGACAACGAAAGAAAACAACATCATGTGGTTTTTGGTGAGACTCGATAACAAAATATCCGACAGTCCCCATCAGAATCATTGCTATAAACAGCTTAAGAACACCATAGTTTTTATTATTCAATATCATTGATATATCCTTGTGTTAAAATCTTTGTATAGTTTTAGTTGAGTATACTCGTTAGTCATTGCATTTATTGCTTTTGAATGGACATTGAGCGGGTCTGTCAATACCATCTTCCTTTAATTGATATTGTTTCCATTCTAAATTTCCATTATCTCCGTAAAAACCTAAATCATCAGATATAGGCGAATTATTAAAGCTTACTACCCGCGATCTAATTTTATTTCTAATTAATTGTCCACTTCTTGTTTCAATACTTGCAACAAGATCAAAATTTTCTCTTGGATTAATTATATTTGTAAAATATGGTTTCACACAGCATTTTATAGCATCAGATTAATAAAAACACCCAAGTAATACATGGGTGTTTTTCACTGATTGAATAACGTATAATTAACGGTTTTGATAAAGTATAAGATAACATTAGTACTAGCGCAAGATTACTCTTAACGATAAATAAATGTGTTACAAATACCATAGTAAAATTTGGTATATACGACACACCGTGAATTAATCCTTGTAGATTACATCAACTGTCTTGTATAATAAAATTTATAAAAGGTAAACCATGACAACAGCAGAAAACAACATGCAAAATTTACATCCTGATATTCAGCAACGCTTATATGATTTAACTGTGCTGACGTATATTTCTAATAATAACAAAACAGGAATTAAGTATCGATGCTTTAAATTTCCAGATCGTAATCTTGATATCAAAGACATAAAAGATTTAGCACTTGGAAGCAATATTTTTATCAATAAATTTGCCAGTGGTGATATCCAAGTTTCATGGTACGCAGATGAACCTGAAGGATATAAAGACGCAATAGTGCGGGATGTTTTTAATAAGATTATTGATATGATACCACCAGAGATGTCATGGAGTAAATTAGTTAACCCTTGTAAATCAAAAAAGCAAACAATTGATAAAGATTACTCTCATAGCAGTTTTGAACATGACACTTTACGGATTGTCTCGTCAGCGGCTTTTCGCCGATTACAAAATAAAACGCAGGTAGTTCCATTGTGTGATAACGATATTGTACATAATCGTTTGACACATAGTATTGAGGTATCTACGGTAGGCAAAAAATTAGCACGAATGGTTGCCTCATATGTATGGGAAACGTGTATGCCCAAAAATGATGTGGCGGTAATAGCTCAATATTTTGGAGGTAGTTGTCTTAATGATGAACAAGTGCGAGAGCTATTTACTAATAATGTTGCTGATCTGGTTGCTGCGGCATGTTTGATTCATGATATTGGTAATCCTCCTTTTGGACATCAGGGCGAAGAGGCTCTGAATGAAACGTATACTGAGTTACTAGTTCTGCCAGAATATCGCGATAGTTTGGGTAAGCTTGCTAAGCTGGAAGCAGATATATTTAAAATAGAGGGCAATGCACAAACAATTCGTCTTTTAGCCCAAAATCAGAATATAGATCTCACCTATGCAACATTAGCAGCCAGTATCAAATATCCACGAATGCATCATCAAGAAAATAGTATTTATAAGAAATTTAATATTTATGCTAGTGAGCAAGAGCTCTTTAATCGTATTTTAAGTAGCTGTGGGCTAAGCCTTGCTGCTGGCGAAGATTATGAACGCCATCCACTAGTATATGTGGTAGAAGCTGCTGATGATATTTGCTATAGCTTATTTGATTTTGAAGATTTTGTATATCTTGGGTTTATTTCAGAGGAAACATATAGTGAAACGCTTCTTGATATTACTTTTGCCAATCTTAAAACCCCATTAGCGATGAGAACTCCTGGTGAAACTCTTGAAGAAAAATTGAATAATTATAAACAAAGTTTGGCGGAGATGAGCTTTACCAATATAGCGAGCAAACTACGTTCTGAAGCATTATTTCAACTAATATTAAATGCTTTTCATGCTTTTAAAGAAAAATATGACTATATTATTACGGGTACTTATACGATTGATAATCAATTACTCAATGCAAAAGGTAAAATAAACGGGCTGCTTGATATTTATGCAGCAATTATGGCAAATCATCCAGTCAAAGATCGCTTTGCTAAAAGTAATACTGGACTTAAAAAACATTCTGTAACCGCAGGCTACAATAATATTGCAGTTCTCAAAAATAGCCTTGGTGGTTATGAAATAATGAGTCAGTTATTAAAAACACATATTGCAGCATTGCATAATTTGAATAAGCTACAATCACAGATGATATTACTCACCGCACCAACTGAATTTATTCATAAAAGTATTCGTGATTCATTAAACAAACGTGATGCTCGTTCCTGGGTAGAGATATTGTCACCACAGCAACAGATTGGGCAAATTCGGCTACTTAGCGATTACCTCACTGGTTTAACTGATAATGCAGCGCTTAGGCTATTTCGACATTTAAAAGGACACGAACAAGTGGGATTTATTTAAAAGAGGTAAGGTTATAGCATGTATGGGATAAGATTTTGTCTGGTCTGATTGATGCTGGGCTGGTGTGGTACAATATTGCAATATTAATGAGCAGTATATTACATGAAAAAAATTCTTAGCGCTATATGCGTATCACTTGCAAGCTATTCGTTTGCCACGTCCCCTGACTATAACCAAATTTTTGCGGGTAAGAATGCCTGTTTTATTCTCTATGACGCACAAAATCATAAAATGGTTGAAGAATATAATCCCAAACGTTGCAATGAAAGAATCCCTCCTAATTCTACGTTCAAAGTACCACTATCATTGATGGCGTTTGATAAGGGGATAATTACCGAGAGCACGGTGTTTAAATGGGATGGCAAACAACGCTGGATGGAGAGCTGGAACCAAAATCAAACCCCGCGCAGTTGGGAACAATATTCGGTTCTTTGGGTTTCTCAGCAGCTATCTCCGCAAATTGGCATGAAATCTATCAAAAATTATTTAGCTGATTTTAAATACGGTAATCAGGATTTTAGTGGTGATGCGGGTAAAAATAATGGTTTAACTAATGCTTGGCTAAGTGGTAGTCTGAAAATTTCTGCGCTGGAGCAATTACGTTTCCTAGAAAATATGCAAGATTATCAATTAAATATCAGCCATAGCGCTGTTGATAATACCATGCATAATATCTACTTGGGTAAGATTGATGGTGGTTGGGATTTATATGGTAAAACTGGCAGTGGTTCGCGTAAATATTTGAAGAGCAACAATGCCAGTCAATTACGCGATGGTTATTTTATCGGCTACCTCAAAAAAGATCAACAAAGTTATATTATTGTAATTAATATATCTGATATTAAACCACCTAAACCACAAGATAAAGAATTTGGCGGACCACTGGCGAAAGCAGCGAGCTTACAAATTATTCAACAATTACAATTAAAAGCGAAATAAGCATGTACACTCCCAAAAATTCAGAAGAAGCCAATTTACATTTAGCGGTATTGATTGATGCAGATAATGCCCAAGCCTCGGTAATTGAGGCACTATTGGCAGATGTCGCACGCTATGGTGAGGCTACAGTTAAGCGGATTTATGGTGATTTTACCTCTACCCATAGCTCGCAGTGGAAAAGTGTACTCAATAAGTTCGCGATCAAACCGGTGCAACAATTTGCCTATACTCGCGGTAAAAATGCCACCGACAGCACGATGATTATCGATGCGATGGATTTACTTTATACCAAACGTTTTGACGGTTTTTGCATTGTCTCCAGCGATAGTGATTTTACTGGACTGGCTATGCGGATTCGTGAAGAAGGCTTGTGGGTGTATGGCTTTGGTGAAGAAAAAACTCCTGCAGCTTTTCGGAATGCTTGTCACAAATTTATTCGTACCGAAAATCTGCGCTTGGAAGATAAAGGTGAAGATGAAATATTAGTACTTGAAGTATCTTCTGAAGAAAAGGTTAAAGAGGAACTAGCAAACTCTGAAAATCTTTCTAAAGAAAATTCTGGTGATATATCTCAGAATATAAATAAAGAATCTGTAAAAAAAAGATTTCTACTTGCCTTGGCTACTAAGGCGGTTGAAGAGTCCAGCGGAGATGATGGATGGTCCAGTCTATCAGCTTTTGGTTCATATTTGAACCGAGTACAACCGGACTTTGATCCGCGTGATTATGGGTATAAAAAATTAAGTAACCTAGTGAAAGCACGGAAGAATATCTTTGAGATAGAAGAAAGAGAATCTTCAACTTCGGGTAAAAAGAATTTATATGTACGTATGAAAACTAAACGCTAAGAAAGCTTTTCCATAAATTAATTTTATAAATCAATGAATTATGGGTTAACTAATGTTTAAATTTACCACTATCCTTTTCTTAATTTTATCCAATACCTTTATGACTTTTGCATGGTATGGACATCTTAAAACTTTAAGTAATAAACCACTGATGATTACGATACTTATCAGCTGGGGAATTGCTTTTTTTGAATATTGTTTTCAAGTACCAGCTAACCGAATTGGCTATAATAATGCTGGATTTACTCTGATGCAACTCAAAATTATTCAGGAAGTTATAACTCTAAGTGTGTTTATAGTATTTGCGGTTTTCTTTATGCAGCAAAAACTTAATTTGAATTATCTTTGGGCAAGTTGCTGTATTTTTGGCGCAGTATATTTTATTTTTAAAACATAGCCTTATAGGCTTAAAGATTTTGCAATGATTGAAATACAAATTGAACAATCAGAGGATTATTCTGCTGTAGAATCGCTGATAGATTATAATCAGAAACGTGAATCACTGGCAATTATAGCGTTAGCGGTTTTGCTGACCAAGCAAAAACAAGGGATTGGTAGCACATGAGAATTTAATTCTTCAATAAAGGGTTATTATGAGAAAAGATTGGAGTAGCATCAATAGCTTGAGAATTGCTCGACCTGTAACAGATTTATCTAAATCAACAACAATGTATTGCAAAGGGCTTGGTTTAGATATTCTTGCCTCTTTCAAAGATCATAGTGGTTTTGATGGAGTAGTGTTAGGTTTAGAAGGATTACCATATCATTTTGAGATGACTTATTGTAATTATCACCAAGTACCTCCTTCTCCAACGCCAGAGGATCTTTTTGTACTATATATACCAGATCCGAACGAGTGGCAATATAGATGCAATTCATTATTGGAATCTGGATTTATTATGGTTGAATCATTTAATCCATATTGGTCTAAATGCGGTAAGACATTCCAAGACTGTGATGGTTACAGAATTGTTTTACAAAACTCTAAATGGCAATAGGTCAATAATGATTCTAGTGCGATAGAAATAAAATTAGAATTATCCACAAAAATTTTGGGAAGGTGAATAACATGCTAACAATTACTAATGTACTTATGCCAGATGAAACGCGGCAAACAATAACCCGTGATTACCCAGAGAATATTACAATTGATGGTAGTGACTTACTGGCACTACCGGGTGCAATTGACCCGCATGTGCATTTTCGGGTGCCAGGGATGGAAGATAAAGAAGATTGGCAACATGCCTCCAAAGCAGCGTTAAAAGGCGGTGTAACCACGGTTTTTGATATGCCAAATACCAAACCAGCTACAACCACTCAAGAGCGCTTACATAATAAATTTGCGATAATTAATGCACAATTAGCTGAGGTTAATTTACCATTGCGCTATAAATTATTTTTTGGTGCGGATAAAAATCAGTTCCATGAAATCGTCAAAGTCAAAGATGAGATTGTCGGGCTAAAAGTATTCATGGGTGCTTCAACTGGTGATTTACTGATGGATGATGAAGCATCATTGCACGCGATTTATGCATTGGCAAAGGCTCACGGATTGTTAATTGCCCTACATGCCGAAGATGAGCTGATTATTCGTGAAAATGCCGCTAAATATAGCAGTGAGACAGATTTTAAATATCATTCAATTATTCGTGCACCAGAGGCTGCGCTTAAAGCAGTTGATCTGGTAACTAAACTAACTGAAATCTATGATGTGCCATCTTATATTTTGCACGTGAGCACCGCTGGTGAACTTGAGCTGGTGAAACAAGCTAAAGCGCGCGGTTTACCGGTGTATGTCGAAACCTGCCCTCATTATTTATTTTTGGATGACAGCATGTATCCTAAGCTCGAAGGGCGCGCAAAGATGAATCCACCGCTACGCACTAAAGTTGATCAGAGTATTTTATGGCGTGCGCTAAATGAAGGTGTGATTGATACCATTGGTTCAGACCATGCGCCACACAAATTAGGTGAAAAAGCGCAACCATTGTGTAAATGCCCATCGGGTGTACCTGGGATTGAAACAACTTTACCGTTAATGATTAGCGCTTGGAAAGATGGCAAAGTTACCTTGGCTAAAATAGTTGAATTATTGCACACTAATCCGCAACAGATTTTTAAACTTGAGAGTAACGATGATCTAGTTTTGGTGGATATTGTCAATTACCGCACGCTTAGTGATGAACAAATGGCAAGCAAGTGCCAGTGGACTCCGTTCGTAGGAATGAAATTAACTGGTTTTCCGCGTTATGTGTTTACCCAAAATACCCTGATTGAATGTGCAAAACTATAAAACGTTAGTAATAAATTACATCGTCACTTTTTTTGGGGTACGTAAGTGGCAATAAAATCAGCATTAACAAAGGAATTAAAATATCTGTCCAGAGGATTGACCCTGCGTTACCAGGATTAAAATTACCGCTGATAATAATTTGGTAAACGTGCCCACTTGCAGCGCCCCAGAGAAATACTGTTGTGATTGTTACCACTGCGGCACGGTATGACCAGTTGGCAAAAGAAGCAATGATTCCGGCAACTCCTAGTGCCAAATTAGCTACAGCGATTTCAAATTCAAATGGGCTTGGTTTCCAACCAATGTTGTTGGTGGTAATGGAACTAAAGAAAGCATGCATAATAAAGCCCCAGACTCCACCAAGACCAACTGCAAAAAAGAGTAAACATGCAAAGAGTCGTTGGTTGAATTTGTTACGGCTACTTAGTGCAATCAGCAATGACAAAATACACATACATAATGGGAAACTACTAATAACGAAATATATAACTTTGTCTAACATTATTTACTCCAACGTTTTCAATATTTAGAAATAGGTGTCTTGTTAAGATGTTATGGAGTTAGTATACACGATTATACTATCTAACTAAGCTAAATCTATACAGATGATATTAAGTAAATTATCTTATAATTACTCATTGGTGATAACAAATGCAACATAATTCCTATCTGAATTTTGATTCTGACTGAATTTATTAAAGTGAATACCCGATAAATGCTTGTTGTAAAATAATACGTTTCTAGAAGAGGTCTATCATAAATCCGCAATTTCAAAGTAAAGTCTACCATTGGCTTTTACCAGTGATTTCTCAGTTACCAGCGCCTTGGCAAATTCGTCTTGCTTCATGGGGCAGACAGCAGTTCATGTACAATTTTAACCAACATCACCCCAAAGAGAGCATTACTCCTCATCCAAAACATACAATCAGCATGTGGGGAATTGAGTTTCGCGCGCCGCTATCTAATTCCGCGGGGATGTTTAAAAATGGCGAAAGCTATGACACTGTTGCCGCTTTAGGTTCTGGCGCATATATTGGTGGCACGAGCACTGCAAATGCCCGAACAGGTAATCTGAAAAATGGAATTGCATTACCATTTATTAGTTTGTATAATTCAAAATCGGCGATTAATTTTCTTGGGCTACCTAATTTAGGCGATCAAGTTCTAGCACAAATAAACATCACGACTAATAAAATCAAAAATTGCCCGATTGGCTGGAGTGTAATGCGTTCACCTGATTATGCTGAGAATGAAGGTTTAGCCAAACTGATTGAAAGTCTATGGCTATATCATAATCATCCACAAATTGATTTTATTGAGATAAACGAATCTTGCCCGAATATCAAAATCGGTGGTGGTAGTATTATTCCGCGCTTACAAATTATCGCACGAGAATTTTTGGATAAGCGCACTCGCAAACTTCCGGTAGTCGTAAAACTGTCTACTGATTTGACTCTTGATGGGTTAGCTCCGATTTTGGAGGAATTAATTCGACTCAAATTTGATGGAATTAATCTAGGAAATACGTCAATTGACTATGCAAATGTTAAGCCACAGCTTGATGTCAAAGATGCACAACTATTTGATTATTTTACACAAAATTTTGGTGGTGGAGTAAGTGGTTTACCACTAAAAAATAAATCATTACAACTATGTGCCGAAGCTGCTGATTTATTAAATAAATTTAAACCGAATCACGAATTTCATATTATCCGTAGTGGTGGAATTGATAGCTTGGCAGATATAGAAGAATCACGGGCACACGGCATATCATTTAATCAATGGTACACTGGATTTTTTAATAATTATGCCCGTGATGGCGATCAAGTATATCGTAAATTATTTACTTAAAACACCGTAATTTTTGGGAACAGGCAATCCACGTGCAGCTAACATCGAATTAAGCTGCGCTGGATCGTCAGTAATTATTCCATCTACGCCCCATTTGATTAATTTATCAACTAAAACTGGATCAAATGCAGCACCTGAATTTTCAGGCCAAGTCCATACCACTACTTTCAAGCCTAATTTATGTGCTTCATCAAGATCTTCTTTGGTTAAAGCTGTATCCTGTGGTTCATAGCAAGAGCCACCAAGAGCTTTGATCATTTGCGGAATTGAGTTATTATAGTTCTTCAATAATTTACCACCACTCCACAACCCTGCCTCTTTGGCGTCTTTAGAATGCATCCGCTCAATATCATCGCCGCCAACTAGAAAGGCTAATTTAACTTTAGGATTTAGTTTATGCAGCTCGTATAATGGTTTCCAGTCAAAAGACTGAATCTCAGCACGGTCAACCAAATCATTTTTAACTAAGATGTCATTAACTTTTTTGGCAAATTCATGATCAGAAACCGTCCATTTAGGATGGGTTGGGTCGTTCTTAATTTCAATTTGGAAGTTAACTTTTTTGTTAGTGGTATAATTAACATAATCAATTATCTCTTGTAAAGTTGGCATTGGTGTGCCATTTACTGGATATTGTACAGGGAAATATTTTGCGTACGGACTATTCGGGTTTAACATCCCTGCGTCGTACTGCTGCAATTGTGTAACTGTAAGATTTTTAACCAGATACGGTTGAATATTTTTGTCAATTCCACCTGGCGCACTTTCTAGCTGCTTATAAAACTCTTGCTTACTATTTGCCCAAAACTTACCATCTTTGCGTAAAATATCAGGATTAAGCCAGATATCATGGTCAATTAGAATCACGCCATCTTTAGTAATACCAATATCCATATCAACCCAGTCCGTTCCGACTGCCAGACCAGTTTTGTATGCAGGTAGCGTATTTTCAGGAGAGAAGCTCCGTGCACCACGATGCGCATAGACTTCAACATAAGATTCATTACTTGCGTGTGGAACTCCGGCAATAATCGGATAATCATTAGCAAAACTCATTGCAGCAGCTACTCCTAAACCAAGGCTTAAAAGAATTTTTCTCATATCTTCTCTTTTCCAAAAAAATTAACCAAAATTTCAATCTAAATCAGGAAATCATGATTTTTACCGGAACAAATATCAATAATATAGGCTTTAGCCTCTAATTTACTAAAGAAATAACGAGGCAATTTATCTTCGATTTCATCTTTATAAATTACTTCTACTTCAGGATTTCCCAAGCCTTGTTCATGCATCACTGTGTAGCGAGCAGAGACAAGTTTAATCAACAACATTCTACCGTACTGTTTAACAATTAAGCTACGAATAGTGGAGTTCTTATAATGATGATATAGATACGGCGCAATGCCTTTGCGATCTTCAACTTTTTTCGACTTACTCAAAAAGTATTCGTCTCCATCATTTCAACTTAAACAAAAAATAAGATCAATTTATAAACACCAGCTGAAATTAAAGCGGTGATTGGTAAAGTCAAGAACCAAGCAGTAACCATTGACCGTACCACGATCCAGTTAATGCCACGTCCATTATAACCAGCCCCCATAATCGAACCAGATGCAGCTTGAGTAGTACTAACTGGCAATCCAAAGTGCGACGCTGCCAAAATTAATGCTCCTGAACTTAACTCTGCAGAGAAGCCATTAGCAGGTTTTAGTTTGGCTAAACGACTACTTAAGGTTTTAATAATCTTCATTCCTCCAGCTAGTGTTCCACCTGCCATAGCAATTGCACAGATAATAACGACCCAGCCTGGAATAACGTTAGTCGAGCTAACTAAGCCAAAACTGAATAAAGCTAGTGTAATCACTGCCATAGTTTTTTGTGAATCATTTGAGCCATGGCTAAATGCAAGCAAGCTTGAAGATAGAACTTGAATTTCGCGGATAAAATTATTTGTTTTACGCGGATTGGTATTATTACCTAGCAGCAATGTGACTATCACCATAATAGTTAGTGCAACAAAGAAAGCGACAATTGGCGATAAAACCATCGGTAAAATTACCTTACTAAATAACCCTGACCATTTAATAGCGCTCCAGCTACCATTTACCAAAACCCCGCCAATTAGCGAGCCTATCAAGGCATGTGATGAGCTAGATGGAATTCCTAGCCACCAAGTGATTAAATTCCAACTAATTGCTGATAACAATGCAGCAGCCAGTAAAGTATGCGTGATGAAACTCGAATCAAATAAACCGCTGGTAATAGTTTTAGCAACGCCTGTGCTGAAATATGCGCCAATAAAGTTAAATATTGCAGCAATAATAATCGCTTGATAAGGAGAAAGTGAACGAGTAGCAATCGGTGTTGCAACTACATTGGCGGTATCGTGAAATCCATTGATAAATTCAAAAGCTAATGCAATAATAATTAAGGCAACCAAAAAGAGGGATAAAGCCATGTTACATATCCTTGATAGAGATTTGCATTACCAAATCAGCGATTGAGGCACTGGTATCAATTGCGGATTCAATACTTTTGTAAATTTCTTTTAGTTTTAGGATAGTCATTGTATCATAATTTCCCGAATACATTTCTTTCATTGCACGGCGTAAATCTTCAATTCCATTTTCATCAAACTCATCGGTACGTTGCTCATCTTTACTGATGCGTTGGTAATTACCAGCTTTTAAAGCATGCATAATATCAACCAAAACTTTAGTAATATTTTGTAGTGTAGTAGCACTACCGATCAGGCAATCATCAGCTTTGATATCAATTGCATAAATCTGTAATTTAGAATTAGTTTTAACGATTCTTTTAGTTAGTTTTAATAATAATACCGAAAGTTCTTGAATATCACCACGGTCAAGCGGAGTGATAAATTGATTGTTTAATTGCACCATAACTTTTTTCTCAATTTCCAATGCTTTTTGTCTTTGTTGACGTAGTTCGCTGGATAGTTGAGTTTCTGTGGCTTTGTCTTTCGCACTAATGATATTGGCAAAAATATTTGCTGTTTGATGAACGTTTTCTGCGCCCTCAACAAATAAATTGAAGAAAATTTCGCCACGCGCTGGAATAATTGCGCGAATTATTTTTCGTAACATGTATGACCCCTATGTCAAATTAATATACTTTTCATTTTTGAAACTCTGACTTTGCCAGATTTCAAAAAGACTCCTTGTGTAACTCTATAATACAGAGCGGATTATAGCGCTATCACCGAACGGTGTCGGAATTTTGCAAGAAGCAAATTATTTTTAAAATAAATATAAACACTACAGTATGATGCATCGCAAGATGCTAAATATTTATTACATAAATTCATTTGTAATTTATTCAGCTAGAAAACGCTTTCCAGAATAATAGTAACAGGACCATCATTAGTCAACTCGACTTGCATATCTGCTCCAAAAACCCCTGTTTCTACAGTTATCCCTAGTTGCCTTAACTCTGCAACAAAAAATTCATATAAAGTATTTGCAAATTGTGGTCTTGCTGCTGCGATAAATGATGGACGATTACCATTGGCAGCATCTGCATATAAAGTAAATTGTGAAATTGCCAATACTGCTCCATTGCAATCATTTAATGCCAAATTCATCTTGTTGTCAAGGTCATTAAAAATGCGTAATTTGGCAACTTTCTGGGCTAACCATTTAGCATCCTTTTCACTATCACTATGTGTTATACCGATAAAGATTAGCAAACCTTGACCTATTTCACCTACATTTTTATTATCTACGAGAACCCTCGCTGAAGTTACCCGTTGTATAAGTAATTTCATGATTTATTCTTTAGGCGCTTTGATTAATTTTTTGTCAGAGATACTGGCCGACTTGAGCTGATTTGCTCCACGAGTAACATTAAAAATACTAACGTTAAGATTGGCTGCGATCTCGCGTTGTGGCTTCTTGCCATGAATTAATTCGGCAAGAATCATATAGCGGGCGGCAATTTTCTCGCGTTCTGCCGGAGTGAGGGTTAATTCAAAAAATTTAGCTAAATCAGCGGTAGAGTTAATTGTATTACAATTTTCAATAAAGTTATTCCAAGCAAAGGTATTTTTCATAATTTACCAAATCAATAGTTATCAATATTCCATAATAATACCATTATTTGCTCAATACAATAGAGTAGAAATACAGATAAAAAAATAGCAGCCTGTGAAGGCTGCTCAATTCTAGGGGAAACTTACACCTTCATTAGCTAGCTCGTCTTTAAAAGGTTGGTCAAAATCTAAGCGATTCGTAATAGGTAGAGAAGAAAACAAGCTTCTGATAAAACCTTTACAATAAAACTGGCTAGCTAATTTTTTGGTGCAAGTACGTAATCATACCGTAACCCAATCGCAAAATGCAACAATTGTCTAAAAAATATTTTAATTACAAATCAATAAGATAACCATACTACCACTGTTATCGTTAGTTATAAGTTGTTGTTGAGCAATGAAATATCTTGACTTATTGCTTATGATTTATATTGTATCCACAGGATTAATTAAGAGAAATATATTTATGTAATAAAAGAGAATAGTGGTCAATTTTGTTATAATCGCTGAATAAACTTTTTAGTGGAGATATTTATGGATCACGATTTTTGGCACCAAAAATGGAAGAATAATGAAATTGGGTTTCATCGTGAAGAAATTAATGAATTTTTACAAAAATACTACCCATTAAATCAATTGCCTTCCACAACTAAAGTATTTGTTCCCTTGTGTGGTAAGAGCATTGACATGCTATGGCTTAATCAGCGCGGAGCTCAGGTAGTTGGTTCTGAACTAAGTTTACTCGCCTGTCAGCAGTTCTTTGTTGAGAATAACTTAGAAATGGAAAGCTCACAAAGTGGTGAATTCGTTCAGTTAAAGCATAATTCTATTGAGTTACTCAGTGGTGATTTTTTTAAACTAACTCTGGCTGAATTAGGAAACATAGACTTCTGCTATGATCGGGCTGCCTTAGTGGCACTGCCAGCGGAATTAAGAATACAATATGCACACAAGATGGCAGAATTATTACCTGCTGGAGCATTGTATCTATTAATTACATATAATTATGGCGGAGATAGCGCATTTGGCCCTCCATTTAGTGTGGACAGTAACGAAGTAGTTAAGTTGTTTGGCGATAATTTCACCATAACTTTTTTAGAGCAGCAAGTTGAAGATTCGAATAACCTTCCGGCTCTCGCAAAACGAGGCATTGCTCAGGTTATTAATCAAGTATATATGTTAAAACGAAAATAGGATTGAGTATATGAAAAAATATATAGTCGCAGTAATAATAAGTTTAGCTTTAGTCTCATGTGCAACTAATCCCAATAAAATTGATAATCAAGTAAAAAGCATTGGTAAACCCGGCGATGTAGAAATTACTAATCTGACAAAAACACATGACCGTGTAACTGGCAATATTATTGTACGCTGGGACTTTACAGCTACTGGTGATAAGCCAGAGCAAATTTATTGGCGTTGTGATTATCTGGATGCGAATGGATTTACTGTCGGTGAGCCTGAACGCTATGTTGAAGCAACTATCTATCCAGAACAGCCAAGCTCACAAACCTGTAGTTACCCATCGCAAAAAGTGGTTGATTTTAGAATCAGTTTTCAAAATATTGCTACCAATATGACAATTTATCATTGATGCGCGGATGAAAAATATTATAATCTTAATGATGTTGATTTCGTTTGGCTCAATTGGTGCGGTGTTTTTTACTCCAGGATTACCTGAAATAGCACGATACTTTGCAATTAGTAACTCTGCTGCTGGTATGACTGTTACTTGGTATTTGATCGGCTATACTTTTGCGCAGTTACTCTATGGACCAATGGTGCATAGCTTAGGTAGCAGAAACACAATTATTATTTGTGGCGTGCTGGCATTACTTGGTTCGGCATTGTCTATCTTTGCTGGTCTTCATCACTCATTTGCACTACTGTTATTAGCCCGCGCAATTATGGCATTAGGTGCTGGAGGTGGACTTAAAATGGCGTTTACGCTAAGCTCTCATTTATATACTAAGAATGAATCCGCACGCGTAATCTCACTGCTTACCATGGCATTTGCCATTATGCCGGGTCTTGGTGTATTCATTGGTGGGATACTGGTACATGATTTTGGCTGGATTAGTTCCTTTTATTTAATGGTCGTGTATAGCATAGTCATTATTTTGGTGAGCTTTTTATTACCAGAAATGTATTCAAAAACTGAACGTCATAAATTTCACTTTGGCGAAATGTTAACTAATTATGGGCAGATGTTTAGTAGCCGTGCGGTAATTAGCGGCGGTTTACTCCTAGGTGTTTGTAGCGGTTTAGTTTATGCTTTTGCGGCATTAGCACCGTTTATTGCAATTGAGATGATGGGGATTACACCTAATGCTTACGGTTCTTATAATTTGATTCCAGTGATCGGTGTTGTTGGTGGGGCGTTAGGTTCTAACTATTGCGGTAAATTTTGGCAGCCACATAAATCGTTGAAGATTGGTTTACTCATTATTAGCTGCGGTATCATCCTCTTGCTATCAGGGCTGTCACTATGGCATAACGCACCACTTACATTGTTTATACCAATGATTATTATTTATTTTGGATCTGGTTTTGTTTATGGAAATACTACAGCTTTGGCGCTGCACAGTACTGAAGATAAGAGTAATGCTTCAGCAGTAGTGAGTTTTTTAAATATGGCATCATCTTGTTTGTTGGTATTAGTTTTAGGCACTGTACAGATTCAAAGTGCATTGATTTTGCCATTAATTTATATTGCATTGGTATTTTTAGGTGTAGTATGGTATCGGATTTTGATTAAATCGACCTAGTTATACTCGTCGTGCTCATAATTCTAGCGTTGTCGTATTGCTAAAAAAGGTTCGTTATGTACTCATGTGTATACCGCCTCACTTTTTTTTATCAATACTCCTAGCTATAATCGCGATCACTTAGAGTCTATACATGAAAGCTCAAAACTGAGCGTTCAAAGTATATAGATATTATTGATATTTGGGAATAATATGACAAATTATAAAAATATTGCAATCATTGGTCGGCGAAATTCCGAACACTTAGTTGCACAAGTTACTAAATTGGCAGAATGGTTGCAGGATTTTGGTTGTCGTGCTTATTTAGACTCCAGTGTTGCCAATGATTTTTATTGCCCCGGCTATCGCTGCGGAAAATTAAGTGACTGGATTGATGAAATTGATCTGGCAATTATCATTGGTGGTGACGGAACAATGCTTTCAGCGGGGCGAAAGATTGTAAATCACGGAATTCCATTAGTCGGGATCAATCAAGGCCGGCTGGGGTTTATGACGGATATTGCAGCTAGCGAAATGCTTACAGTAATCAAAGATATGCTGGTTAATCATGCATACATCAAGGAAGAACGTAGCTTATTACAGGCTAAGATATTGCGTGATGGTCAACTTGTTCATGATTCGCTGGCTTTGAATGATATTGTGATTTCTCGCGGTGACATTGGTAGTATGATTGAGTTTGAAATGAGTATCGGTGGTGAATTTGTTCATGCTCAAAAATCAGACGGTGTAATTTTTTCCACACCGACTGGCTCAACTGCCTACTCTCTGGCTGCTGGTGGTCCGATTTTGCATCCCCATTCAAAAGTGTTTTCGATTGTGCCAATTTGCCCGCAATCAATGTCGAATCGTCCGATTGTGGTTTGTGATGAAGTAGTAATTGAACTAACGATTATTAAAAATAATACAACGATTATTCATTATGATGGGCAAGAATATTGTAACTTAGCCTATAATGATAAAATCATAATTCAAAAAGCCGAACGTCCATTACATTTGCTGCACCCAACTAATTATAATTATTATAATACGTTACGCAATAAACTGGATTGGGCTAAACGAGTATCTTAATATAAATATACTCTTCGTCTTTGAATCTTGGACTTTGTCGGATTTCAAAAAAGACTCCTTATGTGGTTCTGGCTACGCTATGTCGTCTTTTTTATCAACCCTTCGCGTCCAAGAATCAAATACTATGAGTATATTTCATTATTTAAACTATTTTTTAAGGAGTGCAGATGACTAAAGGTTTAAAGATATTATCTTTTTTAGTTGGCATAAATATCATTACAGGTTGTGCGAGTTTCAAGAACTCAGCTAATTCGACAAATACTTATTTGGATAGCGCAAAATATAATTTATCCCAAAATAATGCTTCACTTGCATTAGAGTCTGCGAATCAAGCAATTTTATATGAACCTAATAATTTTGAAGGTTACTATCTAGCAGCCCAGTCATATCAGCAGCTTAATGACGTTAATAATGCGGATTTAAACTATTCTAAATCTTTCCAGATTAATAAAGATCCTACAAATTTATATGATTTTGGACTTGCATATGCTAATTTTCTATGTTTCTATAAGTTGGATTATAATACGTCGCAGGGTATTTATAATCAATCCGCTATTTTAGCTACTAAAAATCAAAGCAATGGATTAATGATTGCAGACATTTACACTTCTTATGCTAATTGTTTGAGTATACAAAACCGAAATGATGAAGCCATAAATAATTATGTCCTAGCAATGGGGTATAAGGATGCTCCGCTTGGGGCATATGTAGGAATTAGTAAAATTTACTTAAAAGAGCATAATTACCCAAGTGCGTACTATTATATCAATTTGTATAAAGGAAATAATTCGGTAGATTTATTAAGAATTAAAATCGCAGCATTGGCCGGACTTTTATCAACAAATAATAAACTCAGTAATTTCCGTGAGTTATCTGAAACGTTGCTAGATTACAAACGCCAACTATCTCAATTAAATAATACTGGAACGATTCAACAACCACAAATCTCTGAGAACAGTAAAATATCCACAGCTTTCAAGGCTGAAACAGTTAATCATGATAACGAATCTACTAATCTAATCGAAAGTAATGTTTCAAAAATGAAAAGTGAAGCGCCATTGGATGCACGCGTTAAAGCTATAAATGGCAGAAAATATATTACTGTTGAACCACAAGATACACTCTATAGCCTAGCTAAAAAAAGTAAAGTCTCTTTAGAGCGTCTTATTCAGATAAATCATATTCGTAACAACCAGATCAAAATTGGAGAAAAATTATTTCTTCAGTAATAAGCTAATCATTTTTTTAATCTCTTGAAACAGACGTTAAGTTTTGCTGCGTCTAAAAATAATCGTTCAAATGCCAATACAATACAGATTGGCATTTATTATTTTAGCTTAATCATGACAGCTGGTTTAAACTCAGCTTTTTTAATAACTGAAACCTATTGATCAAATAAGTAAATAAGTAATTTCTCTCGACTATTAAAAACTAGTACAAAATAATTTATTAATTAGTTGTACCTTACACTAAAGCTTAGCCTTCAAACAACTCTATATCTTATTTTATTCTGCTAAAACGGTATAAATTTATAATAAGTAAAATATGCTAGTTATGGGTTAGGTGATTTTATTTTTGATAATGGTGAATAAATCTATGACGTACGACAAAAGCTTTTTTTCGTCGAATTAGAAAATTTATAGATATTTCTATTTTATTAGATGGTTGTAGATTTAAATGCATAATGTACAACTAAATAATTTATATTGTATTTAAATGCTGCTAAATAAAGTTGATAAAATCTAATTTATATGTTGTTGCAAATCTACAGTACCCTAAAAATGTATGGTGGTAAATTTGGGTGATTGTATATTGGTGTGGATGAATGTGGTAGTCGTGATCGTGCGGTAATTAGATTAGAATACGTCATGTAAATCATGTGATTTGTCAATAACCCAACTTCTCTATAATTTTTTAATAGGATTTCGAATGCATAATAAGAAAATAATGAGTTTGCTATGTATCATCGGAGGACTAACTGCTTGTGGTGGTACCGGATCATCGACACCGCAAAAGGCAGACGAGTCTACAGCAAACCAAAAAAATAAACTAAAAATTGTAACCATTAGTCGCACATCTACAATTCCGACCAATAGTGGATCAATAGGGAAACATTTTCTTACTGTGAATAACTTCACTGGTAAAAATCTACGTTTAAACTCGGTAGAAGTTTCTGGGAAAAATGGTTTAGTTAATCGCTCAATAAATTTCTTAAACCGTGCGTTTGGTGGTGCAGGTTATGATAGTAGAGTAAATTATTATTCCTGTAATAATCTTCAAGCATCTAGCACATGTACTCTTCAGTTTACACCGGATGAAATGGACGGGGCAACTAGTGTTCGTCTAAATTATGTTGATAGTCAAAATAAAGAGTATGTGGCGGCACAATTAGTGGATTACTCTTCTGATATTGTGAATAACAATGGTTTTTTGCTAAATAATGCACACATCGGAAATATTGCGTCAACAACACCTTATTCAATAGCTATACCATTTGTGGCAGATGATGATTTTAGCTCGGTAGAAGTATCTTCAGACATAATGACCATTAGTAAGTCTGTAGATTGTTCCAATGGTGTACGTAAAGGAAGTCATTGTACTGCGTTATTAACTTTTCCTGCGGGACCAGCCGAATATTATGACAGTAATATAACTATTCGTGGGACAAAAAATGACGGTAGTATTCGTGAAGCTGTTGCGCGTAGTGGTAATACTTATAATGATTTTGCTCATTTGTCAATTAACAATGGTAGTTTAGTGCTAGATGCTAAAAATGGTATCACAAGTGCAACTCTACAGCTTGTAAATGTTGGAACCGCCCAAGCTAAAAATATTTCCGATAAGATTGTTGTAGATGGTAGTTCTGTTAATGGAATTAATGGAAAAGACAATCACGTAAAGACAACATATTCATGTGGTGGAAACAAAGATAAAACTTCTTTAGCCGCGGCGTTGGGTTCTAACGATTTGGACAGTGCTCAAGCCTGTGAAATTAAATTCACATTGGATAACCCAAATGCTTTTGGTACGTTGAGTTATTCTTTGATGTATCAAAATGGGGCTGGTGGTAATTCACAAAGTAAATCATTTACTAATATTTATTATCTTGGACTCGGTGAAGCAAGTTCTAATTTCTTTATAAAAGGCAAGCTTGATTTTACAAATTCGCAACAAGGCTCTTCATTAAAGAAAATTATTACAGTTCAAAATAATGGTAAGAATGAGTTATCTGATATTAAAGTGCAAGCATCCACGAAGATTAATATTATTAACAATGGTTGTGAAAATACAACGTTGAATACTAACGAAACCTGTAATATTACAGCTCAATATCAAGCGCCAAATACAGAAGAAGATGGTACCGATGTTCTTGAGGTGGTTGCAAAAGATAATGCTAGAAGTGAAATTAAAAGAACTGTAACAGTACCATATTCAACTTTAGCTGTTGGAGCTGGTAATAATTTACTTATTAGCCCTAAAGATGTGTTTGGATTAGCTATTGTTGCTGATGGTACTACAATTGAGTCTTATATAGTGAGCATTCAAAATGTGGGTAATACTGAATTTACTATAGCCGAGTATGAGAAGGATAAATATCCTACTGGATTGACTATTGGTGCCGCTAAAAAATTATCAGATAATACAACAGAAAATCCACTTGAGGGACTAAAGAAAGATGTTAAGCTGAAAGCAAAGGAAAGTGGGGAATTGATATTCTCTTACGGACCTCTTTTAGATACGGATCTAACTGCAGATGAAATTTTTGGCCGTGCAGATACTCTTTTAAAAGGTAAGTTTGCTGGTTCACAATTTGATTATAGCAGCACACCAATTGTTGTCGACTATAAAGCAGTTAAAACAACGGTTGCAGGATATATTAAAACTAAAGTTGTGATTGACCAAGGTAACTATGTGCCATCGTCAACTAAAGTTGCGACTGCTTCAATGACTTATTCCACAGTATCTAACCCTGGGCTTACAGGATTCAGAGTTACATCTTCCAATATTCCTGTTGGGTGGATTGAAGATCTCACGGCTGCTGTGCCTGCTGGTTCAACAAGATGTCCAACAACAAATAATGGTTTAGGTGACATAAATGCAAATACAATAAAAAATTGCGTAGTTCAATTTGCGTACGCTCCTGCAAACCCTTTTGCTGGCTCCGCATTTCACTATACTAGTTTTGTTGACGGTATTGAAAAAGAGTTGCGTCCGTTAGGTTATACGATTAAAGGAATTCCTGATGTTGGAATTATAGTTGTAGAAGAGCCCAAAAATGGTGAAAATTCAAATAATGACTTAAGTGCCAAATTTAAACCTACCACGTTTGCCGGTATTTCAGTACTTGCTACTAAAGTTGCGACAGCGATAACAACACCACCTCCAGGGTATGATGAATATGATGTTGAATTTTCTGCTACAAGTAATGATCCAGGTGTAGGGGATATTACAATCAAACCATATTTTGATAATAACGATAATGCATTGTCTGTTAGTTCAACAAGCTGTGATATTGCATCTCCTACTACAAAATGTACAATAAAAATGCATGGGAAAACTGGAGCGGGTTTACCTTTTGTGGCGATTGACGGTTCTGATCCGACTTATCGGATGTATGATGGTGTTATAAATTTTAATTAAGTTTTTTATAGCTAGCATCTTTTTATAAAACGAAGGGTGCTAGCTTATAAGGATTAAGCAATTAATTTGCGATGATTTAACTTGTAAGTATCTTTGGAGTTTCGATGTTTAACATAAATAATAGACATTTAATGAATATTATGTTACCGCTTTTATCAATTAGTCTTTTGGCTAGCTGCAGTGGTGGTCCATGCGTTGGCATTGGTGCGACATCAGGTGTGACATCAGAAATCAATCCTAAAATAGTAGCAATTAGTTCAAGCGTAGTTGTTCCAACGAATAATAATATTAACGGACGACATCTATTAGCTGTAAATAATTTAACTGAGAAGGATTTAATTCTGACTTCATATAATGTTGTAAGCGATCATTATACTAATGATGATATTAGCAAAACAAGAAAAATTAATGTGAATTCTGCAATATCTTTATCAAATTGCAATATTTTAAAATCAAATAATGCTTGTCAAATTAGTTTTGTTCCAGAAGAACAAGATGGAAGTATGATACTTCAATTAGAGTATAGTGCTAAGGATGGTTCAATATATAAGGCTGTTCAATTAGTTGAGTACTCATCCAGAGTAAATAAATATGATGGTTTTATCGTAAGTAATGCAAACATTGGTAATATTTTTTCTACCAATCAATATTCAATCGCAATACCATTTGTTGCAGATGATGATTATCAGAGTATTGAGGTTTTATCTAAAATAAAACCATTAAGCTATCAGCTAGATTGTGCTGATGGTTTAAATAAAAATGAGGCATGTACTGCTATTCTGACTTTACCAGCAGAATCACAAATTGGCTATAGTAATGAAATCACTATTAAAGGTTTAGCTTATGATGGCGTTTATCATCAAGTAAAACTAGATTTATAATTCCTGTTTATCAAAGAAATTATGATTGGAAAGAGAAAAACTATCTTCAATTATTTAATGATATAAGAAGTGCTTCGATAGATGAAAGAATAAAAAGTCATTTTATGGGTTCTGTTGTTTATGTATCAAATAGTGATACAGATTCAATTGATTTAAAAGAGTATGTAATTATTGATGG
>ERZ650309.80-NODE-80-length-45280-cov-9.074870_pt1 | contig 45280 bp, 68 predicted proteins | sample MGYA00376245_ERZ650309 | MGnify/ENA primary metagenome ERZ650309 (study PRJEB26733, sample SAMN07839294) | wastewater metagenome | biome: urban; feature: wastewater treatment plant; material: waste water | place: USA: North Carolina | collected 2016-04-26 ... | reverse complement strand
AAACATGCATAATGATTTTAGGATTGACCTTTCCCTGCTTGCGAAGTTTGAAGTGAATATTCATTTGTTCCCTATTGTTATCTCCCTCAAAGTAACAGTAGAGCATTTAGTTGCACAATATGCCTTTACTTGCCTTACTCTTACTTACTCAAAATAACCTCAAAATTCTTTTGAATTACACATTTTTATAGGAAAAAGTGATAACTTTGGCATGTTCAAGGTAAAGGAAAAAAGCAGGTTCGAATCCCAGCGGGATCACTAAGGGGCGAACATCCGCCCCTTTTTCATTTCACACCTTATGTTTTCGCTCAATTTCGAAGGTGGCGAATCCATAAAACAACAAACAAAACCATCTGATTTGTGACCAATCCTGTGACCAATGCACATGAGGTATATTGGTCACAGAATCTTACGTAAGGTCTTTCGATTGATTTACTGCTCCGCTAAGGAACGAGGTAACCTTAACTCATACTGTTATGAACCTCAATCAAAAATTCACCATTCGCTTCTGGCTGAACAAAAGAAAAGCAAACAGCCAAGGGCTTGTACCTATCTGGGCGCGGATCACCATTGATGGAAAGATTGCAGAGTGTTCTACGATGAAGCAAGTGATGTTTGTGCACTGGGATGCTGAGAACAATTGTGTTGCAAGGGAATGCCCAAGTGCCAAAGAGATCAACAAGCATCTTGTGTTGGTGGAAGCAGAAATCACGAAGCACTATAATATATTGGCTGCTACCCAAGAGTATGTTACCCCTGAAGAGGTAAAAAAATCTTACAAAGGAATCAAACCTGAACAAAAGACTTTCTGAATATCGAGTAAATTTTGAAAAAGTAGTTGAGTTAGGAAGAACAGATGAAGACGAGCAAAAATTCAATGATATTTTCAATGAATTGCAGACTGCAAAAGAAAACGATGAATTCCAGGAGTTCGGTTTTGATGCTGATAATATTCTTGATGAATATTCAACTAAACTTCCAACTTTGAAAGCAAGAATTGAGCAAATCAAGGAAGATGCTCGAAAAGAGGAAGAATTGAAAAAAGAGCGCGAGGAATTTGAAGCTAAAAAGCAGGAAGAAGAAAAAGCCAAAAAGGAGGAAGAAGAAAAGCTTAAAGCAGAAAAAGAAGCGTTTGAAAAAGAAAAGCGAGAATTTGAGGAACGAAAACAAAAAGAAGCCGAAGCCAAACAGAAGGAAGACGAAGAAAGACAGCAGAAAGTTCGCGAACTTGAAAGTAAAGTTAATTTCAGAATTCAGGAATTGGTTGATTTAGGATTGAATTATGACGGAGATACAACCTACAAAGCAGAAGGATTTTTCGTTGATTTAATCGACATCAAAACCTATACAGATGAAAAATGGTGTTCTCTTACTAATCACATCAAAGAAGTAAAAGCCAAAGCCAAAGCCGAAGCATATGCAAAAGCAGAAGCCGAAGCAAAAGCAAAAACAGATGCAGAAGACAAGGAAACTTTCAAAACACTTGTAGAAGAAGCAAAAAGCATTGGTGCCGATATTTCAGAAATCGAAGTAGATTTTGAAGTAGTTCCTTCAAAACTTGATTTAGCAATAGTTCAAGAAAAAATCGAATTGAAGAAATCACAATTATCTGTTGAAAAAATCGAGGAACTTAAAGCAATTGGAGTTGCTCACATAGAAGCTATTGCACCACATCACAAAGCTATATTTGATTATTTCGGAACTTGCAAGATTGCACCGGAACACGAAAACCACATTGTTACTTTTGAAGACGAATTAAGAGCATCTTTCAAGAAACTTAAAAATTCAATTTCGTAAGTTTACAAACTAAAACCAAACATCGACCTAAAAAGTCGAGGTTTTTCAACTTCAAATTATGGCAAAGAAATCATTTATAATACATTTAGACAGTTTAGACATACTGGACGAAATGACTGACGAACAGGCAGGGAAACTTGCTAAAGCGTGGAAGTCATACCATAAAGGAGAAGAATTAGATTTGGAAGCTGATATTAAAATGGCATTTATACCGTTCCGAAACCAATTTGTTCGTGATGAAGAAAAGTATGTAAAAATCGTTGAAAGAAATAGAAGAAATGGTAGTTTAGGAGGTAGGCCTGAAACTGAAAAAGATAAAAAGCCAAAAAACCCACCAAAACCCAAAGAACCCAAAGAAACCGAAAAAACCCAGTCGGTTATTCCTGAATTTGAAGAATTCTACAACTATGCAGTTTCTAATGCAGAAAACTTGGATAATGAAAAAATTGAATTGAAATATAAAAGTTGGAAGGAGAATGATTGGAAGGACGGCCACAATGTGAAAATTAAAAATTGGAAGACTAAATTGTTAAACACACTTCAATACTTGAAAAATGACAAAGGTAGTAGTAACAAAAACGCAACAGGCGTTGGTAGCACAAAATCGTCGGCAACTTATAACCGAAGCGATGCAATTGGTACCGCACAAACCTTATTTGGTGGAGGTAATCCAACAGAGGAAGATTAGAGAATATGGAGAACTTGAAAAGCAAAATAAATGTGGAGAATTAATAAACTACCTTCTCGCATTGCTTGGAGTTTCATCAGTAAAAGGAGACGGAAAGGAGTTGCATTATTTGGCAGTTGAAGATTACATCAGTACGACACTTTCAAAATATACCTTTGGCGAAATTAAAGAAGCATTCAAGATGCTTATTAAAGGCGACTTCAAAGAAGATATCAAAGAAATCTACAATAAGCTTGATTGCATCTTATTAGGTAAAGTAATGGATTGTTACGAAAAGGAGAAAATAAGATTAACGTCCGGTTATTACGAAAAGTTGAATAAAGTAGTTTTTGAACTTGAGCAAAAGCAAAACGAACTTTCACAGGAAGAAAAAGATAAAATCGTTATCGGTGGAGTTTATGCTTGTTTCGACCATTATGCAGAACACAAGGAAATACCAGTAGGAAGAATTTATGTTTTTGACGTACTTTGGGAAGCAGGATTACTTTCTCACTTTACAGAAGAAGACAGACAGGCAAAGTTGAAAAAAGCAAGGTCAGTTTTGAAAGAAAAAATTCAAAACGATAAAGCTGCATCAAATTACAAATCGTTGTTAAAGCAGATACAAAAAGGAGATATTCCAGGAGATATTTCACTTGCAAAGGAATATGTTTTGATTGAATACTTCGACAAGTTAATTAACGATAAATTGCATATAAAAGATAAAATATCGTAAAAAAGAAATAAATATTTTGGTGGATAAAATAAACTCCGTACATTTGCATCGTTATTAATCAAACACCTTAAAAATGGCAAAGTACACTATCAAACCGGAAGAAATCAAAAGAATTCAAAATGTAGATATCGAAGATGAAACTATTGAATTTGATGATATTGAATTAGTCGAAGTTGATGAAAACGGAGACAACTACGGATTAAGTTTTAAAGCAGACCAAAGTGCGGAATTTGAATATGATAGAGGAGATTGGTGGACGCCTTCAAGTAGAGATTTGAAAGAACACGATGTTTTCGTTAATGAAATCAAAGTAATTGATGCAAGTTGTAATGAAATTCAACTTACAGACGAGGAGTACAAGGAATTAGAAGAAACGATAATTGATTTAATCAAAAATTCAAAGGACAACTTCAATGCCACATCGCACAAAACCTGTGTTATCGGGAGTTTTTACTGGGTAAAACCTTTTAGTAAGGACAATTACGAACCTGCTAAATGTAAAAAAAGAGACAATACAGATACTTTATGGTTTGGTTTTACAGACGGAAGTGTTATGAAAGTAAATGAAGTTTATGATTACGTTGAATTAAATTTCCGATAACGTTCGAGTGCTTTACGTCCGTTGTGGTTAAATAAGCACTAAACTTTCCTGTTATCACGAAACTAAACTGATGCAAAACAAACTTAATATTAAACCTAAACCCACAATGGCGTAAAACACTTGTTAGCCGTTCGGTTTTTAAACTAAATTACAATGGACAATTTTTTTATGATTTACGTTGAAGGTAAAAATATGCCTTACAAAAGATTTGAAACGCTTGAAGAATCTGAAACAGAAGCCGAAAGACTTTGCGAAAAAGAAAAAAGTAAAACATTTATTCTAAAAGCAATTGAAAAGTTTGAGTTAAAAAACATTGAAAAAACAATACTATGATTTCAGGAAAAGCAAGAGAACTATTTTTAAAGTGGTTTAGAGAAGAAAAACAACTTACATGTTTTGAAGATAAACCAATATTGACTAAAATTTTTGCATTATCTGAATGGCTAAAATTAAATGGTTATTCAATTTCTACAAAATCTAATTATTACAATTCAGATTATTCTGCTACAATTTCATTTAACGAAGGCGACATTGAAACGCACGGACACGAAAGTTTAGAGAAAGCATTGTTAAAAGCTGTTGAGATTGGAATATTTGAATTTAACGACAGATTTTCTGAAACTGACGGCTAACGGCAGAGCATTGCTGTAGTGGCGACAACTAAAACTAAAATTAAAAAGAAAAACAAAATGAATACTAAAGACAAAACCCCAAACGAGGCACATTCAGAGCCATTACAGCAATGTAATGTTAGCCGTTCGGTTATGATCCTTTTATTTGAAAAATATAGTAGCAGCACAGGAGAATTTTTACTTGCAAAAGTACCTGGCTTTGAGGGAGGATATTGTATTTGGTTTGAAAGATTGGATGGAAAATACAAAGTGGCTGACTTAAAAAGAAATCATCATTTATTCGATAAAATAGATGAAGCTAAAGTTTGGGTTCAAGATGATTTTAATAAAAAAGTTGATTTACTATTCGAAGACGTTAGATTTTCGTCTTGGAAAAAAAACCAAGATTTTAATGATAAAATATCAAATGAAACGGCTTTTGATATTTGGAATGCCTTTGATGACTGCGATAAGTAACTGACGGCTAACAAAGTAATTGATGCAAGTTGTAATGAAATCCAACTTACAGACGAGGAGTACAAAGATTTAGAGGAAACGATAATTGATTTGATTAAAAACTCATAAAATGGCATTATCAGTAAAAACAAGAGTAAAAGCAAACACTCCACAATACAAAGAAAATCTAAGTAGTGTTGTTACATTCCTTCGTCATTCAGAAGATAGAATAGAAATTAAAAATGGAGAACAAGTTAATATCGATATTTATAATAACGGAAAACTTGTTTTTTCAGGGAGTAAAGAAGAACTTTTTGAAAAATTAAAATAATGGGAGTTCAGGACCAAATAGAAGAAATAGTAATGTGGTATCGAGATTTGCCAGTAGATTTTCTCGGTATTAATGATTTGATGCATTACAGACAAAGGTTAGTCGGCTACTACGTTGAATTTGCTGTTGAAGTAGGAATGCAAAGAAAGGTTTGGACTATGAGTAAAGCAGTTTACGAAAAAACTAAAATGCAGATAAGAACCAAGCACCTTTCTGACGGAGTTGCAAAAGCTGAAACCATTAGTAGAGCGAATTCTATTAAAGAACTTGAGCAGGAATGTGAGGAGGAAGGAGAATACTATAAACTTTATTATTGTATGAAATCATACGAGGAGGTATTGTCGGCAATGAACCAACAAATTGCACAATTAAGAGAAGAACTCAACTCGATTAAATACAAAGGAGGATAATGGCTGATCCAAAAGAACTCGTAAAAAATAGAACCGAACTTGTAGAAGAAATGCAAGATAAATACGGTTACATATTTTGTCAGAAGAAAGGTTGCGGAACTTCAAGAGCATATAAGTTTGAAGTTCATCATATTGTTTTTAGGTCAGAACGTCCTTTGCACCCGAGATTGCACGACAAAATAAATTTGATAATTGTATGCAGCAACTGTCATAATCAGGCAGAAAACAGTTTTCACAATAAAAAAGACGAAAGGAATTATTTAGTTATCGAAAGAGGACTGGATAAGATTTTTGATATTTGTTTAATTTAAAAAAGCCATTTATGGAAGAATTCAGAATCGGTGAACACTTCGCTGAAAATTTCAAAGGTATGGCACCAAAGGAAGTCAAAGACAACCTCGAAGGTATTTGCTACCTTGAAAGTGTTGACGGAGCAGAAAAAATTGATGAAATCACTATTGATTTAATCAATAAAGAAGTTGAAAAAATCAAGGAAGCTACAACAGTAATTTTCTATTAATCTAACCGGAGGTGTGTGATGCACCTCCAAATTTTTTATATTATGGCAAAAGCAAAACACATTGTAATCGAAAACGAAGTTATCAATTTAGAAAACATCGATTACATCAACAAAAGAACAGGTAAAAAATCTCAAGAAGATGAAACGCCAGTTCACATTATTTCAATCGTTATGAATAGTGGAGTACAAGTCGCTATTCCTTACGAACACGAAAATACTTGTGATTATGTTCACAAAAGAATTATTGACGAACTTGGAGCAGTTATAATGACTATTCCTGAAATGAAAAAAGCGTAATGGCAAAAAATTTAAACGAAATCAAATTGATTGGTAATTTAGGACAAGCACCTGAATTAAAAACTTTTGAAAACGGAAACAAAGTAGTTGCATTTTCATTAGCCACTACAGAAAGTTACGTTAAAAAAGATACCAACGAAAAAGTAGAAACTACTCAATGGCACCGAGTAGTCGCTTGGGGTAAGTTGGCTGAAATTATTGAAAAGTATGTAGCCAAAGGAGACAAATTGTATGTAAATGGTAAAATGACTTACAGACAATACGAAACGGAAGCAGGAGAAAAAAAGCAAATTGCTGAAATTGTCGCAAGTGATATTCTTCTTTTATCAGGAAAAGCAAGTGCAACACAAAGCACACCTGCTGCACCTTCTGGAGAACCTTTCACACAGCCACCAGGAATGGAGGAGGAAGATTCAGATTTACCGTTTTAGTAAAAATAATGAATAAATTATTTTGTAATTAAATAAAATATTGTACGTTTGCAATATTAACGTACAATGTTTTACATTATGATAACACTAAAAACAGAAGACAACGTATTTATGAGTTATGAATACAAGTCTATTTTCGGATTAATTCGATTATCGGAAGAAGCAGTTTACATTCACACTATTTACAATAAACAAATTGGAAACGGAAGTTTTGACGAGTTTATGGATTACATCGAAGCATCAAAAAAACCTATCATTTTGCTTGATGTTAGAAACGGAAAGTTATGGCACCATTTAAGACACGCAAGAGGTTATTTTCCTCACTACGGAGAAGTATTAGGAACAGGATTGAAATTCGATAATTGTCTAATCAAAAAACCAAAGCAAAATGATTAAATGTTTTGAAAAAGAAACAGCAGAACTAAATGATTACGAAAGAAATCATTTGTTGCCGATAGTTGTCGAAAAACTATCTTTAGCAGTAGGTAAAAGCAATTCTATAAAATCGCATTACATAGTAGATGAAATCAAAATCAGAGGTTTCAAGGTAGATAGTGCGAGAATTAGAAAAGTAGTTCACGAAATCAGAGCCAAAGGATTAATCAAAAATCTAATGGCAACCAGTAACGGATATTATATTGCTACAAGCAAAAAAGATATTGAAGTTTACATTCAAAGTCTTCGACAAAGAGAAGACAGCATCAGACAAATAAGAACAGCATTAATTAAACAAAGTCAAGATTTATGTTAGAGAAAATCTTAAACACAGAACACAAAGAAAACGCAAGAAAAACGCTTGTAATTTCTCCACACGCAGACGATGAAGTATTGGGTTGCGGTGCAATGAAGACAGAAAAAATTCTCGAAGAAAATCACGATGCTATGCTTAATCCTGCAAACATTCAGATTGGACCAAACGGAGAAACTAAAATGAATTTATAATGAAAGAGATTTTTGATGATTTGAGAATGATTATAGTGCTGCATTTGATGTCTTGGATAATTTCTATTGCTCCTAAAAATAAGGACGGAATTGAAGTTGTATTGAGTATCAAAGAACTACTTGAAAAGCAAATCGAAAAAAAATAATATCTTTGGCTTATGAAAGCCGAAGAAGTTATACATCAGTTCAGAAGAAAGATATTTGAGCGTAGTGAGTTCACTGTGCCAAATGTCTTTTTTTTTGGCGATAAGAACCGTACAGAAAGCGATATTATCGAAGTAACGAAAACCGGCTACCTTGTAGAGTACGAGGTTAAAACATCAAGAGCAGACTTTTTGGCAGACAGAAGAAAATCAAAATGGCAGTTTTATAAGTTTCACTATGATAAAGCACCGAAGTTCTTTTACTACATACTACCAAAAGGAATTGCAGAACCAGTCGAACTTCCTGATTTTGCAGGATTGATTGAATACGAAGTTTATGATACCGATATTGTTTTTTGTACTGTTAAGAAGCCAGTTCAGTTGAACAGAATGAAAGCAACAGAAGAAGACAAGTATTTTCTACTTAAAAAGCTATACTACAAAAGCATCGGAGAAGTATTTAATCCTGAATATCACAAAAATTAGAAAAAATATATAAAATAATGAATAATTTATTTTGTATATAAAATTTAATTTGTACGTTTGCATCATATTAATCACTAAAAAATATTAAAATGATACTTACAGTAGAAAGCAGTTCGCTAAACAGAATATTAATGTAACTTCAATATACGGATTATGAAATTAGCAATTTTAATCCTGGCAGGTGTTTACTTGTCAGGAGTTTTTGTAGCAATAGTGATGCTGCATAAAGAAGTAAAAGAATTATTAGTTAATCCAAAAAGTAAGATTTGGCTAACTTGGAAAGTTCTCAAAAATACAGCACCGTTTTACCTTTCAAGTTGGTACGGTGTAGTTTTAATCAAGCTAAAAAGAAACTTATGAAAGCAGAAGAAATCCACAAAATCATTAAAGACTTTTTTGCATATGAAGAAAAAGTAATCAATGATGCTATCGAATACCATAGAACCACAGACAATATTCAAATGAAAGTTCATTGGAAGGAAGCAAAAGCAACAAACGAAAGAATTAAAAAAGCATTGTTTAACAAATTGAAAATCAAGTAAAAATGGCAAAATTAACAAACAGCAGTACGTCCGGAACAAGTTTTCACGGACAAGTATTTTCAAGCACAGTTTCTGAACTTAAAGAAAAGCTTGGAGAACCACAATTTTCTCAAAATGACGGAGCAGATAAAGTAAATTTTAAATGGGAGTGCGAAACAGAAGAAGGCGATGTTTTCACAATTTACGATTGGAAGGAATACAGAGAAATTGATGAAACAGAAACTATTCATTTTCATATTGGTAGTTTAGGTTCAGGAGTAAGCAAAAAAGCACTCGAAGAACTAAAAACACTTTAATAGAAAAGAAAAAATGAATTTATTCCCGAGACAATGCACCATTACCGGAAAAGGATTTTCGGAAGGTTTTTTAGTAGGCGATGAATCCACGTTTTTTGAAGCTTTTGTTCAAAGAAATAAATTGTACAGCGATGCAGAACCGGAAGAAAAAGAACTTACCGAAGAAGAATTAAAAAGAATTAAGCGAGTTTTGTCATTAGCAGAACAGCTTGAAGAAAATCACTATCATAAACAATTAGACAAATGAAAAAAGGATTTTGGAACGGAATAGAGCCAATAACTTACAGAGTAGTAAATTATTTAGTGTTACCAGGAAAAATAAAAACTTGGTGGCAAAACAGATGTGTATTTGAAGTAAGACAAGGAATACTTGTTACAACTCAAAACAACTATACTTTTTTAATTGACAACAAGCACGGATACGGATTTTACAAAATTCAATCAGGAGGAGATCCGCAAGTAGGTCATAAGTCTATAGATGAATATGAAATTAAAAGTGATGTTGAAGAAAAAGACATCATTATTAAGGTAGATAAAAAAGGACTTGAAAAAGAACATCAAGAACATCTTGAATGGATTAAAAAAGAATTTCCCGAAGAATACAAAAAAACAGAAGCATTACTAAAAATGATAAGAAAATGAAAAAGTACATCAAAGAAAATTTAGAACCTTTATTGATAGGATTTGTTGTAGCAATACTTACAATCTATTTAGTAAATACAATTTCCGACATAGTTATAAAAATAGCATTAATCAATAGTAAGTAAATGGCAAATTGGAGCAGTAGTTGGCTAACCTTCACAGGCGAAGAAACCAACGTAGAAAAAGCAAGAATGATGTTCAAAGAAATGTCAGACAAAGAAGTACAAACTAATCTCGGACAGATACCGGATTTTATCAAAGAAGAAAACACCGATGGTTGGTTTCATCAGATAATGGTTGACGAAACAGATATTATTTCATTCGAAGCAAAATGGGAGCCACCAATTGAAACCCTGAAACAAATCGGAAAGGAAATGAAAGTAGATTTCATTCTCGATTATGAAGAACTCGGAAACGGACTATTTGGAAAAGCAGTTTACAACCACAAAGAAGACGAACTCAAAACCTACATACTAACCGAAGAAGACTTCGACCAGTACACTACAAACGAAGAAACAGATACACACACCTACAACGGCCAAGAATACGAAAGTGAGTATGAAGTATTGGAGTTAATTTTTGAGAAAAAACACGGATTTGCATACTAAAACATCAAGAAATGGAAAATCAGATATTACAATCGGCAATTTTAGTTCTAATAATAGCATTGTTAATGGTAGTTTATAAATACCAACAGGAGCGAAACAAAAATCAAAAGCTACTCAAAAACGTTTGCATACCAAAACAGAACGAAGTAATTCCAAAAGTAGAAAACTACAAAGTACAGGAGTTCATCACAGAAGCCGTAATCCCTGAAATGATACACCGACACATATCACACAACCAAGTAAAGGAAAGACTGGCTAATGATGTTGCAAACTTCTTATTCGATAACGGACTAATGGAGATAAAGCAAGATTATTCTCACAACAAAAACGGAGAAGTGAAATTCAAAAGTCGGGTTTTCATAGCGATACGAAACGAACAAAGCTGACAGATAAAAAAACTTTCACTACTTTTGCATAAGCAGAATAAAAAATGTGATAGTTTATGAAAGCAACAAAGAAAAAATTAAATGCAGTTTTGGAGACTTTTAAAAAGTCGTTAGCCAATGTTTCTGCAACCTGCAAAGCAAACAGTATTTCAAGAACTACTTGGTACGAATGGATTAAGGAGTATGAATGGTTTGCAAAAGAAGTAGAAAATATTCGAGAAGATACCAAAGATTTCGTAGAAGGTAAACTTATGCAGAATATAACGGCAGGTAAAGAAGCTTCAATTTTCTTTTATCTAAAAACTCAAGCCAAAGACAGAGGTTATATTGAAAGAACGGAGGTTGTCAGTAAAGATGTTGATGAATTCGAGAATTTAACTGACGATGAACTTGATGAAAAGTTAAAAGAATATGAGCAACAGTAGTTTAACCCGAAGACAAAAGATTGAACGGCTAAAACTACTTAAACTACAAAAGCAAAGAAACGCCCGAGACGGATTTGGAAAGTTCGTTCTATACACTAAAGGCGATTACTCAATGCAATGGTTCCACGACATTGTTTGTAGTTACCTTGACAAACTTGCATCAAGGGAAATCAAGAAATTGATGATTTTTATGCCACCTCAACACGGTAAGACGGAACTTTCAAGTAGAAGGTTTCCGGCTTATTTGTTTGGTAAAAACCCGAATGAGAAAATCATATTAGGAAGTTACAATCTTACGAAGGCAGTAGAATTCGTTATGGATTGTAACAGAATTATGCAGGAGCCAAGTTATCAAGAACTATTTCCTGAAACAAAACTTATCGGTAAACAAACGGCACAATACTTTGAAGTAAACAACGGAAAAGGTTTCTTAAAAGGTGCAGGAATGGATTCGGGAGTTACTGGAACTACTGCAACAGGAATAATCATTGATGATCCATTCAAAGGACGTAACGAAGCAAATTCAGAAAATACCAGGAGCAAGATTTGGAAAACTTATTCAGACGACTTTCAAACACGTTTGAATAATGATAGTTTCCAGTTGATGCTTTTTACTCGTTGGCACGAAGACGACCTTGCAGGTAGAATACTCGATCCTGAAAATGAAAACTATGACGAAGAAGAATCAAAAGAATGGACTGTTATTGCGTTTTCTGCATTGAAGGAGGACAGCAAACCAATAGAATGTGCATTAGACTACGATGATCCGAGAGAATTAGATGATGCACTTTGGGAAGCCAAACACTCGAAGGAGAAGTATGTAAAACGTAGAAGAATAAATCCAACCGGATTTGCATCGTTGGACCAACAGCGACCTTCTGCATTGGAAGGAAACAAAATGCTCCGAGAATGGTTTAACATTATCAAAGAAAACGAACTGCCGTTTAATCCAAACGAAGTCGCGCCGGATTACTTTATAGACGGTGCATTTACCGACCAATCGCAGAACGATGAAACTGGATTACTCGCTTGTTACTATCATAAGCCACAAAACAGATTATACATTTTCAACTGTACTGGAATACGAAAAGAATTGTACGAACTCTTACCTTTCTTTAAAGACTATGCTAAATCAAACTACCTTTCGACACGTTCAAAGGTTATAATCGAACCAAAAGCATCAGGGAAACCATTAAAGTCGATGCTTTCTAAATTCGAGTTCGGTGGCTTCAATGTACTGGAAGTTCCTAACAAAGTTGTCGCTCTTGGTAAATGGAACCGAGTAGAAAACTCCGAACCCTTCTTGGCATCAGGAAAGGTATGGTTAATTCAAGGAAGTTGGAATTCAAGGTTTATCGACCAATGTGCAACCTTCCCAAATGCTACTCACGATGATATGGTGGACGTACTGACGTATGCAATTCATCACTATTTTGTAAAAGGAGAAGTAAAAGGAGTTAAATATTCAGAATAGTTCTTATATTTGCACCGCTTCGTTATTCAGTGTGGATAACTCCCGATTCGGAAAAGTGCTACTGTAAAAGGTAGCACTTTTTTGTTTTATTCCATACCGTGCCTGTGTAAATATGATATAAAAACGATAATTTATTTTATATATCAAATAAACTCCGTATGTTTGCATCATTAATCACAAAATCACACACAATGGAAGCAGATTACAAACGCCCCGATTTGTCTTACTTATCACAAGCCGAAACAATAAACATCGGTAAAATGAAAACAAAGCACGTTGCAATCCAGTTTATTGAAAACGGTAAACTATCAGGTGCAGCAGCTTGTTCCGATAATCTTGTAAAAGCAATCGAAAACATTCCAGGACTTGTTCAAGTTGCAGAAATGTATTTCGATAGTATGGGTTCCAGTATGAAAGGAACTTTACCTTATGAAATCACAAAAGAAGTTCTTGAACGATTAAAACAATAGTTATGAATGAAGGACCAAAAGAAGTAACACTTGAAGTATTAGCAAACATCATTGCAGAAAGAAAACCTTTAGGATTGTTTTATTCTCAAGAAGGAGATAAATTCATAGCAGTAGATAACTGCAACGGAAATGCTTGGACGGAAGAATTTGAAACCAAAGAAGATTGTATTGATTTTCTTTTAGGAGATAATATAGATTAATGAAAAAGTTTGTAACACACTTTCAAGCTGTTGATCAGACAGACCAAAAACTGAAATGGTTTATGTCCGACGGTTTCGGGCTTGGCGTCAGGTAGCGGATTTGAAAGCACAAAACTTTAAATATAGAACGAATTATGACAGTAGAACAAATGTTAAAAAATGCACCGAACCCGCTATTGCATATAGCCGATGGTAGCGGTAGTGCTTTATTTCAATGCGATTGCTTGGATATTATGCCTTTGATACCTGATAAATCAGTTCAACTTATTTTAGCTGATTTACCTTATGGAACTACTGCTTGCAAGTGGGATAGTATAATACCATTAGAACCACTTTGGCAACAGTATAAACGAATAGTAAAAGATAATGGTGCGATTGTTTTGACAGCTTCTCAGCCTTTTACTACAAAGTTGATAAGTAGTAATTACGAAATGTTTCATCACGAATTAATTTGGAATAAACGATTTGCAGCTAATTATGCGCAAGCAAAAACACACCCACAAAAGATACACGAAAGCGTTTTAGTGTTCGGTATAAAGCCAAAGTATTACCCACAAATGATTTTAAGGGATAAGCCAATAAAAAAGGGCAAAAACTCAGGTGCAGAAATGTATGGTGGCATAAGTGGATTAGGCAGGGCTGATTATGTTGGTAAGGTTTATACGCACAAATATCCTGAAACAATTATTGAGTATAGTTCAAGAGCTGAAAAAAGAGGACTACACCCTACACAAAAGCCTTTGGAACTTATGAAATACTTAATTAAAACATACTCAAATGAAAACGATATGGTATTAGATAATACAATGGGAAGCGGAACAACTTGTTTAGCAGCAAAAGAACTGAACCGTAAATTTATCGGGATTGAAAAAGAACCTAAATATTATGAAATTGCCTGTCAGCGTTGTGGTTTTTAGCATTACCGCTAACGGACGGTTTCGGGCTTGGCGAAGGTGGGCTTGTAGGATGCTGAGTTTTAGCAGAATGTTTCTGCCCACTTTTGCCAAACCCGTGTTATACGCTGGCAAGGTTGATTAAACGATAAACTTAAATTGAAATACAAAACAAAATTTTTATTAAAATGACAAAAGAGAATTTAGCAAAACAAATCATTGAAACGGTAAACAACTACAATGATGCAGGAGAACCAACAATAGCGTTGGAAGGTGTAATAGCATTACTTGATACTCTCGAACCCCGAGATAAAGAACGTTTTGCTAAATGGGGACAACCACACGAACAGTCAACCGAAGACGAATGTTGGTCATAGCCCTGCCAAACGTGTGTTATGTGCCGTTTTTATTCACGAATTTAATTTAGAAATATGAAGAAATATCAAATAATTTACGCAGACCCAGCTTGGAGTTACGATGATAAATGTTTGCATCGTGGCGGTGCTGAAAGACATTACAGAACAATGAATATTGAGGATATAAAAAACCTCCCTGTAAATGAAATAGCAGAAGATGACTGCATACTATTTATGTGGGCTACATTCCCAAAATTACAAGAAGCACTTGATGTTATAAATGCTTGGGGATTTCAGTATAAAACAAATGCTTTTACTTGGGTAAAGAAAAACAAAAAAGCAGATAGTTTATTTTGGGGAATGGGTAGTTGGACAAGAAGTAACGCAGAAATATGTTTATTGGCTGTAAAAGGAAGTCCGAAAAGATTGGATATGGGCGTTCATTCAGTTATTTACGCACCTATTGACAAACACAGCAAAAAGCCACAAGAAACAAGAGATAGAATAATTAGACTTGTAGGCGATTTGCCAAAGGTAGAATTATTTGCTCGTGAAGTTCCAGAAGGTTGGGATGTTTGGGGAAATGAAGTTGAGAGTAGTGTCGCTCTTTAAAATGGCACATAACGGTCGATTGCTTGGCGTCTGTTGCCATTAAAACAACCAAAACTTTAAATTAAAGACTATGACAACAAATACACAACCAACTTTATTTGATACTGAAACTGGCAATAGCGCCAAACAATTGTTAGCGAATGGTGCTTACAATCGTGAAGTTGTAGATGCGGCTTTATTATTAGCATTTGAAGCTGGTAAATGGGCTGGGCAAGTTGAACTTGAAGAATTTATGGAAGAAAATAGTTTTTTCGATGCTTTTTTAGGTTCGATTTATTCAAGAAAAACAGGCGGTGGAGTTTCACATTCAGTTAGTATTGACAAAGATTTTGAAACTCGACCAGTAAAATATAATCTAAGAAGTAATAAATGGCGTGAAGGTGTTAGAAAAAGAGCAAATGAATACTTGGAAAAGGCTCGTTTGTTCGCATTCCAGCATCTCCGCTAACGTTTTGCAGATTGCCGAAGTGGCTGAACCCGAACTTAAATAGAATTACTAAACTTTAAAAATAAAAACGAATGTTAATAGAAGAACTGAACAGCCATTTTGCCAAACCCGTGTTATCGGCTGGCGTTCTCCGAGTGCTTGTCGCTTGTGAAGAAAGTCAAGCAGTTACAAAGGAATTACGCAAATTAGGACACGAAGCATTTAGCTGTGATTTATTGCCTGAAAGTGGCGGACACCCTGAATGGCATTTACAGCACGATGTAACCGATTTGCTGAAATTAAAATGGGATATGATAATAGCATTTCCACCTTGCACTTACTTAACTGTAACTGGTAACAGATGGTTTAATATTGAACGCTATGGCGAACAAGCAATACAAAGACATAAAGACAGAGAATTTGCAATTAAATTCTTTAAAATGTTTGCTGATGCTGATTGTGATTTTATAGCTATTGAAAACCCAGTAGGCATAATGAGTAGCGAATGGCGAAAACCTGACCAAATAATAAACCCTTATCAATTTGGCGACCCATTTGAAAAGAAAACGTGTTTATGGCTAAAAGGATTGCCAAAATTAGAGCCGACAAATATTGTTGAGCCACCAAAAAGAACAGAGTTTGCAAGTGGTAAAAGTATGCCTACTTGGTATGCCGATGCTTGGAAATTACCAAAAGAAGAAAGAGCAAAATTAAGAAGCAAAACTTTTGACGGTATTGCAAATGCTATGGCTGTGCAGTGGTCATCTTACGCTTGCCGCTAACTGGTACATTTACGCTACCGACTGGGAAAGTGCTGAAATATTTGTAAAGTTGTTTTACCCACAACTTAAAATAGTAGGAGAATTTGTTGCAGAAATAGATTTTAACACGATGAAAATCAGTAATAATAATTTTTATAATTGAAGTATGAAAAAAAGTAACGAAGTTTGCAATGGTACTTACGAAATATGTACCTGCATCAAACCAAAAACAAAGTAGTATGTTTTACCTATTTAGAAAATTGTTTAGTTTCTTAACTAAATCGACCAGTATGAGCATAGTTTTAATACTATGTGCATTGATAATAACAGGACTTTGTTTGTTTTCTGTTATGTATGTATTGTTTTTAGAATAAAGTTTTTTACTTTAGCAGAATGAAATCCATAAAATGGTTGTTAGTCATAATGTTCGGAATGTTCATTACGACCTCGTTTAGCAAAACAAATTACATTCAAGGAGCCGGAAAAGTCAGATAACCGATTATACTGCCCGAGAGATAGGATTTAGTTAAGCAAAATATCATATTAAAAACCCAGTTTAATCGATTGGGTTTTTTTGTTAGAAATATTTACTACATTTGCATAGTTAAGAAGGTGTTATGTGACGACATCAAAAAATTTGTATAACCTTAAAAATTCAAAGTTATGAATGGATGCAACTGTCCGAACCCAACTGCCTTAACTGAAATTCCAGGAGCAGATTGTCCGTTTGACATTAAACAAATTCAAAAGATTGTTTTCCAAAGAGGAGGAAATGTTTTCGTTACAGATACGATTAAAGTTCTCGCTACTTGGACTGCACTTAAAACCGCAACAGACTCAACGAAAGTAGTAGTTAGTCCGTTTATCGGTGGAAACCCATTAATTACTCCAGGAGGAGCAATTACAGAAGGAGGTGGAGATAACTCTACTCTAAACGGAGAAGAAACAGTAACAGGAAGTAACCCTTCTTTGTTTACTTGCGACTTCAAAAGTATGACACCTGCACAGGAAGAAGCAATCAAGAAGTTGATTTGCGAAAAAAACCTTCAAGTTTACTTCATTACCGAAGAAAACAAAATCCTTGCAACACAGGAAGGATTAACGGCTAATGATAGCCACAAAGGTTTCCCTATTTCTGCATTCTATTTAGGAGACAGAGATAATCAAGGTTTCGGAAAACAGGATATTCACAAAATGAGATTTTCACTAAAAGCCGGTTGGAGTGAAAAAATCGTGAAGATAACTGCTACCGATTTCAGTCCATTGGTTGATCTGTAGTGGGTAAAAAACAAACTGTAACATTAGGACAGGTTAAGAACGAAAAAATCCAACAGGAGTTCGGATTTCAACACGCTCTTAACCTCCTACGTTACGAAGCAAAGACCGGCAGACAAGATTGGAAAGTAGTAGATAAAAACTGGCAATTTAAAGAAAATGAACTTATCAGAAGTACAAAGCATACTCAAGAAACCGAGAAGTAAGCATCTTATCAATAAAGGTAAGGAGTACGAAAGCCGTTTGCGTATGTACACCGAACCGCTTGAAAAAGAAGACTTACACAAGGAATTTGCTTGGAAAAGATTTGATGATTTTCTGAAAGCCGTATTATCTGAAAAGAAACACAAACGCATCAATAATTTCATTAGATATCCATTAAGTGCAGTTGATATTGCAGAATCTACGCTAACCGACATCTATAAGGTGTTCGATGCAAGTAACGCCTACTTCAATTTTGAAACTGGAAAAGACAAAGACACTCGTCTTGAAGATGCAGTTTCAAGATTGAACATTGTAGAATTCATAAAACAAAACGGAAAGTGCGTTTTGAAGAATAAACCAAATACATTCGTTGTACTCGATAAGAATGATGAAGGAGAAGAATACTTCTTAACTATCGACAACGACCGTGTTTGGGATTTTTGTTTTGACGAAAACGGAGAACTTGAATTTATTGCATTTGTTCACTCGGTTGAAAAAAACGAAAAGAACGAAGAAGAAATTTACATTTCGTTTTATTGCGATGAATATTACCGAGTATTCCAAAAAAAGGAAGACAACTATTTGTTAGTTAAAGGAAAGGAGATTGCTCACAAACTTGATACTGTTCCGGCTCGTATGTTTATGACGGACGAAGTTTCAACAAACGATGTATTCAACAAAAGAATTCCTTTAACCTCTGTACTTTCAAAATTGGAGGAATGGCAGATTTTTGATATTTACCAGTTCTATGTAAACCATTATGGCCCATTCCCTATAATCGAAAGAGCAGAAGAAAAATGTTCAGTAGAAGGTTGCGTTTCAGGATTAATCCCAAAAACGGAAGAATACTACGAAGACGAAGTAAGAAGAAGCCGCACCATTTTCAACAAATGTACGGCTTGTGGAGATAAATCTTTAATTGGTCCAGGAACTGTTGTTGAAATACCTGCAAAAAATGACAAAGATGATCCTGACGGAGCAGGAATACTAAAAATGATTAGTCCTTCCGTTGATAATCTTAAATACATTCAGGACAAGCAAAATTCAGTTGAAGACTACATTTATTTGAAAACAGTTGGTGCAAATTCTGTACTCGATACAGAAGCAGTAAACAAACTTCAAGTAAAAGGTTCGTTTGAAACGAAGAAAGGTATTTTGATGAAGTTGAAGCCAAACTTCGACAATTTGTATAAATGGATGATTGAAGTATTATCGAAATCAATTCACGGAGCAAATGCAGATATAATTGTTCACGCAGATTTTGGAACCGAATTCCACTTAACGACAGAAGAAGAAATTCAAAAACGATATTCCACAGCGAAATCGAACGGTATGCCTGATGTAGAAGTAGATACTATCTATATGCAGTTGATTGATACGAAGTATAGGAGTAATCCTGAAATGACAGAAAGAATGTGGCTAATTAAAATGCTTGATGCTTGTCCTCACGATACTTTCGACATGAAAGTAAAGAAGCTTGGTGCAGGAGTTATAAGCGAGGAGGAGTTCCATATAAGCACAAGAATACTTTCATTTGTTGAAAGATTTGAATTAGAAAACACATATTTGGTTAGTTTCGGAAAATCACTACCTTTGCGAGATAAGTTAAAAAAAATATTAACCGAATTTAAAAGTTACGCAAATGAGTACATTAGCACCAAACAAGCACAAGGAAGCACTCAAGCAGGTGGAGAACCTGGAGGGGGTGCAAATCCCGCAGGAAATTAATGAAAACGAAAAAGGTTACTACCACGTTCTTTTCATTACGAGCCGTCCGAACCCAACAACGTTGAAGTTCGACCACGAAGTCAAAAAGCAGGTTATCAATAAGGAAACTTTTGATAGATGCAAAGACACGTACAAGCAGTTAGGATATACCAATATGGTAATTTTCCATAATCCTTTACTTCAAGCAGAAGAAGATGCTAAATTAAAAGCAGAAGAAGATGCCGAAGCAAAAGCAAAAGCGAAGGAAGAAGCTGATGCCAAAATCAAAGCTGATGCAGAAGCACAAGCCAAAATTGATGCTGATAAAAAAGCAAAAGAAGAAGCCGATAAAAAGGCAGAAGAAGATGCTAAATTAAAAGCAGAAGCAGGTTCAAACAATAATTCAGGAGACGAAGGAAAGTTGGTTTACGAAGGAGTTGAGGTTACTACTAAAAACGTAGTTGAATTTGCAACAGCAAATAACATCGACGTAACGAAATGTAAATACCTTCAAGAAAAACTTGCAATCGTAACAATTTGGATTGAAGAAAATAAAAAGTAAAAACAAAGATACTCCTGTTCTAAATGGGAGCATCTAATTAATTAATCATAAAAAGTGATATTATGACTTGGGAAGAAATTTTAGCAGCAATGAAAGCTACGCCAGCATTGGCAGTTCAGGTTTTGGAAAATGTACCTAACATTCCAGGAGGTGCTCAATATTTAGCAAACGCAAATAAGGCGTACTTTGACGAGAATGTTGGAGCCGAAGTTTCAAAAATCTACAACGGGATTGACGAAGACATTTTTACCTTAACTGGTAAAAGAAAAAAAGCAGATCAGAAAACATACGACTTCGTAAAAGAAGTAGTTGGAGAATTCAAAAAATTAGCAGAAGACGGAAGTAAAAACACACCGGAAGAAACTAAAAAAATGAAGGAGAAAATTGCAGAACTTGAAGAAAAGGTTAAGAATGGAGAAAGTTCTACTCATTGGAAACAATCGTATGAAGAAGTAGTTGCAGAACTAAAAACTAACAAGGAGAAGCACGAACAAGAAATCGCTTCACTTAATACCAAAATGTTGCAAACAACTGTAGAAACAGACATTACAGCAGGTGTAAGTGGATTGAAATTTAACGAGCAACTTCCTGAAACAGTAATTAAAGCAATGATTAACCAAGCGAAGGGAAGTTTGGTAGGTACAGCAAAAATCATTGACGGAAAAGTAGTTTATCACGATGCCGAAGGTAAACCATTAAGAAACAAACAACACGAGTACGCAAGTGCTAATGATTTGTTGAAGGAAACCCTTAAAGATATTTTGGCAGGAGATAAACAACCCGGAGGAGGTGCTCCACCCACAGGAAAAGGCGAAGTAGTAATCGTTGGTACAGGAGATAGTGCTAAACAGAAACTTGTACTTGATAAAGGTGCGTTCAGTACAAAAGTGAAATTTCAAGAAGTTGCGGAAAAAGCTATGTTAGAAAAAGGCTTAACTCGTGGCTCGAATGAATGGAAAGACGTAATGGATGAAGCCTATAAAGAGTATGGAGTTTCAGAATTAGAAAGAGTTTAACAATTTAAAAATCAAGAAAAATGGCAGGTTTAGTAGAAACTTATCTTCAAGACATCAGAACAGCGTTTCCTGGTAACCTTGACCGTGATGAATGGAGATTCACACGTTACGGCTTATTGACAGCCACTAAAGAGCAGACTGTACACCCTTTGTCAATTATCACTCAAGATTTGAGAGATAAAGCAATGGATAGTGAAGGTCGTGCTTTACAAATCCCAGTTATGAAACAGGGAAATTTAACTGTTAAAAATCACAGAAGTTGTACTATTGGAGATTATGAAAATGAATCGACTTTGGTAAATGTTACTTGGGCAACTTTAGTAACCGATTTCAGTATGATGAAAGCACAGCATCACAAAAACGAAGTTTCGTACTTACAAGACTTCAACAAAAAAATGATGTTGGTGCAACACGCATTTGCAAGTTTTATCGAAAATGCTATCTACGCAAAATTAGATGCAAATAAATCAGAAATTTACAATTCTACTTTGGTAGGAGGTGCCGGAAAATACCCATTAGTTGCAAACACAATGCAAGTTGCTATTGCAGATCAGGAGTATTTCTTCAATGATGTTGATGTGATTATGAACCAAGATAACTTCTGGTCGCCTGACTGGTTAGTTTTAGGTTCAACTCCATTAATGTCGCCAGTTCGTCATTACCTTAATCAAGGTGCTTCAAATGATGAAAGATTGAATTACCAATTTGGTCCTTATGCTTTCCGTTTCTCAAACCAAGTAGTTGACGGAGCAGGTAAAAAAGCATCAGGTTTCATTATGCCTTATGGTTCTATCGGTTTACTTACAAGAGTGAACGTTGATGCAAAAATGAACAATAAAGCTTCTGACGGAACAATGTGGGAAACTGCATTCCTTGATACTTTAGGTTTCGAGGTAGGAGTAATGTACAAATCTAAATGCGACGATAAATCGGACGTAACCGGATTAGAACATTTGGAAGCAACTATGGTTGAAAACTTCCAGTTCTCTATTGACTTCGCTTTGCTTACTCCGTATAACTCGGACAGCACTACAAAAGCAGGTTCAATCAAGAAATTTGAGTTTGTACTTTAGTAGTACAAAATCAATCAATAAAAACCGTACTAAATTAGTGCGGTTTTTTTTTTACCTTTGACAAAAAAGTAGTATATGTTTGCAGCAGAAAATATTAGAAAATGTTTCGCTAACTTGTTAGGTTGGAGAAACCATTACGACATTACGGAAGTACCTGAACTTCATAATACATTAACAAAGTCATTGACAGCAGAATACTTTCAAGACTTTCATCCGGCGATGCGTTTGGATTACATAAAAGCTTGTTTACCTCCAAACCGAGATTTAGAAGAATATTTGCAGGAGCAAACTGAAAACGGAATTATTCAATTATTGAATGATGTTATTTCGGAAAGAAAACTTGCAGAATACTCAAAGAAGACTTTGGCAACAGAAACACTTTTGCAAGGTTATGGTTGGGCAAAAGACACAATCGTAAACGAAAGTAGATTTGTTGGGTTCCGTATTACTTTATCAAACCAAGTAGGACTTAAAGTTTCTGTAAAAAAGATAGGTTTTCAGTTCACACAGCCACAAACAGAACTCGATATATATCTTTACCATTCAAGCAGATTAAGTCCGCTTAAAACATTCAAATTGACATCAACGCAAGGAATGGACTGGAAATGGATTGAAGAAGAATTGGAACTAATGGCAGAAAACGAGGAGTTTTCAGGAGGAAGTTTTGTAATTGGTTACTATCAAGACGATATTGTAGGACAGGCGATAAACTTCACAAATTGGAACTGGAAAACTGGTCCTTGTGGTGGATGCGACGGAGGTGTTCAAAAAGAACACTACACGGAGTTTCAAAAGTACGCATCGGTACTGCCGATTTACTTACCTGCACCTTCTCAAAATGGACGTGAAATGTTTGATATGCGAGATACTATTGTAGATTATGATAAAAGCTACGGAATGAATATTCGTATAAGTGCTGAATGTGATCTGACTAACTTCTTTTGTGAGCATAAGTTTAGTTTGAAAAAAGGATTAGCGTTGAAAGTTATTTGGTTAATTATGAAGGATATGCAGTTTAGCCAACAAATAAACAATGTAGAAGAAAATCTTAAAATGATGATTATCAGGGATTTAGAAGGAGATAAAGATACAAACTACATTAATATTGTAGATCAGTTAAAAGAAGAAATTAAAGGTATCAATTTCGACCACAGTAAGTTGTCGCAACCTTGTTTACCTTGTAATAAAACCGGAAGTCCGAAATACACAGTAGCGTAATGGGAATGTTTGATGATGAAATCAAAATGATACAATCAATAGAAGATGAAATTCCTATTGTAATAAGAAGAACTATTGAAAAGTTCGGATTTGTATTGTTGGACTACATTACAAACAAGCAGTTGGACCAAAAAGGAGAAGATGCACTCGGGCAAAAATTAAAACCAAAGTACAGTCTTGGTTATGCGAGAATAAGAGTAAAGAAAGGTTTGCAAATAGACCACGTTGATACTCATTTTTCAGGAAAGTTCCACGCCAGTTTGCAGATTGAAACCCGAGAGAATGAATTTGTAATAAGTTCAACAGTAGATTACGACCAGTACATAATCGGAAAGTATGGTATTGAAATAATAAAAATCCAACAGCAGTACCTCGAAGACTTTGTAGAAAAGTATTTGAAACCTGCATTAATAAAAATGATAGATGATAAATTTACAAAATCCTAATGTACCGACACCGTTACAAGCAGTTGAGATAGATGCTATTGTAATGGATTTGCAGTATAAGTTTGAAACCAATTTGATTTGGCTTACTCACGGTTACGCAAGAGCATACAGGCATTTTCAGTTTGATAATGGAAAGTTCAGTTACTATCCTGAAATTTACAACGGAGTTCAATCAGGAAAGCCAGTTTATTATCAGCCGAAACCGGATAATGATAAAAAAGGAATTTGTTATTTTGTAGTTGGAAAGGAGAAACCCTCAAACTTTGAACCGAACCAATTTAACTATTTAGGACACGAAGTTGGTATTGTATTTTGGGTTAATCTTGATTTGATAAACAAAGCTTCGCTTGATACTGAATTAATCACACAGCAGTTAATTTCGGAAGTTAGAAGCGTATTGACAAGAAAGTTAATTGGTACTTTTTACCGATTGAAAGTAATAGAAATTTGCAGGGAGTTTACTGAAATATTCAAGGAGTACAATTTAAAAGAAACAGAAAATTATTTGAAGGCCCCATACCAAGCATTTCGATTTAATTGTTTCGTTGAATTCCAGGAGAATTGTTCGTTTCCAGTAAACCGATGTGAGGTAATCAAACAGAATATTTCTACTCAAGAAACACTTTGTTTATTGCCAAATTTAGATTTTAATGATGATGTTGTTTTCAACACCCTTACCGAAGCACAAAAGTTAGTATTAATCAATAAATTAAGTTAAAATGGAAAGTTTAAAAAACCAAATTGTTAAAATGAATCTATCAGGAAAGATAGAAAAAGGATTGTTGTTTTTATTGAATTTAGTAGGCGATAATTATTCAGAAGAAGAAAAAGTTGTAGGAACTTGGATTGACGGAAAAAGTATTTATAGAAAAGTATTTATTTTTGAAAAAGTAATTGATTTAGGCAAAAACCAATTGATTAAAGAAGACATAGTAGATATGAATATTGAAAATGTTATTAAAACAAATGTTTTTATTAAATATGAAGATACTACTTCAGAAGGTTCAAATTTTCCAACTATTTTCGGAAATTATAATGAATTCGCAAGTTTTGTTATTCTAAATGATAGATTATTTGTTGGTATATCAGCAGATAACACACAAGTTGGAGAAGTTTTAACAGGACATTGTGTATTAGAATATACAAAAACAGAAGTTTAAGAAAAAATGAAATAATGGGAGAAATAGTAATAGTTTTCTTTTTATTCAAAGGACTTTCAATAATCGTTGAAAAGTACAACGGATATGAAAAGTTTGAAAAATTCGCATCTACAAAACCGAAGTTTGTTTACCAGTTAAGCAAATGTAGATTTTGTTTAGATCATCATTTATCAATCGTAAGCACCCTTATTGTAGGGTGCTTGGTTGGTTTTGAATTGTATTTTTTAATCCTGCCGATAGTTTCGGCATCAATAAATAATGTACTAAATGACAGAAGCAAAAATTAACGGCCACACGATAGAGTTTTATGACAATATCAAAATGTTGCCAATTAGGAGGTATCAGCAAAGCAATAAATATTTGATGATTGCATCAGATATCGGTTGCGATTTCGCAGATTTTGACAAACGAAGCATTGAAATTACGGAGTTCCTTCAAAAAGGAATGTTGCCGGAAGCAATCAAGGCAATCGAGAACAGAAGGCAGTCAGTTTGGAATGCTTTCCAAAACTACAACCCGAGAGGAATGGCATTAGCAGTAATGGTTTATTCTATTGACGGAATAGTTAAAAAGGACATTTCAGATGCAGGACTTGAAAAGGTTCTTGACGAACTTGAAAAGATAGGTTACACTTATGGAGATATGACAGAAAACCTGTCGGACGTAAAAAAAAAATCGAAATTCAACTTAAAGCGTATTTTTCACACCACTTTAAAACGAATGAAAGCACGATTTACAACGCTCATGTATTAAAGAAGTTAAAAGCAGAAGTTGATTCTATAATTGAAGATACTGAAATATATAATGAAGCAATATTTCAAGCAGAAAAAGGAATGCTTGAATTAAGAAAACCGAATGTTTGGAATACCAATATAGAAGGTAATATGGAGGTTGAAACCGAAGTAGAATTTGAAAAGTTTTTGGTTTCACTTTCGGAGTACACTAATGAAAATCTTGAAGAAATTACTGTATTCAGATTTTACGCATTAATAGATTTGTTGAAAGAAAAACACAAAGACAATGGAAGCAATAATTAAATACAGTCGATTAGTAGAAGACGATGGAGGTTTTGACGGATTAAGAAAAGATTTAGATAAACTTGGAGCAGATTTAAAAGCAAAAGCTTCTGAATTCAAAGGAGTTATATCATTAACCGATCCTTCAAACTCAAAAGAAGTTGAAAGACTTCAAACAGAAATAGAAGTTTTGAAGAAGGCAATGAACGAACTTACTTTGACTACTAAAATACTTGACAAAGCAGAAAAAGAACATAGTACAGCAACAAAAGAAAATTCAAAAATACAAAGAGAGAATGCAGATGTTCACGCAAAAGCATCAGGAACTCTTGATGAATTAAGAATTAGAATGGAGCAACACAAGTACGCCTTGAAAACCGTTAATCAAATGGAAAAAGAAGGTTTGATTAGTGTTGAAGAAGCTACAATAGCAAGAGGAAACGCTAAAGATATGATGGCTCAACTTTCTAAAGAAATAAGAAATCAAGAGAAAATACAAGAAGCCAAAAATATCATAGACAAAAATTCTACTGAAACTCTAATTGAGGTTAGGGAAAGAATGGCAGCTTTGCGTACAATGGTGCAGAATACAAGCACCACTACGGAAGAAGGTAAAAACAAAATCAAAAAATACAATGAGGAAATTGATGCTCTTACGGACAAGCTTGAAGGTAATAGTGATAAGTTCATAAAAAACAAAATAAACATTGGTAACTATAAAGAAAGCATTAAAGAAGCATTGCGTGAAACTACCTTATTTGGAGTTAATTTAGGTCAAGTTGGAGATAATCTTAATAAAGCAAAGGGATTTTTCACTTCTGCAAAGGAAGGATTAAAAGATTATATAGGTCAATTAAAACAATCAGCTTCAGCACAAAACGGAATGACTGTTGCTCAAAGGGCATCAGCAGTAGCATCAACATTGTTTTCAGGAGCATTAAAGGTTTTGAAGTTTGCTTTAGTTTCTACAGGAATTGGAGCTATAGTAGTTTTGCTTGGTTCTTTAATTGCATACTTTTCAGGAACTCAAGACGGAGCAGACAAGCTTACTCGAATAATGGCACCTTTGAAGGCAATATTCCATGCTTTTATGGGAGTTCTTGAAAATGTTGGTAGATACTTGGTAAGTGTCTTTGAAAACCCAAAAAAGGCAATGAATGATTTGTATCAATTTGTAAAGCAAAATTTGATAAATCGTTTTAAGGCATTTGGAGTTATACTTGAAGGAATTATAAATTTGGACTTCAAAAAAGTAGCAGACGGAGTATTACAAGCAGGAACCGGAGTTGAAAACCTAACATCTAAAATATCTGAAACTGCAAAAGCAACAAATAAAATGCTTGATGATGCTATTAAAAAAGGTCAGATGATTGCAGACTTAAATGCACAAATCGGAAGACAGCAGATAAAATATGAAAGAAGTCAATTGACAATAGGAAATCTTATTGAAGATCAGCAGTTAATAGCAAATGACATTTCAAGGACTTTGGCAGAAAGAGAAAAAGCAGTTAGAGAAATAATAAGACTTTCTGAAAAATTAGGAGGAGAAGAAGCAGAAATAATAAAGAAAAAAATTCAAGCATTAAAACTTGAGTATTCATTAAAAGGAGCAAAAAACCTTACTAATGAAGAACAACACGAAATGATTGAACTTGAAAAACAGTTAGACGATGCTCAAGATAGAGGTTATGATGCTACTATGGAGAATTTGCGAATTATAGCAAAATTCAAAAAAGAACAGCACGATAAACAAATGCAAAGAATAAAGGAACAAAATGATGCAATGATAAAACAAGCAAACGATGAACTTGCATTGTTTTTAGCCAAACAAGGTTGGGATGCCAAATCATTTGAAGAACAAATTAAAATTGAAGAAGGTGCTAAAAATAGAAGATTAAAAATACTTGAAGCAGAAAACAAAGCAGGAAAACTTACAGCACTTGAATATCAAGCAAAAAAACTCGAAATACAAAACGATTTCGCAAGTAAAACTATTGCTTTAACAGATAAGATAATATCTTATGAAACAGAATTAAAAGCCAAACAAAGTGAAACACTTCTTTCAAATACTAAATATATAAACGATGCAGTTTATAACGCAGAAATTGAAAGAATAAATAAAATTGCTAAAGAAAGAACAGATGCTGCAAACTTTCTTAAATTTATTGGAGTAAAAACAGAAAGAGAACTAAATGATGCTCTTGAACAAATTGCAAAAGAAAGAAAAGATGCTCAACAAAAGGCAAATGAAGATTTAAAGAAAAATAGGTTAGAAGTTGCAAAAGCAACTATTGATGAACAGCAAAAAATAGAACTTGGTACAGTAAACGAAAAACTAAATAAGACTTTAAGTATTGATGTTTCAGGTTCTTCAAAAAGCCAAAGAGAAAAAGTATTAAAAGATATTGAAGATATTGAAAAGCAAAAGGCAGAAATAGAAGCAAAGTATCAATCATTAAGAACTCAAAACAGAATAAGTGAAATTGATGCAGAATTACTTCTTGTAGAAAAAAATTCTATTAGAGAAATAGAATTGACAACAGAAAAAAACAAGTTAATTTCAGACCTTGAAAAAAAACAGCAAGAAGATAAACTAAAGGAGATTAATGATGCTAATAAAAAAGCAGAAGATTTATATAAAAAATACAAAGATGTTGTTAAAAGCACTATTGATGAAATATTTAAAGCAATAACAGAATCGTTTCAAAAACAAGTACAGCTTCAAGAAAAGGCAGTAGAAAATCAAAATAAATTAGTTGACAAGCAAAGCGAAAGAGCGAAGTTAGGATTAGAAAATACTTTGGCATTTGAACAGCGAGAACTTGCAAAAAGAGAAGCAGAAAAAATAAAAGCACAGAAAAAACTTGAAAGAGCAGAAAAAATAAAAGCTTTATGGACTTCTTACAGTAAGAACGCAGAAAACAAAGACGAAAAAAATCCAGTATTAAAAACATTAAGAGATTTTGCTATTTTGGAAGCTATTTCAGCTTCATTTGGAGAAGGAGGTTTGGCAGAAGATAAAATTCCAACAGACGGACGAGGAATAACAAGAGGACGTTCCCACAGAGGTAGAAACGGAGGAATACCAGTATTGATTGAAGGAAATGAAGGTTTCTTTTCAGGACGTGAAGTTTCTAATCTTGGAAAAGAAAATTTCTATGCAATTAAGGAAATGGCAGGTAGAGGTCCAATAGAAAAAGCAATGTTTAAACAACAGCGAGAAAGGTTTGTTATGGAAATGCCAGGAGAAAACTTCAACGACAATAGAATTGTCGATGAATTAAAAGGATTGAAGGAAGTAATTGCTTCAAAACCTTCAAGCGAAGTTAATTTGCCGGAAGTAGTTGACGGAATTCTTACCTTTGTAGAAACTGTTACTCAAGGAAACAAAACCAAAAGAAACCATTACAAAATTAAACGTCCGAGATTATGATTTTAGCAAATAACATCAGGCATTACATAGGAGGTAACGATTTTGGAGAACCTCGAAATTGGACTGAATTGGAGATAACTCTTGACTGGCTACAAAAAAAGGAAGGTGTAAATATCAATATTGGAGATTTGGAATTCGTTAAAAGAGCCAACCGATATTTGCAACAAAGGATTATGGACGGACTTTCAGGAGGAGTTGGAATATTTGAAGGAGAACCCTATACTATCAAAATAGGCGATCCTTCAAACCCAGTTTATACATTTGACGGATATTTGGACTTTACAGAAGACTTAACAGTTTTGGGTAACCAACAAATAACAGCATCGTTAAAAAAGAAGAAAGGAAGCGACTGGTTAAACGATGTAGCAGACGGATATAGTTTTGCTTACTTGTACGACCAAAACCACATTACAGATGCAGATTTTATCAAAGTTCCGTATGTAATCAATTATGTTCCTGACGGAATGCAGTTGATTATACTTTCAATGTCGTTGTTTATGATGACAAAAGAATTGATTGAGAACATTCAGAAAATTGCAGAAGCTATTGGAGACGTAACCGATGCCAGTACACCAGTAATCGGAGTTTCTGTTGGACTTGGAGCAGGAGTTGTAACGGCTTGGGATTTAGGAAACTTCATAATGGTTGCCTTGAAATTGTTGGCGAGAATTGCTTATTCTATTGCTATAATCATTGCTATAAAGGAATTGATTGAGCAGATTTTTGAGCAGTTGTTACCTGCAAAAAGGTATCATTTAGGTATGAGTTTCAAAAGAATGTTTGAAGCTTTTTGTACATTTCACGGAATGACTTTAAGCAGCACCTTGTTAAACCAAAAAGCAAACTGGGTTCATATTCCTGACAAAGACAGAAAAGGAGGAGAATCAGGAGAACGAGGATTTCCGACAAACACAAGTGCAATTTATACTTTTGGAGATTTGATACGAGTTTGTAAAGAAATGTGGAACGCAGATTACAGAATAGTAAACGGAGTATTCCAGTTTGAGAGAAAAGATTATTTTGAGATTGCAGGAACTTATCAGTTGCCGAACACTTATAACAATCAGGAAAAGTTGTTAGATAATGTAAAGTTCAATACAGATGAAATTATAGCAAACTACAATATCTACTGGCAGTATGATACGCAGGACCAAAACACGCTTGACGACCAAACAGGTAGAGTATTTCAAGCAATTACAACCCCAGTAACTAAAATAAATTCAGATTTCGTAAACATCAAGAACCTTGCAGAAATTTCAATACCGTTTTCAATAGGAAAATGTAAAACCGATTTAACAGCAGTAGAAAGACTTGCAAAATCACTTGGGCAGTTTGTTGATAATTTGACAGGTGTTTTCGGAGGTGGAACGAATTTCGCTTCTCAAATTGAAGGAAGACTTGGTTCGTTATTGTTGAGTTCTCACTTCCTTACATACGGAAAAGTAGTTGTTATGAATGGTGGAACTTTGATTGAAAACCAAAGAGGAGAACTTGGAGCAGAAAAATTATGGAGTGATTTTCATTTCATAAATTCGTTTGCAGAAATAGGAGGTTATCATAACCAATGGTACCGATATTTACAGCAGAAAGTTCCAATGACTATTCAGGAGTTCGCTTTGATAATGGATAATAATTTAGGAGTAACACCGGAAGGAGAAAGTTTTATGATAGAAAAGGCAGTTTATAAACCCGACTATCGTACAGCCGTTATTGATTACAGAATTAAGAGAAAGTACACTAATAATTTAAAGATAGAATATGTTTAAGTCAGAACAGTTAAATTCACTTTTGAAATTAGCAGAAGAAAGCAAAAATCAAATGAACCTGCAAATTCGTATCTTTGACGAAACAATGGCAGAAATGGTAAAAGGAGTTCCCGAAGAAGAAAAGGAGCAAGTAGAACATTTTAGAGCATTATCACAAAGAGCGATTAACCTTGCAAAAGAAGGAAAGTCGCAGGAAGCACAAGAACTAATAAAAAATTTCCAATATGGGCGTAAAGGTAATTGAAAGAAAGTATAAAAATCAGTTTTATCCTTCTACACAAAGTACAGATTGGTTGCTCGGAAACGTAGGCGACTGGCAAAGACTTGAATTGACTTTTGAAGTAACGATTGAGTTCAATGGAACGCAGTCAGAAACCATAAGTATCGATAGCACAAATAACACTTTGAAGTTAAACAATGGTAAGTCTTGGCAGTCTTACGGTTTTGACATTGGCGATGCTTGTATTATTAGTTGGGTTGTTATGCTTGATCCCGGAAACACAGGAAGTTTTACAGAAACTCCGTTTTTTTTAAATTTCAACATTCAAAATCTGTATGGAGATACTTTGGAAACCGATGTTGATTTTGATTTCGGTCAATGGACTTTGATACCAACAGACAGAGGAAATGTAAAGGTTGTTGATGTTAAAGTAGAAACTTTGAAGGAACCACAAGGAATGAAATTCCGTTACAGCCACATAGCAAACGAGAATTATCAGACTTCAAACCTTACTTCGTTTATTGACGGAACAGTAACAGAATTTAGTTATGCAGGACTTAATAATTTGCTTCCAGGAGTTAACGCATTGATGAATCCTGACGGACTTCAATCAGGAATGGCGATTGATAATTGTAAGATACAGAAATTAGGAAACGGAGGAAATGTATTTGATGCAACCTTCGGACTTGCTTCATCAGGAAGTCAAAGGTTAGACACCTACAAATTGTTAGATCCTTTCAATGCTTCAAACGCACTAACTATAAATAATATTGATGCAGTTGTAGTTCCTTTGAATAAATTAACAGGAGCAGCACCTTATCAATCAGTTCCAGTTTCTCACGTTCCTATAGGCATTCATCCTCCAAATAGTAATAATTATTTGAACGCTCCGGCAGGAAGTAAATTTTTAAACAATTCAAATGTAGCAGGAATGCGAGTTTTTGATATTGATTTTAAATTTAAGATTACAGCAACAAACGAAAATTCTACATCAGACAGAGTTTCTTTGATATTGTTGAAGTATAATTCATCAGGTATTTTTTCACAAAGATTGGAGTTAAAAAGTTGGAATAACGCAAGTTCCCTTGTTAATCAAACTTTGTCGCACAATGACCTCGCAACAATAAATTTAGGAGCAGGAGAAGGTTTAATATTGGCATTGGAATACTTTCATATAGCACAGACAACTCACAGGTATATTGACGTTACATTTTTGGAAGCAAATATAAAAGCCATTCAAAACGGACAGTCAGGACAAGTTTCAGCTTATACTTATAAATTGACTTGTGATTTTATGTTGGCCAGTATTTTCGAGGAGATTTCAAACCTTGAAAATAATGTAGCACCTTCGATTTTATTCAATGCAGGTTCGCTTACAGATAATTTCGAGTTGATTGTTTACCCTGAATGGAACAATCCAAATACAGTAATAAAGAATAATCTAAAACACACGGAACGTCTTGGTAATACTGGTTGGTTTAATGAAAACTTCAACGGACTTGACAATAATTTTATTGTAGAAAGTTTGAAGTACACAGATACATCAGGAAATGTTGTAGATCAGCTTGATTATGCAAATACAGTAATTGTAGAAGCAGAAGTTTCAGGAATTGGAAACCTTTCAACTAATAGTGAGTTTGGACTTGGTTTTGCTTGGATTCCGAGAAACGAAGCAGATTACAAACATAAAAACACTCCGTATCACGAAAATTTGTTAATTAATACAGCAAGAAAGTATATTGACGGCTCGTTTAATCTTAATGAAAATAACGGAAGTACAGTCTATCAAGGTAACAGTTTCGGAAATCCTCGAATTGATATTGTTGCAGAAGGAGGAGTTATGTTTGTACCAGTAACAGGAGATAAAGCAAAAATGAAGGTAAGATTTACGCCAAATGCAGATTTTACAAACTTCTTTAATAGCAAAGCAGATAACGACAGAAAATACATTTTATGGATTTCTGTTGCAGACCATACTCAACAAATAAATTTTAGTGATAGAGTTGCTTTATTGCTTGATTACAATGATATGGTAAAAGTTATTCCACCGGCAGGACCACTTCCAGGAATGACAAATCGTTTTATTGAACACCCGAGACACGAAGACGTTTCAGGAGAACCAGTTTACTACGGACATATTGAAGACGATATTTTGAGTAGAGTTACTTTTAAGATACCGAAAACAAAACAGATGCAGCAAATTAGTTTTGGTTATGAAGTTTTAAATACTTTGACTGGTGCAGATTATACTCTTGAAAACATCAGTAAAAATGCTTATTTGTTCCCTGCGGATGCAAATGGAATACAGCAAATAAACATTGATGATACAAGAGGTTTCAAACTTGTAGCAGGAAACAATAAGAACTGGGTAAAAATCAAAAGAGAAAGTTCTCTTGATGCAGGAAACGAAGTTGGTTATAAATGCTTTTTTGCTACAAAAATACGTTGGGAGGATTGGATTGTGAGAAGTGGAGTTCCTGTTGAATTTTTCAACGGAAGTTTGCCGAATAACGGCTATCATAACAACTGGCTTGACTATTTGAGAAATAGTCCAAATCATAAAGTAAACTTTTTTGTTGAAATTACAGTTATTGAAAATGGAGAACTGAAAAGACATAAAAACACTTTCGATTTAAGTTTTAATGGTTATGATGAAAATTTGAATATTCAAACAGAACACAGATATTTAAGACATTCAGACAACACTTTGTTGAATATTGGAACCGATCCTTCAACTGGAAAACCATTAGGAGTAATTCTAAATAACGAACCTACTCGAATTGAAATAATTTACACTAATTTAGCAGGAGATTTTGATTTCGTTAAAACTTATGCAGTTACTTCTTTGGAAGTAGATAAAGGAGCAGGAGAAATGGAATACAGACAGCTTTCAAGTGTGTGGTTAAGCGAAGGAGATAATCCGTTAATTCCGTTGGCAGGACAAACAAAATTGAAGTTAGAATTGTTGGCACCAAATGTTATAAAAACGTCTTGTTTGGTTGATCCTACATTATTGGAGCAAGTTGAAAGATACAAGATAACAGGAAGAATTGGTTGTTTTAAAGAAGGAGAAAATCAGGAGCCACCATTTGGATTATACGAAGAACGATACGAAGAAGTTTATCAATAAAAATTTTTAGATATGGCAGATAATTTAAAACAACTAACGCAAGACGTTGGAGTAGCAATAAATCCGGCAGGAGCACCCGGAAGTATTTTGGCAGTTAATCACAAATCAGTATTAAGGCAAGTAATTGAAAAGGCAGGTAAATACACAGGTTTACCTTTCGTCGCAAAGCTTCAAAGTGCAAATGGTATTATTATGCCAGGTACTTTTGTTTGGAACGGAAATGCAATGAATGAAAGTGGAGATTTCATTATTACAGTATCGAAGTACACTTCCGATATGAATGATGTAGGTCATTATCTTTCGTTGTTGGCAGAAGGAACTTTGATACACTTCAAAGATTTCGTTGGTAGAAGTGTAATTTTGAAATACAAATCACACGCACCCGACATTGACGGAATAAGCAACGAAGTTTTCAATATTTTTGTTTCGGCTGCACCTGAAAACACAAACTACACTTACCAAGCAAATGAAAGTGAAGTTTGTATGATTGAATTTTTTGGAACAGCATCAGCAAAAGATTATTTTCAAGGAGTTGAAGTAGATTTATTTTGGAATGGTAGAGGTTGGAATGATGAACATTCGCCTTCTGAATACCTTAAACAAGTAAACAGAGCAAAGTTTGTTGCAAAAGATGTTAATGGATTAAGTTATTTCAAAACTTTAAATACAAAAGTTTATTTTCTTGGTGCTAAAATAAAGAATTTTGACAATATAAAAGATTTCAACCCTGAATTCGTAATTGAAAGATACAAGCGACCTAAACAAAACAAAACGAAGAAAAACCCTCTTTCAAAACATCGGTCTCCTGCAATGTATAGAAGTACTAACTTTTTTAAGAACTTTATTGTTGCAAATGTAGCAGACGAACTTGGTAATGTTTCTATGTCACATGTTCAAAGAAACCAGTTGTTTCCTATAACACAAGAACAAGCTTACTACGATATTGATGCAGAAAGTTACTTTTCGCAGGTTGATCCTCCAAAAGCACTTGGAAACCAAAGTTTTGTTACCTATCCAAACAACAAAACAATAAAAATTTTAGACGATAGTGAAAATTGGAGTAGAACAGAGATACCTCGAATTCAGAAAGGTTACGCTCATTGCAGATTAAGAATAAGACTTGAAATATCAGACGGAAACTATATTTATTCAGAACCTCTTGCATACTTCAAAATAACAGACCAGTTAATTTTTAAATATGATGAATTAGGAAACGCAAATGATATAAATGTTATTAAATATTCTTACGAATGATTTTTTTTATATATTTGCTGGAGTAATAAGGGTTCCTTCGGGAAGCAACATAATAAGGGTTCCTTCGGGAAGCAATTTAATAAGCGTTCCTTCGGGAAGCGTGCCACCAAAAAAATCACATCAGAAATGTTGTGATTTTTTTTTGTAGTTTTGTGAAAACAAAAAGTTATGTGCAACTCAAATATAAACAACCTGTTACAAATTGATTTTAGTACAGTATCAGATCAGGTAAACTGGGTGTATGACAGCAGTTCTGCTGTAATTACTTCGGGAGGTAAGTTGAAGTTAAATTCAGGAAGTGCAACCAGTACATTCGATAGGCATATCGGAATAGTTAATCCTTCAAACAACAGACTTGGTTTAAAATGTAATTTTCATATCGAAAAAGCCATAGGTTCAGCACCTTTTGAAGTAGAATTTGATTTTATAATCAAAAAAGTAACAGGAGAAACACTTTATACTACAAAGGTGTATTTAGATGAAATTTTGGACGGACAAATGTATAAATACTACATTGACAGAATTTTTAAATACGATGCACCGATTGGAGATATAAAACTATCTATTGTTTCGCCTATTGGTTGGTATAACACTTTGAAAATCAGCAACTTGGAGGTTTTTGACTTCAATTTTTGTCCTGAAAAAATCAGAACTTATTTTGTAATGGAGAATATTCTCGAAGAAACAAAAAACTTATAATATGGCGACATTTTCACAAATAAAAATCAAGTTTACTCAAGATTTAGCAATAGGAAAGCAGTTAGGTTTTAACATCTACACTTCAAGTCCTTTCGGATTTCCAACGGCTTTAAACTACATTTGGAATTTTGTAGCAAATAGGGTAACAAACTGGCAGATTACAGCAGGAACAGGAACAGGAGTTGCAGGAGAAATAACTGCAATAAATTTCGCAAATGCTTTTCAGCTTGATGTTTCAGGTTATCAAGTAATCCGAACAGGTAATGAAGTTCTTATAAAAATAGAGCATCTTATTCCAGGAACTGTAACTGAATTCAGTTACGGATTGATTTTGTACAACTTGGATTTTTTAGGAGGTCAATTGATACCGGTTTGCTATAATGATCCGTCAGTTAATGTAGAAATACAAAATATGGTTGATCCGAATTCAAACCCAACTGTAATACCAAAAGCAGGAATTGAATTGCTTGAATGGAAGGTTGATAATGTAGAAACTCTTACAACTGCATACTTCAATGAAAACAATGTTGTTGTTGGTGGACCAACTACAAACTGGAAATTCGCAAAAGCAAATTTGGACGGAACAAACAGAATTGCAGAATTGCTTAACCCTTTAACTTTTAATCCATTTGTTCAGGAGTTCGGACTTTTGTTTGATGCTGTAAACTATTTTTCAGGAAAGCCAACAGGAACGGTTTCAGGAAGTGATTATGGAACTGGAATATTAGAAATCGGAACAGATAAACCGATTATTTTAAATGGTAGTTTGCAGGAAAAGAAAGGAGCATTTTTCATCGATATTGATTATACAAAAAACCTTAAAATTCGTTTCAATGTAATAGTCAATAAAAACAACAATAACATATTTACAACTCCCGAAATTTACAGAGAATATACGATTGAATGGAATGCAGAAACTTGTACAAAGTCTTTTTTCTACAAAGACAAAACACAAGTTGGAGAACCAGTTATCGACCAGTTAGTAAATGGTTTTCTTTCAGGAGTTACTCCGTTTGTATCAGAAGATATTCAAACCAATGTTGGAAACTTTACAGAAATAGTTTGGAATGACACAAATACAACAGAAAATCGTTCAGGAGGTTCAGCAACCGAAACAATTTATTTTGATGGTGTAAACTATCCTACAAACTCTATTATTTGGCAAAGAGGAAACGGAGGTTCATTTTTTGATGATAGTACAGTAGTAAATGTTACAGGAACTTTCAATTTGAATTTAGGAATTAACGAGTTCAGATTGAAAGGAGTTGATAATTATGGAACAGTTGTTTATTCTAATGTTTTGAGATATATCAAAAGTAATGTTACAAAACCACATCCAGGACAAATTTCTATTCCAATTCACAACAATACAATGTTGAATATTTGTATTGCAGCATTAAGTGACGGAGGAAGCCCTATTACAGAATGTGGAGTAGTTTATAATATAGCAGGAAATCCAACAGTAGCAGATACAAAAATATTGTATGCTAATCAAATTTCCATCCAATGCCAAGATTTTACTCGGCCAACAGCAGGAGTTTCATATTATTTCGCAGCTTTTTTCACTAATGAAGTAGGAACAAGTTATATTTACTATTCAAATCCAATTTAAAATGAATGAAGAATTATTAAATATCGTATATGTTGATACATCAGATTTCGCTTGTACCGGAGGAGTTGTAGATACTTGTAATAACAGGGAGCGAACTATAAGTTATGCTACTTTTGTAAAAATTCCTGACGAACCAATAGTTCCAGGATTGCAGTACAAAGAATGTTGTTATGAAACGCTTGTACTTGCAGATGATTCAGGCAAACTTCATAAAAACGATTTTTCAGGTTTCTACTATTCTCGACAGATAGGAAGCGAAACTTGTACTTATGTTTTAATTGATAAGCAAGACGGAAGCGAGTACCCAATTTCAGACGATACTTACGGAATATTTAAGTCGTTTGGAGCAATTTCAGAACAGCCGAACCTATCTACATTTATAGTTCAATGGAATAAGATTTTATCAGCACTCGGAGAAGGTGCATATCAAATCCGTAAAGACATTTCAATTACTGGTATCACTTATAGCGAACTTTCAAGTGTTTTTACTTTGAGAACGTTTTCAGATTTTTATGCAGATAAGACAATCCGAATTGATATAAAAATGGACGGATTTATGGAATTGCAAAATGTAGATTTCACAGGAACTAATTACAAATCAAGTTTAAGAGTTGGAGGATTTTTTGGCAGAAGGGAGCCGAAATATGAAGAAGACAATCTTGTTTTTAGAACAAAGAAAATTGAACAGATCAGTATGAAAATGGTTAATGCTTACAAGCTTCAAACTGAATTGTTGCCGGAGTGTGTTACGGAACAGATTTTTGATTTTTATTTGTTTGCAGATGAAATTTTCTTGAATGACTATAACCTGAATAATCACAGTTACAGTTACAAAAATAAAGCTGTTGATTATGAAAACAACGAAGGAACGAAGTATTACACAGAAAACCGAAAAGCGAGGTTGAATTTGTTGTTTAAAGACAGATATGCCAACAGAAACAAGATTAACTATTAAACTGTATTAGAATGGGCATTTTAAAGAATTTTTACTATTCATTTATATTTTTGGCAGACCAAAGATTTAAAGAAAGAACCGACTACATTGAGAAAGTGTTTGTAGTTATTAAGTTGTTAGCTGCATTTGGACCAATAGCATTTTTGCTTGACACAATTTCGATGTGGTTTCAAAACAATAAAGAATTTGTTACAGGATTTATAGTAATCGTTTTTATCAATGCTTGGCTCGGAATAAGGAAGCATAGAAAACTGAATACTTTCAACTGGGAAACTTTTTACAAGAAAACAATTTTGATGTTAATGGTTGTAATTGTTACTTATGTTCTTTTGAGTATTGTAGGAAAGTTTGCAGGAGATAATATGATTTCGGAAGGATTTCAAATATTGTTACAGGTTACAACTCTTTTTTATCCTGCATCAAAAGGTTTAAAATCTGTATTCGTTTTGTCTAATGGAGAATATCCTCCAAAGTGGATGATGAAAAGAGTTTATAATTTTGAAGAAGAAGGAGATTTGGCAGAACTTTTCAAAAGTAAAAAAACAAATGATTTAATAGAACAAGTAGTAGAACCAACAGAACAAGAGCAATGAAAAAACAAAAATTTGTGTACGAAGCCAAAGTATTGGACGTACACGACGGAGATACAATTACAGTAGAAATCGATTTAGGTTTCAATGTGAAGTTTACTGAAAAAATCAGGTTTTATGGAATTAATGCACCTGAATTAAGAGTAAGAAACGAAGCAAAAAAACTTGTAGAAAATCCCGAAGGAACTAAAACATTGAATGTAGTAAAAGATTTTCTTAAAATCGGAGAAACCATTGTTATAGAAACTATGAAGGACAAAAAAGAAAAGTTCGGAAGGTATTTGGCAAACATTTATATTGTCAAAAACAAAGAAGAAATTTACTTAAACAAGTACCTTCTCGAAAATAATTTAGCAACTAAAATGATTTATTAATATGAGCAAAGTAGTAGAATTAGCAGTAAAAGAAGTAGGAGTAGTTGAAACTCCAAAGAACAGCAACAAAACCAAATACGGAAAATGGTTTGGACTTGACGGAGTTGCTTGGTGTGGAATGTTTGTAAGTTGGTGTTATGCACAAGCAGGAATGCAGCTTCCAAAAATAGGATTTTCAAAAGGTTTTGCAGGTTGCCAAACAGCAGTTGCATTTTTCAAAAAGAAAGATTGGATTACTGATAAGCCAGTTCCGGGAGATATTGTTTTTTTCGATTGGAATAAAGACGGACGTTACGACCATACAGGAATATTTGTTGAAGAAGTTTCGGATAATGAATTTATCACTATTGAAGGAAATACTTCATTGACAAATCAAAGCAATGGAGGTCAAGTAATGAGAAGAAAAAGAAGTAAATCAGTAGCAATTTTTGTTCATATACCGAAATAAAATGAAAAAAGTAATATTACTATTGTTGGCCATAAATTTATGGTCGTGTGGTTCTTTAAAAAAGAAGGAAACTGAAATTGTAAAAACAACAGAAAAAGTTTCTGAAAAGACAAATGACAGCATCGTATTGAAGGAAATTAACAAAGCAATCAATGACCTTGTAAAAATCAAAGTTTCAAGTAGCAACACCAATAACAAAGTTTTCGATAGTCTTGTTAATGCAAAGGTTGATGAAATACTTGAAAAAATCAATTTACAGAAGACATCAGGTAGCAATCAATACCAAATATCATATAACAAGATAAAAAGGGAAATTGAAGCTTCTATGAAGGTTGGAGAAACTCAAAACAACAGTTCCGAAGTAAAAAAAACAGAAAAGCAGGAAACAAAAGATAGCGAGTATATTTCTACTTACATAAAAAAAGTAAGAGGAATTCCGTTTTATTGGTACATCATTGCTTTTATTATTATTTTCAGGAAGCAGATAATTGATATTTTAGCTTTGTTTTTTCCGGTGCTCAAAATGAATAAGATTTTTTCTATTTTTCAAGGAACCTCAAGAATACGAGAACTCGAAATAAAACAGCAGGAGCAAAACGATTTAATATTGAAGTTGCTTTCTGAATTAACCCAAAAAAACCCAAAATAACCCAAAAAACCCAAAGGAACCCAAAATAACCCGATAATGATAATAAGAAAGATAGTAAGAAAGATAGTGATAATAGATTTTATTAAAATAAAATAGTATTTTTAGTATTTTTTATTTTGTATATAAAATAAACCTCGTACGTTTACACCATAATTAAAACATCATTACAAAATGGGAGTAATAACAAAAACGGAACAAGCAGTTACACTTTGGAAATCAGGAAGCATCAAAGAAGCATTGAGAATATTCAAAACTTTTAAGATAGGATTTTCAAAAGATGAAAAGCAGACAATCGAAATTGCATACGAAATGCTAACTGGAAAAGAATCGTTTTATGTTAGTTTGGGTTTCAATAGAGTAGAAGTTGAAACTAATGCAAAGAATATAATTGAGAAAGTTTACCAAATCGGATAGAATTCCATATAAAGAACTAAAAAAAAAGATACTGTCTTGCGAGTTGCCTGAAACACAGCAACTATGTCAAGGCAGTTTTATTTGTGATGTTCAAAAATTCCTTAATTGCGAATTCAGGACCATTGAAGCTAATCCAGGAAAACGAATAGCTTTACCTTCTTACGATAGACTTTTGCAATTTTACTTAAATATGCAAAATAAAGAATAAAATATTTTGTACATAAAATAAAATTCGTACGTTTGCACCATATTAATCACTTAATAATCAAAAAATGGGAGCAAGTACACCACTTTACACACTTAAAAAACTTCAATCGGAGTTTCCTTCAAAAAAGATAACAAGTTCAAAAGACGGTTATGAATTTATCAGACAGTTTTATTTAGATGATATCGGAGTTTTCGAAAGTTTCTTTTTATTGACTTTGAATAACTCAAATGAAACTACTGGCTACTTTAAAATCAGTCAAGGAGGAATTACTGGAACAGTTGTAGATATTAGAATAGTAGCAAAATACGCTATCGAAAACCTTGCAACCGGAGTAATACTTGCACACAATCATCCGTCAGGAAAATTAATGCCTTCTGAACAAGATAAAGCAATCACAAAAAAGATAAAAGAAGCATTAAGATTTTTTGATATTCAAGTATTAGATCACTTAATCTTAACGGAGCAAAGTTATTATAGCTTTGCAGATGAAGGAATTTTATAAAAAACGAAAAAACATTTGTATATTAAATATATTATGTATATTTGCAAATAATTTATTAACTTAAAACAATGTTATGGCAACAGAACAAGTAGAAGAAATTGATGTTAAGTCCTTTGTCAAAGGACAAGCATCATTAAAGGGTAAGAACCTGACAAAGATTGCTGAAAAACTTGGAAAAAGACAAAGCAGCTTATCAGGTGTATTAATTAGAGGTAAAATGAATATTCAAACCTTCATTGATATTCTCGATGTGTTGGACGAAGATTTCGTTGTATGTCTTAAAAATGGTCAAAAATTTAAAATCAAAATATAATGAATTACGAAGCAGTAAAAAAGGGGTTAGAAGCACACAAACCGGCAGAAGTTAGTATTTACGTTCAGTATCTTACTAAACTATCACAAGAGAAGGACCAACAACAGCAAATCAAAAACAAATGGTTTGCATACTTCACAGATGCTCAAGCAATCCAGTTATATGAAAATGTAGCAAAAGACGGATTGTTTATAGACGGCGACACAATTACATTGCAGTTCAAAGGAACCGTAATGGTAAACTACAATTATCAGGCGTACAAGAACAAGTTGCTAATGATATATCCTGAAAGTAAATTCGATATTCAAAATGTTTACGAAGGAGACACTTTCAGTTTCAAAAAAGAAAGCGGAAAAGTAGTGTACACACACGAAATCAATAATCCGTTTGCTACTCAAAAAAACATTATCGGTTGTTATTGCATTATTAAAAATCAACGTGGAGAATTTGTTGAAACTTTGAATATGGACGATATTCAAAAAATGCGAAATGTTGCAAAAACTCAAGCAATTTGGAACGCTTGGGAAAGTGAAATGATTTTGAAGTCAGTTGTAAAACGTGCTTGTAAAAGACACTTTAAAGATGTAATTGTAAATATCGAGTTAATCGACAATGAAAATTACGAACTTGAAACGGTTGATCTTGATTACCAAGTTAAGGAAGAAATTGAAAATGCCAAAACCATTGAAGAAGTTACAGGCATTTACAATAAGTACATTGGTAAATGTAAAGATGAAAAGGCTTTTATCAGTCAATTGACAGCGAGAAAAGTTGAACTTAAAAAGCAAGGATAATGATTATACACGAAATGGAACAAGGTTCTGACGAATGGTTTGCAGTCAGACAATTGAAACTTACAGGTTCAAATGCCACAGCAATAGGAAACAACGGAGCAGGTTTAAAAACTTATGTAGCAAAAATTATTGCAGATTACATTGCACCGAAAAAAAGTTGGAAGTCAGATGATACAGAAAGAGGACATGAACTGGAACCTATTGCAAGAGCAAAGTATGAATTTGAAAAAGGTGTTGAAGTTCAAGAAGTAGGTTTTATCGAATACAATCAGTACGTTGGAATAAGTCCTGACGGATTAGTAGGCGATGAAGGAATGATTGAATGCAAAGCAAGGAATGATGAAAAGCACCTGCATATTTTAATGACTGGCGATGTTGATAGTTCTACTATTTGGCAGATGAATATGCAAATGCTTGTTACTGGCAGAAAGTGGTGCGACTTCATTAGTTACAATCCGAACTTCAAAAATTCACTATTCGTTAAGCGTTTTTATCCTGACGAAGCAAAAATCCAAAAATTAAAAGTAGGTATCTACGAAGGTACTAAAATGCTAAAAGCACTACTTGAAGACAAAATAGTTAAAGAAGAAATCAATTTTAAAACAGAAGCAAATGAGTAACGAAGCCACAGGAACAGAAATAGTTCCACACAAAGTAAAACTGAAAGAGGTTTTAAAAGGTTCAGAAGGAGAATTAATTGTATTGCAGGACTTTGAGCAAACAAAGGAAACTTTGGTAGAAGTTGCGAGAAAATACGAGAACCTCGTAATTACAAAAGAAAACCTGAAAGAAGGTAAAGAAGCAAGAGCAGAAATCAGGGAGTTTCGTTTTGGAGTTCAAAACATCACAAAACACAATAAGGATTTATTGAACAAAGCCAAAAACGAAATGGAAGACACAATGGGAGGACTTATCGAATTGATAAAACCAACCGAAGACAAACTTGATGCACAGATCAAGGAGATTGAAAATGCAGTTAAAATCGAAAAAGAAAGAAAGGAACAGGAGGAAAGAGAAAGAATTGCAAAGGATTTTTACCACAATTTTATTGATACCATTGTTGAAACCATTAAAATGATATCCATCAGTAATCGCACACTGAATAAAAGAATGGGTGCGAATATTGAAGTGCTGAATGCCTTGTATGATTCCGGAAAGAATGTACAGCTGATGGCCGGACATTTTTTTAACTGGGAGTTTGCCAATCTTGGGTACTCGCACAATTTTAAATATCCGTTACTCACGGTTTATATGCCCATTAGCAATAAAGCCCTGAATAAGATATTCATCAACATGCGTAAAAAGTTTGGAGCCAATTTAATTGCAGCAACCGAATTTGCAACAAAATTTGCCGGCTACAATAAACAGCAATATTGCCTGGCCCTTGTTGGCGACCAAAACCCCGGGAGCCCTGAAAACGCTTACTGGACAAACTTCTTTGGAAAGATGACACCCATTGTAAAAGGCCCTGAACGTGGTGCACGTGTAGCAAATACCGCAATTGTAATGTGTAATTTTTATAAAGTAAAGCGCGGTTATTATAAAACTGATCTGGTCTTACTCACCACAGAACCACGCAGTTTGCCGCAGGGAGATATAACCAAACAAATGATTTCGTTTGTGGAAGATTCAATCCGCAAAAACCCATCTGGTTATCTCTGGAGTCACAGAAGATGGAAATGGGAATTTGATGCAGAGAAGTATAAGAAGCTGGTGATATAG